>Ga0325403_1002756_pt1 | contig 15705 bp, 7 predicted proteins | sample PopdelMetagenome_19_FD_205665 | JGI IMG/M metagenome (GOLD analysis project Ga0325403, IMG submission 205665) | Populus deltoides microbial communities from Bellville, Georgia, United States - Xylem-PdKOR-R4 | ecosystem: Host-associated > Plants > Phyllosphere > Stem > Wood/Secondary xylem...
ATATTGAGAAGCATATTATTGAATAATATCTTTATCTTTTTATTATATATATTTGTTATCATCATAAAAAAAGAAGAGATTATTAGCCCAAAGGTCTTTACCTATGCTTTTGATAATGTTGATGATAACAACAATTTAACAAATTTAATGTGTATGTCAAGTTTTTCATATTGTTAGAAGTTTTCTACTATAACAACTTGGAGTAATAAGAAATTTTTAGATGCCAACTTGACTTGAAGATACCTAAGCTTAATATCATGTAATCAAGTATTTATATAATTTAATTTGGCATCATAAAAATAGTCTTTCATCTAAAAATACTTTTATTATCAAATTTATACATAATGAAAAACAATTCATGAGAAAATCTTCTATAAAATATTTTACCATTATTACTCATTTTTTAGTTTACATTCAAGAGTTAACTTGTCTTAAACTCAATGTTTAGCTTGTTTTACACTCAAAACTCTTATAACAACTTATTTTCTTTCAAAATGTATCATCTAGTCATTTCTAATACATGAAGAGATACATTAAAAAAAATATTGTATTTCAATTTTGAGTGAATGAATAATGACTATGTACTCAATTCTCATCTATAAATATCACTTGTGCACTTCATATGAAGTACGTTACAATACTTGATGCTTGAAAACTCTATAATCTAAAAGCTTTTATTATTTTCATAATTTTTTTAAAGGTTGAAACTCTATTTGTATCAATCATGTATTTCACATCCTTGAATAAGATTACTTTCCATAAAGACTTAAGTTCAATATATTTTTATAATCTTGAACTTGTAAAAAGATTAATGTATCTGTAAGCTCTCACCGTAAAGAAGACTATAAGTTGTTAGTGAATACTTGGATGGTGATTCAAGAAGTGGAATAGGTGATTTAGTAAACTAATATAAATTTATTATGTCTCTATTGATCTCTATCTCATTTACTTTGTGTCTTTCATATTGAATATTTGTTTTTTATTAACGTGGATGTCCGGGCCAGCTTGCGTGCACCTCGACTAATCTCACGGGCCCTGAAGTTAACGACCATGTAAGCCTCTAGTGGTCCTGGGGTTTGTGGGACTCAAACTGATAACCTCTGAAAAATAAACTTAGAGTCTAACTAGTTGAGCTACATTACTCAAGGTTTTTAATATTTAAAGTGTTAAAAGGATTAAATTTTTTAAAGTATCGTATCTTCAATTAAACACCTAATTCACCTTCTTTTAAATGCTTTTTATAATTTCACTCTCATCCACACTCCATAACACAACTACAACACCACCACTCCCTTGTTATCCCATCTTTCACCACCACCCATCCTCATGTTCGAGTGCCCTAGAGAGAGACAGAGAGAGAGAGAGAGTTTGAAATTGGTTTGAGCTAGGAGGTGATAGAGAAGGAGGAAGGATAAGAGAGATAAAAAAAAAGAAGAAAAGAAAACCCAAAGACAGAAAAAGATCTCGAGGAGAGAGAGAAGAAAAAAAAATTAAGCGGAGAAAACTAAAGTCGGTGTCAGTTAGGAAAATGAAGTTTGAGTTAGGAGGTGGTCGTCAGAATGAAAATTATTTCAAAAGACAAACTTGCCATCAACCAAAGATTAGCTGCAAAGGGCCCCTGCCATGCCATGCCATGCCATTTGGTAGAGAAATGAGATCAAGCCGAAGAGTGGTTGGAGAACTGACAGCAAAACCAAACGTGACACCGAGCCCACCGTTACCGTAGCATCATCATTGGAACTGAAAACCCAGGCATCATCGTCCACTAAGTCCAAAGGGGCCTTATTCAAATGTAGGAGGTGGGCGTTTGAGACAGAAACCATGCATCCAAATGCCCCTCAGCCAGCTGAACCACCAGCATGGAGGGTCACAAAACTAACGACCAAAACTTCTTTATTTTATGCTTTGATTTGGGATTACTGTTCCCCAATCTTGTTTCATCCCTTTAATCAATACTAGTGATATTCATGTTGGTATAATATTAAAATATAATTATAAATAATTCCCCACGGCTCTCTAACTTACCATCTATGACCTGCCTACCTACATTGTGACAATAATGCAAGCATAGCTAGTAATTGGTTGAAAAAGTATCTCTGCTATTCTTAGCGACACGGAATTAAACTTGATTCATCTAACAATCATTATTGAATCTAAAACCCCTTATAAAAATACTGTACTTCTATATTAAAAAATACTTTTCATTGTAATAACACCTTTATCTTCTATCCAAAAACTTTAATATTAATTATCACTAGTATTAAAGTTTTTTCACACGATTAATTTATTATTATCAAATTAAATTGAGATAAGTATGTTTTTTTTATTTTAATTTTATAGTAAAATGATGAAACTACTATTGAAGTAAAAAATTTAAATATGTCATTAAGAGACATTTCATATTTGCACAATGTTTTTTTCATTATTAGAATGTCAATTAAGAGAAAATTTGGTATTTGAGCATATATATAAAATAATAAAAAATTAAAATGTATAGTGAAATGATTAAAATATTGTTAAAAGAAAACAAAAATCTAACTGAGTCAAGGGTTTTTTTTTTTTTGTCTTTTCACAATGATTTTTGTGTTATTATTAAGTCACCTAAGAGACAATTTGGTATTTGGCTAAATAAAAAATAAAAAAGAATAGGCACTTGTACGACATTGAAAGGCGCTCACGCACTTCGAGCTGCATGTGTGGCGCCTCCCAACATCCAAAAATACTCTTTCACTATATCGTTGGAAGTGTTGTCATGTCATTGAAAGCATTGTTATGTCCTATTACATGTGGAGTAGTGCATGTTGACATTGGCGGTCTGGTTTATCATCGATAGATCTTTTTTTTTTTTCTCCTCCCCTGAAAATTATAGTTTGACCTTTTTTGTTATTGATATTTCAACTTCAATCTTTATTTATTTTATTTTTATTTTTAGTTATTGGCTTTTTTGAAAAAAAAATGATCAATCCATCATCGTTTTCTATTTTTTTTGTTTAATTAAATTAAAGTTCATTTATTTAAAACACCCTTGCAGCAATTGAACATCATATTTTGCACAAAAAAAAATAGTCTAGCTTCGTTATAAGCGCATACACCGAGTCTAGTGTAAAACTAGAAGAAAAGGAAAATTGCCCTCATTGTAGTCTAAGATATTTAATTCTAGAATTTTTAATAAGAAAATTGCCTCTATTATATTCATTGGGAAATGTAAGTTAAACTAAACCATATATATATAGAGATTAACCATTGGTTTATGTTCACGAGAGCTCTAGTTTTGAGAAATGAATTAATTAGGTTTTCTTATTAAAAAAACTAATTATTTAATTCTTTTTGTCCATTTTATGTTCCTTTTATATTTATTTATTTTAAAAAATAGAGAAAGGAAAAAAAATAGATATTATAGATGAATTAATATCTCTCCTTATTATAAAAACTAATTATTTAATATTTTATCCATTTTATGTTCATTTATTTATTTATATTTTTTAAAATAGAGCAAGAAAAAAATAGATATTATAGAGAGATTAATAAGAAAAGAATAATTTTTTTTAAATAATATAATATTAAATTAAGCATGGTCGACATTGGCTAAGAGATTAAATAATTAATTTTTATTGTAAGAAAAAATTAATTTGTTTCTCAAACTAGAGGGATTAATTTATAATTTACCCTTTTTTAATGATTTTTTGGTTTTTATCCCTTTCAAGTAGAATCTTAGGTAATTATGTACATTTAAATGTGGATGGATTGGTTTATTCATGATAATTTTAAAGAACAACTCTGCTTGCAACTTGAGTACAATCCAGCAAAAAATAAAACACCGAAATATTAATAGAAGTGTGTTTATTTAACCGTTGTGGCTGGAGATATATATATTTTTAAATATAAAAAAAATATTTAGATATTATTAATATTTTTTTTAGTAAAAAAAATTCAAACTGTGTGATGATTCATCTAATATAACACAATTGAATTTTGAAAGTATAAAAATAACTCGTACGACCTATAAAAAATAATTTGACTAAAAACAATTTCAAGTTGATATTTTTTTTAATATTAAGATAACAACATAGTAGATTGATTTGGGTTAACCCGGGTTAACATATCAAATCCATGACCCGAGTTATGAGACTATGATAACCCTCATAAAAAGCAAATCAAAATAAATTTTAAAGTTTTATTCTCAACAACCCAATATTGAAGGATAAAATTGAAAAAAAATCGATTAAAAAAAGAACCTAAAAAGCGACATGAGTTAACGTGTCAAACTCGTGACCCATGTCATAAAAACATGATAACCTCATAAAAAAAATCAAAATAAATTATAAAATTTAATTCCTAATCAATTCAATGTTGAAGGACGTGATTAAAAAGAAAATAAATTTAAAAAATATATCTAAAAAAATCGAGTCAATCCATCAAACCCATTATTAATTAAAAAACGACATGACTTAACTCAGATTAAAACAAATTATAAAGTTTAGTTCTCAATCGACTCTATCGGATCCAATATTAAATAATAAAATTTATAAAAAATTAATTAAAAAATAACAAGAAAAATGAGTCAAGTCAAGTCAACTTAGGTTAACACGTTAAGTATTATTTTCTAGTCATGACGCCGGGACAACCTAATAAAAAGCAAACCAAAATAAATCATGAAACATAATTTCTAATCAAACACAATATTAAATGATGGAAGTGAGAAAAAAATCATTTAAAAAAAAACTGAGTCAATTGGGTTAATCTGCTAAACTCGCAACTTGGGTAATGAGACGAGAAAAACCCAATTAAAATAAATCTATTTTTTAATGACTCATGACCTGGGTCATGATAATGAGATAAGCTCTTAGAAACAAAATAAAAAAAATATAACCTGATTTAACCGAGGTTAAAATATCAAAACTCGCAAATCTGATCATGAGACCAAGATATCCTCATATAAAGTAAACTAAAATAGACTATAAAGCTTAATTCTCAACCGATTCAATGCTAAATGATGAAATCAAAACAAAAATCAATTAAAAAAAGGACTAAAAAAACAACTCAAGTCATCTCAAGTTAACTCGTTAAGTACTATTCCCGGGTATTGAGGCCAGAATAATTTAATAGAAAGCAAATAAAACAAATCATGAAGTCTAATTCTCAATTAACACAATATTAAATAATGAAATCAAGAAAAAAAAAAGTTAATTAAAAAAAACCTGAGACAACCGGTTAACTTGTTAAACCAGCAATTCGTGTCATGAGAGTGAAATAACCCAAAAAAATCTAATTTTAAATAATAAAATTAAAAAAATTCATTAGTTGAAAAAAAGAGTTAAGAAAAACCAAGCACAATTCTAATAAATAATGTAAGGAGAGGTAAAGTAAAAAAACGCCCTCTAGTTTTTTGTTAATGTATTTACTTGTGTTTTCTTGTTAAGAAAACAAACAAAAGGACTGCATTTGTCTCACATATGCATATAATGTAATAGTGTTGGATGTTATAAATGCATTTGACGTGTATTTAACTAGTTTTTGGACGGATTTTTCAAGTTCTGTTAATACTCTATATTTATAATTTATACTCAATATATATCATCCACATTTTAAAATATAAAAAAATTAAACATTCAAATCTTTTATTTCTAATAGCTTAAATAATATTATAGAAACAATAAAAGCCTTGTTTTAAATTATAGAAGGATTGCGAGCAATGTAGTGTTGTTTCTGTTTATTAAATCGATTATTAAAAATGAAAGTCATGATTTACAAATTATATGAACAAAGAAATTTTTGTTTCTGTGATAGTTTGAGGGGAAAAAAAAAGGTTCTGTGATATTTTGATGTATGATTAAAATTAAAAGTTCAAGGTGTTATAACAAGAAAAGTTCCTGTGGTCTATGAAAAAACAAATTATGTATGAAAGGTGTATTGAGTATGTTATTTAAGATATACAAAACTGAGTATACATATTAAAAAAGCTATATTGAAAATACAAAAATATACCATATGTATTAAATAAATATATAATAGTCATTTAAACAACTTAAGGTTATTGTATTCTTTGAAAAATATTCAAGGGTATTATAGTTAATCAAAGGTTTTTATTTTTTATTCAGTTGATGTTTAATTATATATATATATATATATATAATAAAATGTTTTATGGACCATAATTTAATCACACGAGGACAATCACTTTTAACATAGAACATAAATTCAATATTACCAGGACAACAATAACAAAATTAAAAGAAGAATGTGTATATTTAAAGGAAGTTTACTAGTGATTTGAGAATTTTTTTTCTTGTTTCTAAATTAATTGCTTCAGTATTATTTCGATTACTAGAACTAAATAGATATTTTATAATTTTAGCATCTTTATAAATCTTGTTAAGTTAATTCAAAAAATCAGGAGAAAAGAAAGAGAGAACCATTATATTTCAAAAGTAAAAACTTGCTTCTTAATATGAGTTCTGTAAACCCATCCTTTATTACTCCTCTATACATTTGGACTGGACCCATATCTCATAGGCGGATCAAACCTACCCCAATAACCAATAGAAAACTTTGGAGACCTTTAACCTCATGATTGATAGATGTATTTTATCCGTGAATGTACAAAATTTTATAGTTAGAAAGAGATTAAAGAAATTGGTTAAAAAAAAACAATAAGAAGAAGAGTATATAACTAATCTGAAAATGGATTGTTGATTAAGAAAAGATGAAGATGATTGTTGCTTTCTAACTCAATTTTCTTAGAATTATCTACTTAAAAAGAAAAGGACAACTTTCAAATTAAGAGTTTTTTTATATAAATATTTTATGGATACAAAAAAATATATTGTATATTTTCCTTATATATCTCATGTTTTGGGAAGATAGAAATTCACTCTAAAATTATCCCCAAAACATATCTATTTTTATGTTTTTGTTTTCGTCTCACGAGTTGAAGATTATAGAAATAATTCTAAGTTGGTCCACTTTCATATATAGATTGATTGTCAATACATTTCCTAGATTAGAGATATGCTCTAATGGCTGACATATTTGTAGTTCTAAACTTTAGCATTCCAATTATATATAGTGGCTATTTATACCCACCATATTAAAGAGAAATATATGAATGAATGATACCAAATTTTAACTTGGTATCAAAACCTCCTGAAAACCTTTATTGAAACATAAGCCTACTTTATTGTTTTGAACAACCATAAAAGAAAACAACTACCATCATATAGCTCTCAAATCCTCTACTCTCGAATCATCAACCCCAATAATCCATATCCAATCTGAAAATTATGGCTTTCATGCCAGAGTTGTCCTTACCAAAACTAACTATGATGTATAATCCCAAATAATAGAGATGCAAATCGCAGGATATGAGAAGCTTGAATATATTATGCGTAAAACTAATCCACCAAAGGAAACTAAGGTTACCTATGCAAAGTGGTATATTTAGAATCAAAAGGTCAAGGGTTGGTTGCTAACCTTTATGTCATAAGAGATAATGAAACGTTATCACTGTGTATCGCAAGGGAAATCTAGAGTGCTTTTGCCAAAGCATTCTACAATGGATTGGATGAGACATAACTCTTTACACTGAATCAGTGTGCCTTCACCATCAAACAATCTAGTAGACCTCTATCAACTTATTATGATGAGCTTGTCAAATCTTTTTCAAAAATTAGATTATCATGATGAAGTTATCATGAAAGATCTAAATGATGTTGTCACCTATAAAAAATATGTTACATGGTTGAGATTGCATATCTTTATTAGTGGCCTAAATTTATAATTCAAATAGATTAGAGGTGAGGTTTTAAGAAGGACCCTTCTATAGACCTCGATGACACCTATGCCTATGTCCATCGAGATACTATATGCTGAGCTACCTTAAATATTGAACCTAATAATCTTGATTCGTCTACTTTAATAGCTCTACGTGCTAAGCCCCAACTTCAATAATATGCTCAAAAGACTGATTTTGACCAAACACGATCTTATAAGAGCAGTTATGAGATAGATACTGCCTAATCTAAATGTTTGTACACGTACTATAGTGAGATAGGCCATATAAAGGCATAAATTTATGACTTGTTTGGCTATCCAGATTGGTGGGATCTAAAAAAGCCACCACGCAAGCGTAATTCGAAGTAAAAAGACCAAACCTATGTTACCGTGACCAAACCTTCTAATGATGTTGCAAAAGCTTCCTCTTTGGTTGTTACTTCAGGTAACATTGGTAAGGTTTTCTATAGTTCTACATTAGATATTAATAGTAGTATTACATGGATAATTGCTTCTGGTGCTACAAATTACATGAATTTTAACCATCAATATGTTTCATCTATAAAATAATCCACCACACATATTGTCTCTACCGCTAATAGAAATTCCTCACTTATGATTGAAGAATGTTCAATTTCTCTCTCAAATAATTTGAATCTTGGTTCTAATTTATTTGTTCCTTTTTTTTAACCATAATTTATTATAAGTAGATCAAATAATCAATGTGTTGTATTGTGTTGTGATTTTCTAGCCTAACCTTTATGTCTTTTAAGGACATTCAAACTCAAAAGATGACTAGTTGTGGTTTTAGAAGGGGGAAGTTGTACTATCTGGATCTGAAACCTACTAAATCATATCAGTTGGCTTAAGCTTTTTCAACACATCGAATCGACAAGTCCTCTAAAATTTGGTTGTAGCACAAACTCTTGGGTTATGTGTCTTTTAGATATTTAAAAATTTTGTTTCCAAAGTTGTTTTCTCCGCTAAATACTTTAGAATTCAAATGTGGTATTTGTGAACTTACAAAAAGTCATTGTGTATCGTTCCCATTAAGCATGAATAAAAGTCCAGTGCCTTTTATGTTGATTCACTCTATTGTATAGGGGATGAACAAACACCCTTCTTTTAATGGTTCTCATTGGTTTATCTCATTTATTGATGATCATACTTGTATGACTTAGGTTCGTTTGATGAAATCAAAGAATGTAGTTAACTCTTTGTTTCATAAATTATATAAGATGATTACCACTCAATACTAATCTCATATATAAGTTCTTCACACTAATAATGATGGAGAATTTGTTAATCAGGATTTAAAGAAGTACTTATAAGAACATGACATATCTCACTAGACAACTTGCCTTTATTCCCCTCAATAAAATGGTGTTACAGATGAAGCTTACATGCCCACTAGTTATCAGGGTGAAACACTTAATATTACGGCTTACTGAATTTTCAGACTCCTTTTGAAGTCTCCATTTGATTGTAAGTGCTCCTACTACTCTGAATTTATCACCTAGAATTTTTGGGAGTGTGGCTTTGTGCATCTTCTCAAGCCATTACGTGATAAGCTGGAACCATGAGTCCTTCAATATGTCACCCTTGATATTGTCTTTCATGAACATGAAATGTACTATAATGTTCTCAAGTCTTCATCCAGGGGGAGAGACGAAATGAATTGTAGACTCTAAATCTAAATCCTTATTTAGATTATTTAGAAACAAGTTTTGATGTTGAGGATAAAAGTGAGCAATCTGCTCTTGACCAACGGGACGACCGATTGAATGGTCTTAATAAACCGGATGATCAATTAAATGGTGAGAAACTTGTTCTCTACCAACTGGTCGACTGTTTAAATGGTGAGAAACTTTTTTTTTTACCAACCAGCCAACCAGTTGAGTGAGGAAAATAATAAGAATCAGATGGAAGCGAATCCACTTTAAGTACCACCTAACCAATTGTTTTCCGAGGACAATTCCTTTCCTGAACTCCAGTTACAACCCTAGGTACATTCTGAATCTCAATTCCTAGAGTATCATGCTAGAGGTATACTTAGAGTTAATTATGAACTTGTTCTTAATTCCAATCATACGTATCTCATAAAAAAACTATGCATCCTACCATAGTTTATCAAATGAAAGTAAGTTATTTGCAAATCAATAATTTGTTGTATCTATTCCTACTAACAAATAGGAAGTTCTGGGAGATCCTAGGTGGAAGTAAGCTATGAAGGAAGAAATAAAGTCACTTCAAAAGAACTCAAGACATTTGCACTAGTAGCAAAAATCAATATTATTTTTATTCTTAAATCATTAGTGGTGAATCTTGACTAGCCATTGCACCAATTTGATATGAAGAATGCTTTTTTGCATGGAGACTTTCAAGAAGAAGTATACACAGAGTTACCTCTTGGATGTAATATGCAGTCAAAAGATGAAAAACATGTCTACAAGTTAAAAATATGGTCCGAAGCAATCTCCAAGAACATGTTTTGGAAGGTTTACCTAGTAGTTAACTTAGTTTAAATCCCGTTAACAGTTTGGGTGGGTTAATTTATAAGTTGGTGGGTTGACCTAAATTATGGTTTTCTTATATATAAAAATTTAAAATAATGTTGTTTTGGACACAAATAAAGCAACTCAAATCATACTTTTTTACGAAGCATGATAAAGGAATGATTGCTTGTCTCATTATGTATGTTGATGATATGATAGTAATGAGAAATGATTCGGAACAAATGAGAGCATTACAGAACCACCTAGCTTGATAATTTGATATGAAGGAGCTTGGTCTATTGAAATAATTCCTTGGTATTGAAGTGTCAAGATCAAAGGAAGGTATATTTATGTCTCAACGAAAATATGTGTTAAACTTACTAAGTAAGACTAGTATGACGACATGTATTCCAGTTAACACTTTTGTGGAAGAAAATTTAAAGCTAGGCATATATCCGGATTAAATTCCAACAAACAAGAAGAGGTATCAAAGATTAGTTGGGAGACTGATGTATCTTGCACATACCTGGCCTAACTTGGCATATGCACTATGTGCCATAAGCCAATTCATGCATTCTTCAAGTGAAGAACAAATAAATGCAGTTACCCGTATTTTGCGCTACTTGAAATTATCTCTAAGAAAATGGATTATGTTAAAAAAAAAAAAAGAAGAAGGAATAATCTAGATGCCAAAAGATACATTGATGCTGGTTAGGATAGATCTTTGTAGTTGGAAATCTAGTTACTTGGTGAAGCAAGAAGCAAGTTATAACTGCTCTATCTAGTGCTAAATCTGAGTTCAGAGGAATGACTAAGGCAATATATGAATTATTATGGATCCATAATTTATTAGAAGATCTAGAAATTAAGCATGACAACTCAATAAAGTTATATTGTTATAACAAGACAACTTGTGATATTGATGACAATCCAATTCAGCATAATCGAACAAAACATGTGGAAGTTGATAGACATTTTATCAAGAAGAAACTAGAAAGAAGGATCATTGAAACACCTCATATCTCATCTCGAGAACAACTTGCTAACCTACTCACTAAGGCCGTATCAAGTCGAGCATTTTATGATGGTCTCAACGGATTAAGAATGAGCAATATCTATGCATTAACTTGAGGGGGCGTATTAAGATTCTATAAATAATTCCCAGTGGGTATACTCTATTGATTGTAAATACATTTCTTTGATTAAAAATATGCTCTATTGACCGATAGATTTGTAGTCATAAACTCTAGCATTTCAATATATATAGTAGTTATTTATTTATGCTCACAATATTGAAGAGAAATATATGAAAGAATGATACCAAATTTTGACTTCTCCAACCAAACATATTTATATGCCAACTATCCTTGTCTAAATACAATTAAAATGAAATTGCATCCTCCATGGTATTTCACTGTTGTATCCTTAGTCCAGCGTATAGCATTTGCAGAATCAGTTTCCATTATCCAACCCACCTCTGCTGCAGAAGGAGATGTTTTGTAATATTATTCTTAGATGCCTGTAGTCATCATAAAAGACGGACACATCACCTTCCCTTCGTGATCTTTTAGCACTCCTCCTATACTTGAAAGTCCCCGGCCTTCCTAAATCAAGCTGAGCCATCCGTATTCCATTTCCACGAATCCAAAGGCGGAGTAGAAGATTTTCTTGATTTGAATGGGTTCGACCATAACTTAATGCCTTCAGAGCTACGAAGGAGATGTTTCCTGAGGAAGGAAAGTGATCATAAAATATTAAGGGATATGTATTTTCGCAGTCATAGAAACCATTGTTGAAAACAACATTCCTAACTAGCTAGCCAAAACGACCACAATACAATGAAGACTACAAGAATCCTTCTTCTTTTTTTCCTGCATTCCCTCACAAGCGAAGAAACCCCACTACGGAAAAAGACTATCAACTGAAGCTGGCATCGACCAATCAGTACACCACAATCACAACGCATTAATCAGCCAAACTCCACGACAATGCAAGAGAAAATGGGTTGCTGTTTCTGCAGAAGAATTGCATAAAGGACATAAATTTGAATTAGCATCAATAATTACTATTCGCCAAAGAGATTCCTTAGTGTTCAGCTTATCCGAAGTTGCTAACCATACAAAAGCTTCAACTTTTAGTGGTGTTATTCCCAACCAGACGTAAGAATCAATATGAGAGGCACCTGGCAGAATAACTGTCTCAATAGTAGCAGAACACGACCTGACCGAGAAAACGCCTTTTTGTCACGAGTCCATACTAACCTGTCCTTCTAATCACAGCAAGGTTGAGCTGTTGCAAGCATTATCTGCAGCTGTTTTTCTTTGTCTAGTTTCCAATCACGAAGAGCCCCTTCCCAATGAAGCTTCCAATTCCAAACTGTATCCTACCATTCAGCAACTCCAGCAACCATGGTTTGATAATTCATAGTCAGGGAATACTAGGTTAAAGAAGTTTGCCTTGACGGAGCTTCTCCCACCAGTGATCCATCCAAACCAGCACACTGTCACCATTTCCAATGACAGAACGAATGCCTTCCCTACATACATTGGAGCCGAGGTTATCACCCACATAAGAAAAGAATATGTTCTTGGGATTTGATCTCCTAGGGGAGCTAGGTTTCCTACATCTACTAAGGGAGACGGGTTTTCTAGATCTGGTATTAGAGCTATAGAATCAATCATGAAACGTTTAAAAATATTATTGGGTGTACATGATGATATTCAATACAAGCTACTAATGCTATAAGTTTTCAATTTAGAAGAGGTGGAAGAGAATTGATTTCTTTGGTGTTAATAAATTCTTATAGTTAAAACATGCAAGCATTTATGGTAATTTCTCATGTGATGAATGGGTGCAAATTGAGTGTTTATTTGATCACACGAGCAAGAGAATGAAGCTTATAAGGATTTATTTGACTATAAGAAGATGGTGCTTTACGAATTAATGTTCGAGTGACTTTCTGCAATGATGATGGTAGTCAAGAAACTTGCAATTCATGGAATAGGTTCATGCTCATGCTCATGATTTATTGAAGGCATGGTTTAAGAGAGGATGTTGGAAATAACCAAGTTGAATATAATCTTCAAATCTCTATATCCTAGATATTTGGGGGTATTTTGGGTATGTTTGTTTTTTAGGTAGTTTTTGTGATTGTAATTTTTTAAAAAATAAGTTTAGAAAAAGTATTTTTAGTTGTAGTTAATTGTATTTAAATACGTGTTTGATAAAAACTATGATAGAAGTTTATGTGTAATAAAAAACATGTGTAAAGTATTTGGATAAAACTTTTTGGTTTTCTTACAAACACTAAAAAGGAGACCCAACAAGGATTTTTTGGTAACTTCGAGCACATATATCAAGAATATTTACGAAACTCAATTAAAACAAACATTTAGAAACTGCTGAATAATAACCATATTTGGAACTCAATATTTTAGTAGGTCCTCGAGCATAAAACTCGGTTCTTTTGAAAATCAAATATATTGTTGAGTGTAATTCACCGCTAACATGAAATCTACTGGAAAAAAAAAAAACACAGTCTTAATTATATGGTAGTGATAGTTTTTTAAAATGTTTCTTATTTGAAAATGTATCAAAATATATTTTTTATACTAACACATTAAAACGAATTAAAAATACAAAAATAAATAATTTTAACCAAAACCAAAATTCAAATTTTGACAAAAAATAGGTTGAACTGGCTAGTCAAACACTCTTTTAATCTCTTTAATCTCCTGTATTAGTTTTTAACTTAGATATGTTATTTGTTATTAATTATAGTTAAAGATGGTTTTATTCAATATTATACTTGTTATTGGTGATTAAAGTTTCTACAAATATTAGAACTTAGTCTTCATGTTGTGTGTGTGCCGAGTTATAACCAAAATATTTATGTGTGTGAGTGCATAGTGAACAGAGTAGATTGAGGGTGGCAAACTGCATGTGTCAGGTTGCATGTGTTATGTAAGCTACAAGTTGTATGAACTGTATGTGGTAGTTTGATTTCAAGAATGAAGAATTAAATTATAAATATTGGTTTATATTAAATAAAACTAATGTTTGGCATATGTAGTTAATTAGGTATTTTTATTTTTATTTTTTACACATGTCAATATGAGAACAAGGTATTATTAATTAATTACATAATTTTCTAGATTAATTATATTATATCTTCTTCCTATTTTTAATTGGGGAGCAACTATAAATAAGAACTTAATATTAAGCAAAGAATTATAACAAGCTTGAAAAATCAAACAAAATATGGATTTTCAATAATTCAATACATAAAAAAAATATTGTTCGAGGAGATGTTAGGTAAAAAAAATTAAAAGATAAAAGAAATAAATAAAATGAAATAAAAAAGAAAGTTATAAATGAAAGTAGTAAAGTAGTAAAGGAAGAAAATTAAATTTGTAGTAAAATTCTAAATTGCATAAAAAGATTTTGTATATGGAGTTAATTGTCTTTTCTAGTAATTAAATGATCTATTTATATTTATATCATTTGAATTTTATTTAAACATCTAATTTAAATCCTATTAGATTGTTTATATTATATTGAGAAAATTACTCCATTCCTCGTAAGATTTGCATGTGATTTCACTTTTCTTTCAAAAAAGTGTAATTGTTGGGATACTTAGAAAGGCTAAAAGTAATTTTTACTATTAGATAAGAAGTATAATCTAATACGATATAAATATCTCCTTGCTAATAATTACACACATCCTAACTAATATATAACTCTAATTGATTTCTAATTGACTTATTCTATTTAGAACTCTCATTTTTAATAGGATTGAACATTTTGGTTAGTCACAAGAACTCAAAATCTTATAATTGATCACTTCTTCTTTGTTGATTATGACTCTTAGTTGACTAGGATTTTTAAGCCTGGTTGATTCTATTATTCATGATCAATTTTAGCCTTGTTTCCCCTCTAATTATAAATTACTATTCTTATTTAATTGAAACATAGATGTTTATTTTTGGTGTAAATTATACACCCTATAATACTTTATTTTAGAACAAATAAAGAAATATCCTATGTGATTTAAATGCTAAAATCGATAATATAAATCAACCATCCATGACATGGATAACGAGCATTATTTACCTAAAATTATCAATCATGGTTTTAGTGTTTGTTCGACATTCATCTAATCAAATCATTTTATACAAGAGTGCTCTAATTATCTGGTGAAACACTTAGTTTTTCACTAATTAGTTTAGAATTTCTGTAATAACTCTTTAATTCTTCATTTCTTTAAAAATTCAAAACAATTTTAGAATAAAAAAAGTCAATCCTTGCTCCACCAAATTCTACATTTGTTACCTGCTTCCAGAATTGTGCAGATTGGTTACCTCACATCAATTGGTCTAGAATTAGCATTGCACTAAGAAACATAAATGGAGAGTGCCTTGTCCTATTTTATGAAAAGGCA
>Ga0325403_1002758_pt1 | contig 15691 bp, 5 predicted proteins | sample PopdelMetagenome_19_FD_205665 | JGI IMG/M metagenome (GOLD analysis project Ga0325403, IMG submission 205665) | Populus deltoides microbial communities from Bellville, Georgia, United States - Xylem-PdKOR-R4 | ecosystem: Host-associated > Plants > Phyllosphere > Stem > Wood/Secondary xylem...
AATATTATTTTTATTTTGTTTTTTATTAATGATAGAATTATTTTTAATATTAATTAATTTATGGTGGTTATATATATTCTACAACTTTTACAATATCTATAAATAATTAAATAAATAAATTAAAAGTCATTTTAATAAATAAATAAAAATTAATTTAATAAAAACAAATGCAATCACCAACGGATTCTCCGTTGGTGATTGCAACTGACGCATGAATCAGCAACGGAGAATCCATTGCTGATTCACAAAACTAGCAACGGATTTATCCGTTGCTAAAATGAGCAACGGATAATCCGTTGCTAGTTTTGCAACGGATTTTTCGTTGCTGACAATTAGCAACGGATTATCCGTTGCTAATTGTTGCTGGGAAATCAACAACGGATAAATCCGTTGCTAAAAAATTAGCAATGACAAATCTGCATTCGATTTTTGCCGTTGCTGATTCCGTTGCTAAATTGTTTTAACAACGGATTTTAGTATTATTTGCATCGGAACAGTTTGTTGCTAATTACTCCATTTTTTAGTAGTGCTAGTGATGATAGTATGAGTGTCTTTTGATGATTATTAAAAAAATGAGAAGAGTTAGATCAACTGGGAGTAATTTTATTTGAAAGAATCTATAGCTAGATCAATTGGGAGTATATCAAGACAAAGAGCTAACTTCAATTACAAAAGGTAGTTTCATTCATTCAATATAGCCAGTGAAAATTTCCAGTAGTGAGACAATGAGCAATTTTATTCATAATGATAGTTTAAGCTCATTTTTTGTCAATGATGACAAATCAAAGGGTACTAGATGATCCATTCAAATTGATCAGCAAGACATAAAACTTTCAGTAAATAAATGGGTCATGGTGTCCATGTGAAATTGTAAATACTCCACAAATTCAAGTAGGCTAGAAGCTGGGTGACCAAAAGGCTAGATCAGTGATAATAAACCCTTTTATCAAGTGAAAGATGAGTTGCAAGAAAAAGGGATGTATATTTCTAAACAGGTAAAGATGTATGTTATCTTAATCCTTTTTCCATTGCATTGTATAATATTTTTGCAGAAAAAGTCTTTTAAAAACACAAATAAAACCCTTATATAAGAACCTAACAAGGTTTTAAGCCTAACAAATCTCTAGTTGATTAAAAATCCAACAAGGTTTTAACAAAAAAAGAGTCTGGAAAGACTCTAGTAAATAAAGACTTAGTATGGTTCTAAGCCTAACAAGGATCTAATTGATTAAAAAACCTAATAAGGTTTTAATATAAAAAAATGTTTAGCAAGACTTCAGCAAATAAAGACCCAGCAAAGTTCTGAGCCCAACAAGGCTCTATTTGATTAGAACCCCAACAAGGTTTTAACAAAGAAAGAGTTCTAGACTCCAACAAATAAAGACCCAACAAAGTTGTGAGCCGAGCAAGGCTCTAGTTCATTAAAAACCCAACAAAGTTTCAACAATGAAAAAGTTCAATAAAACTCTAGCAAATGAGGACCTAACAAGGCTCCATTTGATGATAAGAAATCCAATATGGATGATCACAAGAAAATTTAGAAGGTGGTCCACATTAAAAAAGAAAGGTAAAGTATCTCATTGGAAAAATCCAAGACATTATTAAAAAAAAATCATCATTAATCAAAATCAAGCATTTCACTTGTGAAAATCCTAGAAATTTTTCATAATGGGTGGGTCACTCGATCACAAACCATGGACAGGTCACCTGAACACAGACCATGGGCAGGTAATCAAATACAGACCACATGTAGGTCACCCGAACACAGACCATAGACAGGTTAGCCGATCACAAACTACATGTAAGTTATCTAAACATAGACCACTTGTAAAAAGTCCTACATATTTTTCACCCAATTGATAGATCACCTAAACACAAACTACAAGCAGGTCACCCGATCACAGACCACAGGTAGGTCACCTAAACACAGACCATTCATGAAAAATACTAGATATTTTTCACATAACAAGTAGGTTGCCTGAATAACAATAATATTTTTGAAGACAAAGAGAAAAGCCTTTATTTTCAAAATAATTGAGTTTTAAAACATTTATGAGGATAACCATCTCTTGATTTGTTAATACCAAAACTCCCAACAGATTTTTCTCTTAACCTAAGAAGGCTTTCACACCATTTCTTTTCTTTATATACTTACCTTCTAAAGTCTCTTATAAGGCTCTATACAATAAGTATTGAAAGAGAAGGCAAATATCATAACCAAAATTTGACTTTTTATTTCAAAGTATTTTTCAAAAAATCCAAAAAATAGCAAAACAAAACAACAAAAAGTCTAAAAATGTATGTTTGACACATTTGCATCATTTTCAACGTCTTTTTGAAAGAATCCAAAATTTTAAAAAAAAATTATTTTTAATGCGTTCATTTATTAACCTGTTCATTATAAAATCTTTTATTATTTTTTTTCATCGAGTTAATATTGATGTTGCCTTTAAAAAAAAAGACAAAAAAATAAGAAAAATAAGAAATAGACAAGAGGGACAAAAAAATACCCATCCAATAGCCGTGATTATGTACTAACATCCCAGCATAGGTTTTACCCATCTTGGCATCCAAAGTCCTCAACAAACCCATACAAAAAGACCTACCAAATCAGTCAAACTTATTCGACAGTGAGGTGCACAGGTTTGCCAGCAAAAGAGAACCTTTATTCTTTTTGAGCTTCTCACTTTATGCTGAACTTGAGATGGAAAAAGCATACTCTCCTGCTCTTAAAAGCACACACCCATAATAAACCAAAACCTATAACTTACAACCCTAAAATAAGTGAAAAACAAGCTAAAAATACACACCCCAAGCTAGTTGTTTAGGTACAAAGTTGGATGTATTTGGTTCAAAGGTAGAGATGATTAGTATAGGAGTTAATGGTTGCAATTGAGCCACTTATTAAAAGTCCCGATTCTTCCCAAGTTCTATATAAAACATACCAAGTTAGGGAATTAAAAGAAGGGGGGGAAATTCATAAAATAAGAGAATATAGCTCTATCATTTTTCCAATAATAGCTCTCTCCCTTATGATTTCTTTATCTCCATCTCATTTTGCCATCCCTGTTTTCACTGTCTTTAACACTTAAAAAAAACATCCATTGTATTTTCCCTCATTGCCTAAAAACAAAATCCTATAATTTTCACAACATTATATATAATTTCCCCATCAAGAAAAAAAAAACATAGCAATCCCTCTCACCCATAACTACATATTATCTCTTCTCTTGTCCCTAATTCCTTCTCCTCCAAACCTAATAAATCAACACATTCCTCTTCACCAATGTTGTGACCTATCCCACAACAACCTCAATAAACAACCCATCATCTCCTCCCAATACCACCCATAAACCCATCATCTCCTCCTAACATCAACCATATACCCATTATCCCTCTCATTATCATCACTAATCGGTCACCATGAACACCACTAGTGACAACCCTATCATCAACAACAACTTTACTCACCCACGACGTCTCTTGTAGTCTCTATAAGTTCAAGTCGGTCCCTTCTTCTCCCCTATAAACTGAACCAGAGCCTAGTAACTACACTAACTCCCTTTAACCTTCTCCCTATGACACCCAATTGAGGAGGAAGAGACTAACCTAAATGAGGTAGATCTAATAGAGAGGGAGAAACATATCTGTAGAGAAATAAGGAAATAAATTGAAGCTTTTTTTGTGTATTTTTTTTCTTTTACAAGTAACAATTAAGTTCATCGCCATTCTAAAAGTGATGAGGGAAGGGAGGCATTTCAAATCTACTAGGTTACTCCCACTAACAAGCAGCAATGTATGGTTCCACATGCCAACAATGAAAGTGGTGTGTGAATACACACACTTCTACTATGTTCCAACATCATCCTTGAGGCCCAACAGCTCCTCTACCATACTCTGATAGTGCGGATCTTGTTTAGCCTCTTCCAGAAGGTCTACTTCAAATTTTGGATGGTTTTTTATGTGTTTCATTATGATCATCGTCAATCATATGATGATGATTGTAAATAGATGTGATTGTAGGGTGTGCAAGTAAATTAGTGAAAAGATGATGATGATGTGTGTATACGTACGTGTCTTTGCATAATTTTTATCTTTTTTTAGCATGTGTTAGAAAAAAAAAGATTAGAAAAAAATTAACTTCATGTTTAACTTAAAACTAGTTAATGGTTTGAATTCCTTGTTTAACTTACATTATGGTTAAGTTTCTCCAAAGATTCATGTTTAATAAAAAAATATGAAAGAAAAAAAAAGAAAAAAGAAAAATATATATTGCATGATTTAGCATTTCATGAAAATACCAAAAATTAAACAACAAAATAGTTTTTATATTTTGCTTGCATAATTAACTTAATAACAAGTTTATTAAGCTTATTAGGAACTTGGTCTAAATTAAGTACCACAAAAAATGTTTATTTTTAATATTTTAGGATTTATGAACTTATATGTTAGACATATTTCTAACATTAAAAAATGACAAATTAAATATATAATAAATAAAAACCCCGCACTCTTTCTCCTTTTGCTTACTCCTAATATTTAAGAATTATGAACTTATATGTAATATGTGTTGTAGATATTAAAAGAAATAAAAATAAAATAACATATTAATTAACTATAGAAGAGCCAGGCTTGACATATAAAGTCATGAGTAATATTCGCTACAATCGATAAATAGATCAATGATTAGAAAAACACAACATAGCCTTAATAATAATAAAACAAATGAACAATACATATTATTTTAGGTAGGGTGTATTAAGAATGATTTTGTTCTCTATACACAACCAGTCTCCTTATCCAAACTCTATAGGCCAGTTAGGTTTTACAGTGATAAAAAAACACTAGGTAGTAACTCCAAATCTTTAAATCCTAAAGGACTAGAATTTTTTATTTTTTTCACACCCAAATCAAATACAAAAAAACAATCACCATGATGTCGTACACGTGCGACGATTTGTTAGCCAAGTAAGGCCTACATTTCCAAAAAACCATTATTTATGGCAAAACATTTTGTTATTATTTTCATGTAAGGCTGATGAAAACAAAATAATTTTTTTTAACATAAATGACTTATGAAGAAAGACTGAATAATATTTGTATTTTTTTATTTATTTATGAAGAATACAAAAAATATATTTTCTTGTAAACCTTATTTTTGATGGATTATCGATGAAAAAAAAATTAATTTTTTTAATTTAGTAATTATTGGTAATAATGAACAAAACTATTTTTGTTATTTCCTTTATTTGAAAATTTATTTCTAAATACTTAAAAAATTAATTTATTTAGTAAATAATTTAAAACAAATTCAGTTTTTTGAATTTCTTTTCTTGTTTTGCATTGGGATGTTTAATCTTCAAAAATCAAATTAGAAAATAACTATAAAATAAATATACATAAAGGGTTATTTTTTTTCGGAAACTTAAATGTTCCATGCAAAAGTTAATTATCCCAATTTTTTTTTGTTCTTAAAAAAAACACAGCTAAAAAATAAAAACCTATTTTTTTTAATAATGGAATCTGACCTCGGTTGAGCCAATAAAAAAATCTTTTTTTAAGAACAATGTTATTAAAAAAAACCTGAAACAACATCGTTTGAGAATTTTTGTTTTAGAAGCTTTAGTTGCTCTAAAGTTAGGTTTTATAATGACGACATTTAATGGTTTTTTTATATTGTTTTCATTATTTACTTTTCTTTTTTCTGAATTTCTTATTTTAGAAGTCTTTTCTTTTTTCTTCTTTATTGCCTTCTTGCTACATTATTTAATTTTATTATAAGTAGATATTGTGGTTTAAGGATTTCCATTTATATCTCTTTTAGTTCCAAAAATTCCTTCCCTCTCACATCCTCTCATTTATTCCTTTTCACATTTTTACCCTTATCTTCACTCCATTATCTCTCCCCCTCTAATATCTTATTATGATTCATATCTCGATCTCTCACCATCATCCTTTTACAATTCGTTCTCTATTTGATTTTTTTTCACTATTACTTTCTCAATTAAAAATTTTTCATTTTTCTTCTAGACTGCTTTCTCTCTTTTTATTTATTTTTTCATTATTACTTTCTAAGAAAACAATATAGATAGGATGTCACAAATATACACAGTCGGCTATACGATGGACGAATTAATGCTGCTATCCGGTCATTGAAGAAATAAATAGAGCACATTCGAGCTAAGAATACAACAAAGCTCAAATAAGATCAAAACCATTTTTTGCCAACCTAGTTTTTTTATTATTATTACAATTTCACATGTCTTTACATATGTACTTGAGTCAATCTATGTAAATGGACAAGTGGGAAGATCACCCACAATGGAAAGTAGAAACATGTTCTAAATCAGGCCGGTGGTGAAAGCATGCATGTTTTTCCCCTTTTTTTTTAATTACATGAAAATGCATGTTTTTCCTTAAGGACGGTCTATGACTATATGTGTTTCTTCAATTGGTTTCCAGTTTACACTAAATCATCCGTCTTTCGTTCCCATTATTTTTGCAATTGCCGTATCCTTTTTTATTAAAGTATAAATGGAGAGAGAAAGAAAAGAAGAGATAAAAGAAGCAAGGGAGGTCGTAGCAGTACAAATCAAATCAAAAGTAAATTAAAGCAGATCCTTGAAGTACAATGAGCATTATTTTGAATGTATTTCCTCCGCTGCCTATTCCTTTAAACCTTTTTATTCTATCCCATTTTCTGTTCCATCCCCGTGCATGGTTATAATTAAGTTCTACGTCTCTGCAATTGTGGCAACTTTCTTGCTTTTGATTGATGGTGATCGAGCAACGAGAACAGAACCAACTAGCTAGACATTTATAACACGTAAATTCGACCGGAATATGTTCTTGCTTCACGATCAACTTTCATCCTTGAACTTCTTGTGGAACAAACAACTTTACAGCACAAATCCCTCTTGCCTCAGTTAGTTTATGAAATACAACTTTTTACTTGGTATTGGATTCGAGAACATTAATATATCGAAAACTGTCAGCTTGAACCTAGATTTTGTAATGAATTGGAATATCCTCCAAGTATCATGCCATATCAAAATATTTTAAATTTCATCGGCTAACATCCGTCTAGCTAGGCTCATGGTGACCACTCTCATTCATCTCGGTCCCTTTGCTTGCTGTAATAATTACTGATTTCTAACTTTAATCTCCTAATTATTAACTCTATGATATAAGATAGTGTCCACTAAAAAAAACAATGATGAGTTTCTTTTGAATGATTATACTAGGGATGACTTTTATCTCATTGGAGAAATAAACCATAAAAACTGGTGAATTTTGTAATTGTATCACGAGTCCCTGCTTAATATGTTTTCATAATTGATCATATGCCCCTGGTTCTATGTAGCCACACATTCACATCTTGTCACTGCCATCAACCCGATTTAATTTGCAAGAATTACCTAAATTAATTTGCAGTAGTGAATTAAAAAAGAAAAAGAAAAAGAAAAGAAAGAACGATGATACAATGAACAGAGAAAGAGAAAGAAGAAAACTCGAAGTGTAATAATTATATTCACACACTGTCACTCTCCGTTTCATATTGGTCCATATCATTCCTATTAGTCAACAGGCATCAAAGATGTTTCACATCCACCAAAGGTACTAAACTATTAGAGACAAAACAGAGAGAGAGAAAAGAGAAGAGAGGGCGAAGGAGGGCGGCCGGTTGTGAAATTTGAACCCAGTTATGTAAACTTAATTTGCAAAGCTGGAGATGCTAGAACATGGCATGAACTTACATTGAAAATAAATAAATAAATATATTATTTTTAATATGGTATATCATTAATTCAATGGGTTGATTAGGTGATTTAGTGATATAAACTTTTATTCAAATCAAATCTGATAACTATGATTTGATCGGTCAAATTATTGTACAAGCCATGTTTAGTAGCATTGGTTAAGGAAAAGTTTTGAATTATCTAGCTGAAGAAAGTGAAAGGGGCACCGGCTGAAAATACCTGCTGGCATACTGGCTGGAATATATTTTGGGTTAATTCGGGTTGATTTTCCTGATATGTGAATCGGGTTTTGCCCCGAATTGATTTTTAGATTGGATTTTATAACTATGTTAAAAATAGAGTAGTATATCACTTCAGTTAGTACTAGACTGCATCGCGGATCAGAATAATTTTTTTCTAACATAAAAAAATATCCAAACATTACTAATTCACATGTTTTTGAAGAGAAAAAAAAACATGATTTCAAAACCCAACACAGGGTGATATATTTTTTAAATATTGAGAGGATAATATATTGAATGATATTGTTTTTTTTAATATTGAGGTAGTAGTATATTGAAACGACCTGAGTCAACCCGAGTTCGTCAATCAAAATCATGACTTGATTAATAAGACCGTAATAACCTTATAAAATAAATTGAAACAAATTATGAAATTTAATTTCTAATTAACCGTAAAGATAAAATTAATAAAAAATTTTAATTGAAAGCTCAAGTGAATCTGAATTAACCTGTCAAACTTGTAATCCAGATCATACACCCTATCAGATTTTATTAATTTTTTATTTTTAAAATTATTTTTATTTAATTATATGACAATTAGACATGTGTAACTTTTTTTTGTATAAAAAAGATAAAAAAAAACAAATAAAAAAGGTGTATGGATTTAAAATAACAAAAACAAGTCTAATTCTTTTATTTTATTTTAATTAAATAACGTAATCATAAAATTCGACCAGCTTGATATGTTGATCGGAGTTGTAGAAATGGTGTGTAACTCTCACATTAGAATTAGTCTCATGCCCTCTGGTATTGCCACCATCTCCTCCATTTTGGGTAGCGTTCTTTGTGGTGTTTGATGTTTTATGTAGTGCTTTGAACTTTGATTCATTTTGCTAGCTAGAAATAACTTGTTTTTTAAATTATTGCAAGCCTGATTGGGATAGTATCTACTGTTTGATTTTCCATGAAGCTGTTTTCTGGGCAAAAAGTCTTCACGAGAATTTTGCTTACATAGGTAATGACTTTTGAATCAGACTCCGAGAATTGATAGAAGCCAACTATAAGCCGAACATGCACTGACTCTTTGACAAAGACCACAACAGGGTTTTTCAAAGTGAAATGTGGACGGTTCATCCTTGGGAAAACAAGGAAGACCAAGAATTGGAGGAGTCATAAGAGACCACAAAAGGTCATTTCACCTGCAATTTTTCAACAACAAGAAGGATCAAGAACTCTGGCGAAGTAGAAGTCTTGCAGCCAAGAAAGCTATGAAGATTAGTGTCGCATCTCCCTCAAAACAATAGGTAGACTGGACTTTTGAATCAGACTTGCTTGGCTATCTAAGATCAATCCAGTTTCCATGCCATAGAGGATGCGGAGTCTATTTAACTCTATCAATCAGCTTGGGAAGGGTCTAAAATCAGTGGTTTTCAAGCAAGCCATGCATGAGGGAATGAAACGAGGTAGTAGATAATTAGGCAATAACAAAGCTTAGGTTGTGTTTGGGTAATGTGTTTGTACTACGTTTGAAAGTGTTGTTCAAAACACATTTTGCCAGATTCATTTGGAAAGCATCAAAATTTTCAGCCCAAATACACTTTTACAAAAACATTTGCATTGCATTATTAAACACACATAGTTCATGAATCTGTAGATGCTTTAACTGGTTAAGATAATTGAGAGAAATGGGTTTGTATGCATAATGATAGGTGCTTACAATTGTAGTCGTCATCATTTATATTTATATACTTAGAGTTGTGTAAAATAATAATAATAATAATAATAATAATATTAAAATGGAATGCATTAACCATGATAACAACACTATATAAAATAGCTACACATATAAGGCAAGTACAAATACAAGGTAATTGTCATAGCAAACACACTTTCTATATAAGCTTCGTAAAGCTAAAGGTGAAGACTCCACATGAAACTTGGACCGAAAATGAGCAAAGAAAGCAAGGAAGTGGTTTAGCTAGAATATCAGCTAGTTAATCCTTGAAAGAGATGAACCGAACATGAATCTCTATCTTATCAACTTTACTGTGAATGAAATGATAGTCAACCTTAACATGTTTAGTACAAGTATAAAAAATTAGATTTACACATATATAGGTAGCTATTAAATTATCACACCATAATATAGTAGTAGAAGTATAGAGAAGCTGAAGTTTTGACAATAAAAAGCGAATCCATAAATCTCAATTGTACCATCAATGAAGAACCACGAAACAATTTGTTGTTTCCCAAACTTCCATGAAACAGGAGTATTACCTAGATATACAAGATAACCCCACCAATAAATTTACAGTCATCAACAAAGCTTGCCTAATTAGCATTAGTGAAGCTATGAAAAAAAAAGGATGAACCTCGAGTGATGCGTAAATTAGATGAAGTCATAGCCTGAAGATAACGCAAGATATGTTAAATAGCTACCCACTGATCCTCAATGAGAGCATTCATGAATTGACACACCTTATTTACAACATAACATATATTAGGCTTGGTAAAAGTAAAATATTGTAGAGCACCAATAATTTGTCTAAACTGAGTGAAATCAAAGTACAAATCACCAGATACTGTTGATAATTTTGAGGAGGAAGATGATTAAGTATCAACTAGTTGACAAGAAGACATGTATGCTTGGTGAAAAATATCAAGGGCATGCTTTCGTTGACTAAGTAAGATACCCATAGAGAGAGACTTCACCTTTGTCATAACCTAATTTTTTTAAAAAAGTTATAAAAAACCAAATAATAACAAAAAAAATTAAAAAAATATGTTCTTGATGTATTTGCATCATTTTTAGTGTTTTTCAAAAGGATTCAAAATTTAATAATTTATTTTCAATGTGTTCATATATTAACATGTCAATTTCAAAATCATTGATTAATTTTTCTAATTGAATTGACGTTGACATTGTCTTTTTCAAAAATAAAAAAATGGAAAAAGGGACTCAATCATTCAAATTGAAAGTTAAAGGACCAAATTAAACCAAGTGGAAAAGGTTGGAAATTCAATTGCAACAATGGAGGGCCTAATTGAAGAAAACAATGAGAATGTAGGATCAAATTAAAGAAAGATATTAAAGAATGGGGGAAAACTTGCACAATAATTAAGTTCAAGGACTTAATTGAACTCTTGACGAGCCTAATTGATTTAATCTAGGGTTTAATCAAAAGCAAAATTAAGCTGGAAAGTCAATTTGGCTAAAATTAGAATAATTATTTAAGTTCAGGGACTTAATCAAACTTTTAATGCCTTTAATTGGCTTAATTAAGGACTTAATTGAATCAAAAATAAAATTTACAGACTAATTTAGATCAATTCACAAATATTGAAAAATTAGAGATACGATTAAAACTTGAAAAGGCTAAATTAACATAATCAGGAGCTTAATTAAAAGTATAATAGCTCCCTCTAGCAGTAGCCATCCTCCTAAACCCAGTTTGCATCCTTGCACCTCACAGACTCCTACTGCCTTCTTGATTTCTTCAAACATTAACTCATCTCCCCATGCCATCAGTCAACTCCCCATCATCAACAATAATGACAAGTTCTCCTCCACACGAGAAAGCCCAACTCCATGGCAACACTAATGACAACCTTAGCCATCGACTCATTACTCTCCCATCTTTGACCATCATTACAACAACAAATCACAATAGCTTTGAACCCGAGAAGAAGGAAAAAAAGAGATATAATCAATTGTTTGTTGTGTTTTTTTAGGTGGTGGTGAGATTCTTCATGGAAAAGAAGATGAAGCATCTCCTAATCCACCAGATTTCCCTTCTTAATGATGCCGGCGCATGGTTCCATGTATTGATATGGCAGTGGTGCAAGGAGAACACACACTGCCATTGTTCATGCAATCCCAAAATCTTCCTATGGTTCTTGAGTTTCCAACAACTTTTCTGTATTATTTTGATATTTGAAAGGTTTATTTTGCAAATTTTAGATGTTTAATGTGTGTGTTTGAATTATTGGTAAATTTTGAGTTTTGGGATGTTTGTAAGCATGCAATTATAGTGTGTGAATAAAACAATAGTAAGAAAAATAATGTGTGTGTTGCATTATTTTATTTTATTTTATTAGCATGTGTTAAATAAATGGTAAAAAAAGATAAAACTTCTAAGTAAACAAATGTTTTAATTGCATACAGCAAAGTTTTGTTCAAAAAATCATAGTTTGCATTTTCTTAAAAACAATTATTTTCATGATTTAGCATTTCTAAAAAATATAAAAAAAAATAGTTTTATATTTTTACATGCTTCATGGATTTAATAAAAAGCTTATTAAGTCTATAGGTGGAACTAGACCTGAATTTCAAAAATTCTAAAAAAATATTTTGTCTAGTCTCTATATATATACCTAAAATACCTTTTCAAATAAAAGCAAAATGACAAACTTGGCATGAAAATAAAACCATATTTTCTCACCTTTTAACCTGAGAAAATACAAACTTACATATGTTTACGATACTAAAAGAAGTAAAACGAAAAAAAATGGTTCGGCTTCAGAATGGTTAGGGTAGACTCATAAAGTCATGATTCACTCAACTAGGATGGACCTGTTTTGACTAATAGACAGACCAATGGTTAGAAAAACAGAACATTTGCCTAGTAATCAAACAATAAACAAAGCAGCTTATCTTAGATAAGGTGTAGTAGGGGTGATACATCCTTCCTATATACAACTGGTTCTCTTATCCAGACTTTGAAGAGCAGTTAGGGTTTCTAGTGACCAAAATACTAGGTGGTGACTCCAAACCTTTTAACTGATAAAGTACAAGAATTCATTGTTCTTTTGACCCATTATAAAAAATACTAATTCAGGAGGATGATCGATGTGACACTACACACATACGATAGAATGACTACTTCATTAAGAAAATTTCGTAGATTAAGCTTCATTTGTTATTTGATTGTTGTGTTATATTTTTTTTAGTCTGTATATTTATACTTTAAATTTTATTGGTTTTTGTTTATCTTTTTTTTTATTATTATAAACAAGCATTTTTTTTTATGCTTTAATTTTTTTTTATATTGCATATGCATTGTATATTGGATATGGATTAATGCCCCATGTATCACCTACTTTACTTTTTGAAAGCACACACAAGCTTCTAGATTAGGTGGAGGATTAAAACATGCATTCTTTTTTATGCGTTAATTTTTTATATATTGCACATGCATTGTATATTGGATATGGATTAATGTCCCATGTATAACCTACTTTAATTTTTGAAAGCACACACAAGTTTCTAGGTTAGGTGGACGCTTAGTAGTTTGTTATATGCCTATTAGTCAGGGTTTAAATTTGTTAAATACCCAACTCATATGTAAGTACCTACTTGGTAATGGTGGGTATACGTGCCTTAACTATTCTTTGCAACGCCCCCATACTATCTTTATAAAAACAATCACTGGGTAGATCTAAGATCTTTTTAATACTAGGTAAAAAACATACTAACGCTCACTTAATTAATAGAATCTATCCATAGGTTGTATATGTCATATATAAATTGCATCAAAGAAAGCCCGACATATAGAATCCTGGATTTTAGGACTTTTTGGTAGTATATGGTTGTCACATAAATTCTATAAGAGTTTGGATAATTACAAATTGACTGAGATGATTATGAATTCCCTTGTTGGTGTAATAATGACATCAAATGACAACCATTTTTCAACCTTGAAGGGCGAATTTGTATTTAATTTACCTTTATTTTCACCAGCCATCTCATATTTATTTTACAATATTGCATATTTTTCATTTGAAGGAGAAATATAGGAATGCACTAAACGTCAACCCCTACCAAGATCTATAAGAAGCAACTTGGAGAGTTCAGCATGGATATAGCAAGATGACTATTTGAAAATAGAGATGGCTCAGTTAATCGATCTATTAGGATGAACCTTTTGCTTTGAAAGCAAGCCCCCACATATGAAAGCCAATACTGAGAAGTTTACTATGTATATACCCCTTGGCTCTCTTCAAACCCTCATCAAAAGATTGTTTCTAATACTTATTTGGTTAATCAAAGTTCATAATTTTTTTCTTCTAACATCATAAGTTCATCAAAAGTTTTGGGATTGCATTATATACCTTTTTAATCTCTTTGTTGTTTTAAAATCAAAAAATGTTTTTGTAAAAGTAGTAACTTTGCATTATTTTATTGTCCATGATTAGATAAATACAATGATAGAAATGAACGAACCCTAAAATGTTCCACGCAAGATGCTAAGAGGTAGTCTCTATCATAACCTATTTTTTTGTTATTCCCTAAATTCACTTCATTTTCTTCCAAAAAAATAAAAAATAAAATAAATATTGACGACGTGAAAAAAGCAGGTCAAGGATCTCAAACATGTAGGAAAATCAAGCTACAATTTTGGATGAAATTTGAAGCCTAATTGTACCCTATTATACCCAAGACTAAAGAAACAATATTGCTTCAAGGTCAAATTAAGTGATTATTGGATGAATCTGCATAGAAATGAAGTCCAAGGGCATAATTAAATTTTTAATAAGTCAATTTGACTATTTAATCATAGGCCAAATTAAATGTTAATTATGTTTGAGAATTAATTTGAGTCCAATTGAAGGATTTAATCAAGTGCAAGGACTTAATTATACTTTAAATGAGTCAAATTAATTTTATTAGAGGCTTAATTGGTGAAAAATTAAGTTTGGGAGCCCAATTTAGGTTTAATTGACAAGATTGGAATTTTAAAAGACCAAATTTGATTTTTACAATGTCAATTTGTTGAAATTAGGGGGAAAATTGCAAGAAAATCAAAGTTTTAAGGTCAATTAAGGGCTAAATTGAAGAAATTCACAGTTAAGGACCACTTTGCAAAAGACGTCAAACTCTAGGGACCAAATTGACGAGAATCAAGGGCCAAATTTAAGAAATTTAAAAGTTTGGTGATCAAATTTAAAAAAAAAAGATGCTTAAAACAGGGTTGTTTTGTACGGCACTGTGCATCTTCTTTTTCTTCCCATGAAGCGCGTAGATAGAGGAAGAAGAAGATTTTATCCCTTATAACACCTCTCCCCCTCTCTCTTCCAAAAACCCAAAACCGACAAGACCCCCACCTATTGGTCTACCAAGAAGAAAATGGCAAAGGGGACAAGCCTGCGGGCAATTGCCTAATGGCCAGCTTACCCATTAAGCGCGATTGGATAGGGTAGGGTGGCTATCTCCCCTTTCCCCCCTTATAAATACTAGAGGATGAGACACAGGAAGGGGAGGGAGATTTTGAGAGAGAGAAAAACAAGACAGAAAAAGAAGAGAGATTGAAGCAGAAAGAAAAAAAAACAAGGGAAAACATAGTAAAAGAAAAAAGAGAAAAGGAAAGAAAAAGGAAGACACAAAAGAGAGGACAAGAGGAGGTAGAACATAGATAAGAGAGAGAGAAAAAATAGAAACAAAAAGACAGAGAAAAAGAAAGAAAAAGAAGAAATTAGTGCCTATGCACAAAAAAGAAAACAACAGCAACACCACCGTCTGCCGCCCCACAATGCCACCAACGCCATCGTCAGGTTAGCCTCCCTTTCTCTTCCTCACCCCCCCCGCCCCCCCCCGCCCCCCGCCTGTTCCATTGTTCTTCAAATGAAAAGTGGAGATTGAATTATAATTCACTCTCTATTATTCATGTAGCATGTAAACTATTGAGAGCCATTGTTCTTGGGTCGAATCAG
>Ga0325403_1002760_pt1 | contig 15688 bp, 10 predicted proteins | sample PopdelMetagenome_19_FD_205665 | JGI IMG/M metagenome (GOLD analysis project Ga0325403, IMG submission 205665) | Populus deltoides microbial communities from Bellville, Georgia, United States - Xylem-PdKOR-R4 | ecosystem: Host-associated > Plants > Phyllosphere > Stem > Wood/Secondary xylem...
GTACACGAGCATGAATTAACTATTTTTAATGATTATACTTGTTTTAAACTAGTTTCTTGATTAAAAAAATAATAAAGTCTTTCTCAATTTAATTTAAAGCTTTCTAAAACAATGTTAGATATTGCTTGAAAAAATTAAACACCCGATTAGATTTGATGCTACCATCGCAATCACATGATGTTTTTGATGACTTAATTTCCACCTCAAGGCTGATGAAATCATTGTAAGAGATTACAGTTACCTCACGCAAATGGCTGGTTAATTGAGCAGCATTCTAGCTATGGTCACATGCATTGTCTAGAGTAATCAACTAAAGCCAAACAAATTATGCTTAATCCTTGATTAGACCACAGGACCACACCATGATCAAGAGTCCCAACAATTTCTTGAACAACTCTTGGTCTTTTTTGTGGCTTGTGGGACTGACAGCAGGTGTGGGTCCAAAATGGTTTCTTAATCACCAAAATTATCTTCTAATTATGGCGTTTGCTACTAGTACCAATTAAGGAGTAAGTGATGTTTCCCACGCTGAATATTATTGATTTGTAAACTTAATCACAACTCAAAGAAAAAAGAGGATCTCTCTGTGCGTGACCTGTTTCGATTGGATTGATTGGCTTCTCGATGAGTTAAGCATGGTCGTGTCTAATGCCTACTTTTCTAGGCCAAATTAATGGGAAGTTAGTAGTCGTTGGATCTCCGTGTTCCACAGTCTCTATGCAAGATTAGCCGAACCACAAAAACACATAGCTATGGCCCAGAGAACTCAATTACCTTTTTATTAGCTATTTTTGTGTTTTTTTTTTCCATGGAGAGGGTACAAAGACCTTTAAGCTACACAATGAAATGTAATTCTCTCATTCTTGATTCGTTTCTGTTTTCAGAATTCAACCTGAGGCTTTCTAATAAAACTCTTTGATCTAAACCGTTGAATTTGGTCATTTGGGGACATGAGGTAGCGAAATCATTTAACATTAGTGACTGAAAATAGAACTGTACAGCATATTTATGGGGAAGCTAATGATGCCGCTGATTAGCTCGTTAATTTTGGTTTTTTCAAGCATCCTTCAGGGATGATTTGACTATTAACATCTTTCAGAGAGTTTGTATTAGTTTTTTATTAGAATTTGATTGGACCAGTATTTCCTTATTTGTTTTAGTTTTAGACTTTTAACCCCAATTTACATATAAAAAAAAACATCATGAAAATAATTAAGAAAAGGAAAAACAAAATTTTTCATCATAGAAGTCAGTCCCATAAGCCGTAAGAAACAACATATCCCAGCAATACTTAACTAGACAAATTTCCCCTTGCGTCGCTGACTTGATAATTGAGCATGCCTATGGGGTTCGGTCTCAAATATATAGTGCTAATAGGAACGTTTCAAACGTAGTAACTTCATTTTGATAAATATATATATGAACTTGATTGTGTAGATCAAGATGGTTGGGTTTTGACTTAGTAGCATACACGTCCGTGAAGTCCAAATTTTCAATTTGAGGATCATAGCAGCATGCTTCCTCCTAATATCCAATCACAACAAATGGGATTAATTGTCAATAAAAAATGGTGCTGGCGAGGTTTTTGTAGCTCAAGAAAAGCCTAATAACAAATCTTTATTATCCCACAGTCCCGAGACAATGAGTTGTAGGTGGCATGTCACCCTAAGTAATGGCAACAAGATGGTTTCAGACCAATTTTCGGCCCATAAGATACGGTATTAGGTAACAAAAGACAGAGTGAGAGGCATGTGTCAAAGCATCATTGCCCTATTTGTTACCCAGGTCTTCCATTTAGGCAAATACATAAGAAATTTAGACACGCAATGTGGTTTTACTAATTTGTGAATAACCCGTCAAGACACGTCTGCTAGGTATGCCTAGTCCATGGCATGCAAGTGAATATATAGCTTTGCATGCATTTTTCTCATCGTTTGACGGGTCCAAGTAAAAGACAATCACAAGTAGTGGAAGTGGGCCAATAATTCACCATCGAAAACGCATTTGATCAGTTCTTGAGTTAAGGGTAATTGGGCGTGGGCGATTATAACGTCTCTGGGTTGGAAGAAAAAGGAGTTGGATCAACTTTACTCTTTCGTTTTGGTAAAAGGGATCAACGCGTGTGCCGTCGTCAACGTGGCTATGTATTTGTAATCTCATCGTTGACAAAAGACTAACACAGTAACAACAGATCGGAAAATGGAATCTCCCCAAAAGAAAAACGCAAGGTGACCGTTCATGTAGCCACCAGCACTAAGAAAAAAGCAAGAGATGCATACCACACTTTACAATTTATATGCCTTCTTCAATGCTTTTATTCACATGTTGTAAACAAATAATCAGGACCACATAGAGAGCCGTGGTTCGAGGAACAGGCCAAATGGATTCGGCAAGATCGGAGAGGATTGGTTTGGTCCTTTTGACTCTGGCTCTGTGTACTACTATTATGTTTGAGCTAGACCGCTGTCTATGACGAGCCAGAAAATTGTTTGCGCCTTGAGTGTGCTCCATATCAAGTGATTCGCAGCCAAAAAGATAGCGAAATAAGATGTTACAGAATGGCTACTTGGGTTTCCACTTCACCAATCAACTCTCGACTCCTACAGGCAGGGGCGAACCAGGGGGAGGCGGGCAGGGGTCTGTATCCTTGCAAAATATTTTAAAATTTAAAATTTTTTACTGTTTAAATTATAAAATAATATAATATATTTTTATTTTAAATAAATAATTTTTATAATAATAAATTATATCTTTAATTTTAACCCTTTTTATTATATAATTCTAGCTCCGACCCTGTCCTAAAGGATGCAGCTGGTGATGGTATCAAAATTTAAGCATCTCTCTCCCCCGCGAATTTTAGTATCCTTCAGTGGAAGAGATCACAAATCACTTTTTTGTTTATTTAATCTCTCTTTCCCTCGACTAAAGGATCAATCTTGCTTTTGTTTGTTTGATACAGTACAGTAAAAAGAGGATGATACACCTTCACACAATTTATTCTTCTAGCTATGTCATTTGTGTTTTGCTCCGAGTCCGATAAAAAAAGAGAGAATAATATTCAATCAATGCGATCACATTTTATAGAAGTAGAAAAATCGATGAAAAAAAATTAATTAAAAAAATAAAGAGAGAGAAAAAAAAATTAGGATAATCTAACAAAAAAAAATAAAAAAAATCATGAAATCTAATTTTTTTTAAAAGAACCAATGTTAAATTATAAGATGGAAAGGATTAAGAAAAATAGTAATTATAAGCCAAATAAAAATTTGAATCCACCTGAGCCAACCCTTCAAACCTATGGATCATGTTATGAGATTGGAATAAACTGACAAAAAAGAACATGTGACTTATAAAAAAACTAATTAACTAATGAAATCATGAAATCATGAAAAAGAACATGTGACTTATTAATTATTAACCTATGAATCATGAAATCTAATTAAAAAAAAACTAATATCAAATTATGAGATGGAAAAAAACTTTAAAAAAATAATAATTAATGTTTGTCCTTGTTAGCTTATAAAACATGTGACTTGAGTCATAAAAAGAGGATGCCATAGGGAATTTAATGATATAATGGACAGTAATTCTTCACGGCTAGAGGATGTTGCACGCGTTGCCAAAACAGAACGATATTCTTTCGCACATTGCCATATGCTTGGCACGTGCTTAAGAAGTTTTAAATTTTAATATTTTTTAAATTATTGTAAAAGACCAATTTATCTCTCCTTTAATCTGGCTATTACAAAAAAAAAAAAAAACACATGAAAAAAAAAATCCCAAAGCAATCCTAAATTATTTTTGATAAAGGGTAAATTTATAATTTTATTGTGTTAAAAATATAAAATGTAAAAAACTTTTAGCAACCAATTATCTAATGCTTTGCTTTTAAGGACAGCGAAGATGTTTCACTATTAAAAAAAAGATTGGAAAGACTTTAATACCCCTAATCAAAATAAAAATAGCAAATGGAACTCATGGAAAATATCTTAACTTAGTTTTCTAGGATGATTTGTTAAAGGACAAAAATGACAATCTACTATAACAATCCAGCTGCAATGTCTTCCACAACCTGTAAGTTTTGGTAAGAGGTGTTGCATTGCCATATGTCCACATATGACTTTTAATTTAGTATAAAAGATAATGCATGTTTGAAAGTATGATTAATGTTTTTTTTTTAAATATTATTTATTTGAAAATACATTAAAATAAAAATAAAAAAACATTAAAAAAATATTAATTTGATTATTTTTTTAAAATAAAATATTTATAAAAATACAGTCAAACCACACTATCAAATAGCCTAAAGGTCTCAAGCTTTAAATAATTTAATAATAAGCTAATCATTTGCCACGCTAGTGCAATTCATAGGCTTTCAAAGATTCTCTCCTCCATAAGCGTGTATGCCTGTATGGAACACCACCTGACCAATTCTCCCACACTTAAAATTACAATCACATCCATGCTTACCTGGTCTTTAAGTTTTGCTAATGAATTCAACCTTGTTATGGATCTGTGTCAGGCTCTTTGCCTATATTCAAGGAAACAATGATCAGGCAGCAAACATCAACATGACAGCTCCAGTTCGGGTAGATATGTTTCCATCAACCGGAAGTTCCCACAACACAACCTTAATTATGCACTTCTATTGGCCACCAAAGCACCAAAATAATCCACCTCCCCCCCATCAAGCACATCCAATGAAGCTGCCTAAACACCGGTATGCAGCTTTGAAGAGGTTTGGAGGTTTTATGATTGATAGCAACATCCATGAACAAGTTTAGGCATTGAAGAAAGCCTCTAGGGCACCCCTTGGGGATCATCAATAGCAAAGAGACAGTGAGTTTCCTGTGATTTGCAGTGTTGCTGGCTACAATTCGCCCTATGAGTGTGAGAATCGTGCTAATGAAGTCATGCTATGATTTCATTAATATTGACTAACCATTTGTACCAACAGTAATGTAATGGAGGGAAAAGGCAAGAAAAGAAATGAACCATCTTTATCAAAGGATATTACCCAATTCCTTGGGATTTCCCTTTTCTGGTGCACAATCGTGCTACCCTTTTCTTTAGTTACCCGCAGAAAAATTAATTCATACCAGGATTGGTAATTGGCACTATACGAGCGGAAAGTAGGACCTATCATTTCAAACATTGGATTTTACGCAATCCAAAAAAAATAATTATTAGTGTAGTGAAAGCATAAAACACACATAGTTCTGACTTTATCAAACAGGGAAAAAATGATATTAATTGCTCTTTGCTTTCATTACATTTCTACCAAGTATACACCGATTTCGTTTTGACTATAAATAACTAATACTTATCATAAGACCCTGTGGAGGAGGCAAGATGCAGTCCAAAAGCCCGCACGCAGACAGGTAGGGATGTAACAAAATGCAACCCCTTGATAATTACCAAAGAATGACAAGAAATAAGATATTCACCAGAAAATATTATTAATTTGATGCATCTCAGCTAATCAAAACACATCAAGCCAAATAAATTATTGTATATAATATGCATTCTGTACAAAGGAATACCAAGCAATGGTGTTATTTATTTATTTCAAAAGAAATGTGTATACAAGCTGTAATCTAAGTTTATAAACCTTTGTCTTACCTAATATAAGCGCCCCCGACACTCATCTGTGCCACAGTAGCATGGCGACTGTTTTAGTTTCCCATCAGGACCAACAACGCTATCAAGCGCGTAGCCATAGTCATAAGTAAGTTCCTGTTTGCAACATAGAAAAACCATCTTTTATTCTTAATTTGTTGTCGACGCCTAGGAGATGACATATCACATAAAAAGCAAGCCCAGGTTATAACATCAAGCGAAAACAAAAACTATTTATTACAGTACCGGGTTAACATGTGGAAAAAAAAGGAGCTTATAACAAATATCCAGAAAAAAAACTCAAAAGACATCCAATCCAAAGTGAATGGAAGAGAAACATAAATGGAACCTTACTTGCATAGGAAGTATATCGTCTGCTGCAAATAGCACAATTCGAGCAAGTCGGATATCATGGTGGGTGCTCAAAATGCACTGGACAAATAGGTTGGGCTGACAACTATGATTAATAAATCTGGTAACATTACCATAAGAGCCCGCATCTATGCAAAACTCAGATTCACTTTCATCCATCTTGACATCTACTTTCTTCAGAGGATCAATTGCAGGTGCAGACCCATCACCTTGTCGCCTCTGCAAGAAAATACATTTATATTCCATTGCAAAGGAACGAAAGTAATGGAAACACAAAGGCTCTGGCAACGAGCACTATAATAAGAACCAAGCTAAACAAAAAGTAGAATGCATATTCCAAGCGCAGTTTGGTCTTTGAATAAGAATGAGAACAAGTTGGTAAATAGCGCCAAAGGCTACCAACAATTGATATTTACTTGTTAACTCTCAGTGTTAGCATGCAGAAAGACCACTAAGACAAGTACTTGCAAAATATTGTCCATGACCAAGTATATAAAGCTATCACAACAAGTTAGTATTATAATTTTCATGCTTCCCACAATCCCATGTCATACACAGGTTAAGACAAGATATGGAAATGATATTTCCTTGAATGATGGTACTAGTACCTCTCTTCCCCCTATTTCATTCATTGTATGCCAGCAGTCAATATCAAATATAAATTCATTCCCAGAGACGTTATCCAACTCATCATTCCTCCTAAGAATTCCAAAGTATTCACACACTGGAGCACCAGAAGGAATTACATCCCAAGACCTAACAGCCCATCCTTTGTCTGCTGTACGATAGACCTGTTCAAAGAAAATTTCCCAATAAATATGATGACTTATGCTGAAAAGAAATTGGTTCTTGATTGTGTGTAAATACCTCAAGTTGGTACTTCAATCCACGCTGAGAGACGCGGTTAATGCAACTAGGTCCACAGCTACATCCAGGACCACATTCAAACACCACATCCTTTGCTTCAATCAATCTGAAAATAAATATATTCAAGAACCAATATGGACAAGATGAAGAATAAACACATCAATCTTTATAAAACAAAAGGACTAGATCAGACAATTGAGACGTGATAAAGGATCATGAAAAGGTTGAAATATAGAAGAGATAACAAGGTATAAGGTACACCTATAATGGAAAGGCTTAAAGTGGTAAAAAGTTTTTGTGCCTCAACTTATTGAAAGTTTGGCCCAAAAAAATCAGAGAGAAACTAATTCATATGACCGGATCCATCTAGTTTTTTGGCTGGGACTTGGGTGAGTTGAGTATCAGCACAAATAAAAACAATTGGTGTGTAAAAAAATATCTCATTGTTTCCCCTTCTTTAATAAGCAAAACTTCATTTATTCCAAAATGAAAATGTACCATTCTAATAGGCAACCAAAAAAATGAATTTTATAAGAACCACATTCAAATCTCACCTGCCACCATCTATGTCCACGTATGGAAAGTCAAAGCCATTAAGTCGAGCACAAGAACAAGACCTTGGATTTGTACATTTTCCTTTACAATCACACCCAGAGGCTCTTGGAGGAATGATCACATTTCTTGCAACTTGAACAGACTTGATATATTTAAAGCCTATAATTTCAAAATTAAATCATTGACAAAGACAACATAGATTAATTTGTTTAATTTATTTACATGCCAACAAACAAGAGGAGACCAATCAAATAAGAAAAAAAAAGGCAGACTAAGTAGAAAAGAAGGGGCACAAAAATCACCTAAAAAAGAAAATAGAGAATTTCTTTTGGCTAAAGGAAAGTTTCTCTGCTTAAGAAAAATACAAGAAATTTGTGTTCTAACAGCGGAATTCAAAATATAATTTCTAAACCTGAAACGAGCAAGTTGTTTGTGTCTGCATTCATGTCAATGATACACTAATGCATAGTATTATTAGTACCACATGCTTACATCAAATGTACCTGAAAAGAAAATTGCAACAAACTAACCATCACATGATCACACTTGTTCACCGGAACTAAATGCTCCAGTTCACCAAACAACATGTGGAAAAAACAACAAATGCAATAACTACCCTGCAATGGTGTCAAGTCACTTTTCGTTGAATGGTTAAATCAGATAACTAGAAACTCTTCTTTTATTAAAACAATCTATCATGTTATGTCAAACTGTGGCTAATATCTCCTAGCAGTGCAGGCACCAGGAGCAACACTTCGGGCCAAAATGACTTTAAAACCCCATGTGAGGCATCAATGAATTACGTATTATGCCCATAACCAGTGTATTTAAGGACTGCTCGGAGTTTAAAAAGCAAACAAATTGATGAAGATGTCATCATATTCTTTTTATTTATTTTTCATTATGATGTATCATTGTTATTTATTTCATGATATGTCCTGGCTGCAATGCTGTCATTAGTTTAACTGTAAACAAGACATGTCTGCCATGCTCGGGAACAACAAAGGAAGACCAGAAAGACCACCATCTTCCTTGTATGATGGTGGTCTTATACTTGATGAAAGTGATGATTATGACCTACACAAATAAAATTTCAACTCTTATATTTGATGGAAATGATGATTATGACATACAAATAAAAATTTCAAGTAGTTTTTAACTTTTTATACTTTTAGTACGTTATGATGGAGTCCCTGTTTAAAACAATCTCTTATAAATACTACCAATAACCAGCATATTCTCAAAGTACAACAGAATAGAGTGAAAAGTTACGTTTTAGTGGCTTGATGATTTGTTTGGACGCTATTAGATATTCCAAACTAAAATAACAGCTTATGTGGAAGTTGGATCTGAAGTCTTTGTGCCACCACGCAATCTGGTATTATATATTATAAATCTCTTAATATAGGTCACTTTACATTTTATATTAAAGTTGGAAATCTTGCTTCTCTCAGATGCATGACAGCCACTTAAGCCTAGAGCCCCTGTGTACTAAGTGCTAGCACTTTTATCGGCAATGCTTGCTAATGGGATTCAGTGACTGCCCTAACAAAGGTCAATTCCTTCAAACAGAAAATTATGTTCCATTGAAACAAATACCATTTTCATGGTATGCTAAAAGAGAGCATGTTTGAAAAGGTAGATGTCAAAAACTTGACGAAAGCCAATGCTATAACTGCAACAACTGCCATCTTATCAATACAGTAAGACCTAATTGAGTAATAATAATAAATAAGACTATTACTAACTTGGTACTTGAGAAAGGTATGAAATCAACATCAAACATTAAAATTAAAAGTAGTGACTACCATGTTCCTAGAACCTTGAGATTTGTAAAATGTTAGATTAGCGATTGAGTTACAATCAGAAAGAAAATCAATGGGCTCAATCTTGCAAAATTAGTTGAGAGAAAAACCAAGTTGTTGTGTTTCAATATTAAACTACGCTATCTCAAGTTTTGTTGCTGTTCACATTTAATTGCTATAGCCTATAGGTAACTTAAAATAAGCAAATAATAGTAAAAAAAATGTAATTCTATCTTTTATAAATAAAAGCTTCATAGCTTTTCATCTCCCTCTCCCAACTGATGGAAAACTAGATCTAGGATTTGAGTCTGATATCCAAATACAATCTTGTGAGACTGTAACATTTTTCAAGGTAATAAACACAAGCAATGTGATGCTAAAAATTGTCTTTCATGTGCATCATATACTAAAATGAGCATGGAATGCAAAAGGTAAATGATTTTTCCCATTGAGAAAAAAAAATTTCCTTGTGACGCAACACTCGCCTGAAATATATAAGCAAAGCTATTTGTGTGTGTGTGTGTGTGTGTATAAATAGTCTGTCTACCAGATCCACTTCCCTCAGAAAAGCATAAGTTGGTCATTAACTTGCCTGGAGGTGCTATAGGAGGATTATCAATTACATTGATAACAGGAATAGGTATGTCTTCTTTCCCAAAAGAGAGGTCCTCACACACCAAGCTTGGAAAATAAAATACTTCTGTCAGTTTACACAATGTAAGCATGCACATGAAAATAGTACATATTCAGTTACATCACAGCTCTACAGGTTTCATACCCATGCAATTTGCCAATAGTTCTTTCTCGTTCAAAACAAACCTAAAACAGAAGCAACAAATAGGTTCAGGTAATACAAATGACTACCAAGGTGAACACACTGGATAATGAAAACTCAACATGGCAATGTCTGAAAAGCACATAGCTTAAAACTACTGATTTATTTGCAGTAAAGTGTGGGACATATATCACCACATCCAACTACTAATTGGACTAAACAAGCAAATATTAGAGGGAAATATACTATAAGATGGTGTCATTCTGAAAAAAAGAACTTACACGGAACAAAAGGAAAGAAAAGGGGGGAACAAAAACAAGGAGGAGCAATGTTCATGAAAGCATAACTAATAGAATTCTCATTGCACACCAGTAAATGATATTTGAAATTAAAACTATTATGACCCATGAAAAAACAGGTAAACTCTTTTTTTAGGTTATAAAATAGGATGAAAAGGTCACCTCATCTATCTCAACTAAACAGGTAAACTCTTTAAGTTTATTAAATAGGAGCAATATTAAAGCATATCAATTAAACAGGTAAACTCTTTTTTTGGGTTATAAAATAGGATGAAAAGGTCACCTCATCTATCTCAACTTTGGGCTGCCCTTGAAGTCGTTTCAAACGGTACTTAGAAACAGTAAATCCAGAAGCCCTTTTAAAAGACCAGCAACGTACAACCTGCAGACAGAATGAAAAATTAGCTGAACACATTTTAGATTGTCATACCAAAGTTGAGGCACGTTCAAAATCTTACACGTGCAGCATAAACCACGCACTAGAATGGCTTCAGGTATCATTGACCAACACTCATCCAATATTATTAACTCAGCCATGTAGCATTAGTAAAAATAATAATGAACACATCACTTAAATCATGAAAAATGTAAATGATTTCCCTCTATGCTTATCCAATACTCAATATTCGATCCACTTAAAAAGAATGCATTGCACTGTACTCTTTGTTTTTTCTTTATTATTCAATTACGCCATTAGGTAGTGAACCATTACTTTCTTTCCTTAAAATTTCCTCAGCAGTTGAACAATTCCAAATATTTTTCAAATCTTTCATTTCCCTATGACTCATCAAATGCTAATATTCAGAAAAAGACCACTTTCAACATACACTCACAAAAACAAAAGGCACTAATTGCAAAGAAAAGCTTCAATATTTCAGGCTTCAACCTACCAAAATATCCGTTTGACCATCTAAACAGCTCAAGAAACAGGTCACCAGGATGCAATCAAAAATTCATTTCTAAGAAATCAGAGCTATGAGGAAAAACAATTAAAAATAAATTGCACTAAATTTTTTCTGGAACATGCCACCATCAAATCTGTAAAATGATGCAAAAAACACAGATGCATCAAAATTGACAGTTTTAAGGGGGAAGAAAACGAGATTTTTAATGAGTCTGCCATGTATAAAAAGCAATAAAAACAAAGGCTTTTCCAAACTGGAAGCCAATTATGAGAAGGGAGGCACAGGGAAAAGACATGCACGTGATGTGATATATTAGCTTAGGAAAGGCAACAGAATTAATATTTGGTAAAACCTTTGGCAATTGCAAGTTAGAAATTCAGCCATTTATAAGATTAACGTCTTTTAGAAAGCCCAGAATATGTGATTAGGATGTAGGCACAAGTAGACCTTCAACAGATACAATGCAAATACAATTTTACATGCTAACCATATAAAACTCTTTAAAGCAAGTAAATTTTGATAATGCCAACCTTGTACAAACCACAATATGTGTAAACTTTGCCACTTTGATTATCACCACGTTTATGCTCACAGATGACCCTGACAGGTACAGATTGCTCCATATTATTCTGCAAGAAGATCAAAATGAAAAATGAGTAATAGATTCCATAAAACACACAAAAAGGATTTGAAAGTTGACAACATATCTGTACCAAGTAACAGTGAGGACAGTTGAGAATACATGAAGTTAGATCGTGATGGATTCCCAGTCATGAAATATTGACATTAACAAGTCTATTGCTATTATAACCATCAAATCATAACTTAGAAGGTTGTTTACTACCAGTAGAAGATTTAATCAGTTATGAGAATAAATAAGCTACATGAACAAAGTTCAAGAAAGCAGCTCATACAAGTGGTTATATCAATATGAACAAAAAGCATCTGTTTAGAGGGGGGAAAGCACACAAAGGGATCCCCATGGTTTGCGTGTTTTTTAAAATAAATGAACAAAACTGAACACTGATCAGTGATTAGTACAAAAATAATAAAACATATTTCATAGAACCAAGTAGGAAGTATCATTTCACCAATAGAAAGAAGAATTCAGAAAGAAAGAAAGAAAGAAATTTCTGTAGCTTCAGCTCAGTCACTTTCCAAGTATGAACATAATTACATCATTAATATAGTTCCCAAACTCTCCACCATGATGGACATGTACGGAGATGAATGGTCACTAGGAAGGGGATGGGACCACAGTCAATACCCTAACCGCCCTGTCTCTCTCTTCATATGAAGAGCTTTAAAGTTTTACTTTGCGCTCATTAAAAAACATAAACTAATAATGTAATATAACAAGAATATAGATCAATATCATTTAACTACCATAAACGCTTATAATACCTCAAGAGCCAAATTACTACAATGCATAACTTGATCTTTAGTTTGACTCTTACTACCATTCATGTTGTTTCTGCCTTGGCCTGTATACACTACTTCATTTAAACAATCAACACCGTCTTGATATTGTCCAGACAAAACGATTGCTACCGCTACCAGGCTGCTATACTCGTTGTGCTTACCCTGCACATATTACAAGAGATAATTGAACATTAAAGAGGTGCAAAAGTTTGCATTGAGTATAGTTTTCATAAACCCTAATGAAGTTAAAACATCTGGAAAGCAGCAAGCATTAAACCAGAAAAAGGGAGCAGTTTGAACAAAGATTTAAATAGCAAGTAGAAGTGTCCCTTTCTTTTTTCTGCTTTAATGAAGTTAAAACATCTGGAAAGCAGCAAGCATTAAACCAGAAAAAGGAAGGAGCAGTTTGAACAAAGATTTAAATAGCTGGTAGAAGTGTCCCTTTCTTTTTTCTGCTTTAATGGTTTAATGCTGCTTGTTTTCCAAATATGCTAGTAGTTCGCTTGTACTTGGATTTGACTGAGATTTTGTGCAGAAATTTGGGTTTAGAGGCAAAAGAAGCCCATATTTGTTTATTGGTTACACTAAAAGTAAGCTTAAAGAAATTTTTTCAGCCAGTTGCAAGAAAACCATACTTCATGATGATGATGCTCAATTCATTTGACAAAATGTTTCAGCTGTTGCAATTTTCATTTCGTTAACTATTGGGTGCTATTTCCTATTCCTTGGAGTGCTTTTATCACCTTTAGTTCAGCTTATGTTTACTCTACTGCAAACAGGGTCACAATTTCATGATCAATCCCAACCAGGACCGCATTTAATGGGCAAGATTGCTTATCACTTTAATTCTTCACTTTGTTTGATAAACTAATCTTCCTGGATGATGAATAAGCAGAGGGAACACAAATAGAATCATAAAGAATTTCTAGCAGATAAATACCTTCAACAAACACAAGCATCATCCCTCAAGTAAGCAGAAATTAAAGCATAACCAATTTCTTTTCACATTTTTCACATAGTCATACATGTTTTGAAATGTTCTAAGTTACTTCACATAGCAATTCAACTATATGCCATGAATTTATGAAGCAATTGTAGATTAATTTTTTTCCTGGACCCACTGCTCTTCATTGATGCATGGATACCTCTCAAGTCTCAACTCTTAAGTGTCTAGGAAAATTCATGTAAAGGGATGTTCTAATCATAGATATAAATATAACTTTCAAAATTTTCTTCAAGACATGCAAGAGATGATAAAACTAATTTGACAAGTCAGTTATTAAAGCACCACAACTTGAACAAAAATGGCAGAAAATGCCATTAAAGCCCTATAATCTTAAAAGGAAAACAATTGATTATTAGGGGATGAGGTTCCAAGAAATAAGGGTGGAGGTTTCATATCACGTATTCAAATGAGAACAGCCAAAATACCACGTTTCACTATGTATGACTTCCTAGCACAGGAAAAATGAATCCAGCAGACCAGAGCTATGAAAATTAAATGAGTATCATAAAGGAAACAGGAAAATGTATTTCTTGCAATCCAAATAAAAAGAAATGTAGATTCAAACCAATTTGCCACAAAGCTTGCGTATGTAATCAATTCCATTCAACCAATGTCCACAGAAACCTGTAGCCACCATATCATCTCGAGAGAAGAATTTATGCCCAACAGTAATACCTGCAAGATGCTCATAGCTAAGATATACTCATGCATATCAAGGCAAATCAATGCAAAAAAAAAAGAAAAGCATAATGCAACTATGATTTACCCACCAGGTAGATAAGCAACTTGTTTTTCAGTGTATGATTGTTCATTCTTCTTTGACGCCTACCATGAATGACCAAAAAAGAAAGAAATCATCATTGTTCCATACATAATAACAAAAGAGAATGATTCAAAACTCCAACATTATATGAGAGAAATAGACGGAACAGATTTTCAAAATGATTTTGACAAATGGTCAGCTCATGCAGCTGGGAACTAGCATTAGCAACACAACATAGCATATGTGCATGATAAAAGACTAATCGTTCATTATGATTAAATACTTGCACGTCTGCTGGTTATGCGTATTCACCACCTTTACATCAAAATAAAGCAAAACAAATCTTGCGAAGCATTTCATTTTTGTTGGCTAATCCACAGCTATAAACTTGAAGGAAGTAGGATTGCTATAAACTTGCCTCGGAAATTTCCTTCAGAATTGGTTGCTTTGAAGTACACTTAGCAGTGGATGAATTTCCCTTCTGCAAAGTTTTCATAGCATTAGCATAACAATCTCAAAGACCAAGATCTTCCTCCAGAGAGAGAGAGAGAGAGAGAGAGAGAGAGAGAGAGAGAGAGAGAGAGAGAGAATGGGGAGATGAAATGGAGACAGCGGTCTCTAGAGAAGGGGGCACATGATAGTCAATTTGTTCTACATAAATGGTTCTATTCACCAAATAATTTTTCCAAAAGAAAAGGCATAATTTTTTAAAAAAATATGAGATATGATAAATTACAAGAGGAAAAAATGGGAAGTTATTAGTAATTTTTACCTCAAATTATAGCAAATACTGTACAGCTTTAGTCATACAAATGGCAAACAAAAAGCATATGGTAGAAAAAGTTTAGTTAAAGGCTTAAGCACAAGAGCACAAATGAACTGGAATGTGCTTCCATTCCATGTTCCCCCGTCATCTTTTTATGGAGAAAATGTTAAGTGGAACCAAGGAACAAGAATCTTAACACCTATTTGCATTAGTCCAAAACATTAATTAAAAACAACGAAAAGGGAAATGCATGTTACCATAACTTTTTGAGTATATTGACTAGCGTCCCAAGTTTAAGATTTGAATATAGTCTTGAAGGAAAAGATCAAAGCCCACCAGAGAGAAAACAGAGGGAGGGAATGAAAATGAGAAGGCTAGCATACTCACATTATCAGTATAATCAGCAACCTGAGGATCTCTGGCCTCTACCTTCTCATATCTCTTCTCTTCTTCCTGCATTAGCACCAAGTAGCTGCTTAGCATGATCCCAGATTAAATTACTTACAAAGAGAAATCAAGAAATGGAAGCTATCA
>Ga0325403_1002762_pt1 | contig 15687 bp, 10 predicted proteins | sample PopdelMetagenome_19_FD_205665 | JGI IMG/M metagenome (GOLD analysis project Ga0325403, IMG submission 205665) | Populus deltoides microbial communities from Bellville, Georgia, United States - Xylem-PdKOR-R4 | ecosystem: Host-associated > Plants > Phyllosphere > Stem > Wood/Secondary xylem...
AGCTTTTTGTGTAATTTTAAAATAATATTTTTAACATTTAGAAATATTAAATCAAACTCAATTTGATAATTTCTCAAACTTTATAACTTTTATTTAATTCATTTTCCTTTAAAAAAATCATTTTAAAAATTTCATAAGAAAATTAATCATATTAAACTTTTGATGCAGAAAAGAAGGTAATACTTTTATAATTGAGTTTAGTAACTATGCTATTATTTGTTGGGATTAAATTATTCTAGGTAGGAGAAGGAATGACGAGAGACCCATAAAGACTTGGGATGAGAGGAAAGCAATCCTGAGAAACAAGTTTATTCCTAGACATTATTATAAAGAACTATTTCAAGGATTGCAGAGCTTGACTCAAAAGTGTAAGAGTGTGGATGATTACCACAAGGATATAGAGATTCTCATGATTGGAGCCAATTTTGTGGAGGATAGATAGGCTACAATAGTGAGGTTTGAATAGAGAGATAACTAATGTGGTTGAGTTGCAGCATTATATTGAGATAGAGGATATGGTTCACATGACTAATGTAATATCTCAATAATTCAAACCCGAAATCAATGGTAAATTTTTTTTGTAGGCCATCATATTCTCAATGCTTCTCATAGTAGCATTTCAAAGGTTAGTACATGGGTTCCATCCATTAGCATGGCACATGACTCATACGATTGCGTAAATTTAACTTCTCCATATAGAAAGTACTCAATAGACATACCATATAACATCATATTTACATATACATATGTTTACATTATATCATAATAACATATGCATGAGTTCACATCCTTATTCGAATATTGTTATTGTTACTAGATTATACAAAAGTGGCAATTCTACAACTAGTACATTCGCTCCTACAAAATACATAACGCCTAAACATGTGAATACATAGTTCTTTTAAAAAATATATGGACCCGTGGATTGGGATTTCCTACACACCTTGATTGTGCGTTGTCTCTGTTATAAAAGCAAAATGGATCCAAGAATTATAAATAATCTAAACATGATGATAATAAACAACTAGAAGAATATTATCGTTACTTTTCGTTATTAACTTAGTAGGTACATTCCTTCTTTTACTTCTCATATGTATATTACAATCCTTATTATTTTGACCATTGTGTTATCCTTACTCATACGCTCCAACCTCTTCATACCCGGCTATCCATCTAGGATGCCATTAGCCGAAGTTAATTGTAACAACCAGACCTTTTCATAGTAAAAAATTGGTGGAATTTTTTTTTGTAAGTCGTTAGGTTCTCGATACTTTTTCATAATATCATTATGTGAATTTATAAATACATTACATTCATTAGCAATGCACAACTCATATAGGGTAAAGTAAATCAACATCCTATAAAGAGTGACACAATACACATTCTTGCAACAGTATTTAGGGTTTATCGTAATAGAATTCATCTCTTAGTGTAGTGCATACTCATGTGATTTCACAATACAACATTCTCATAAAAGAGAATATCACATACATACATTCACCACATCATGTTTACAAGATTGTACTTTCGTATACGTATTCCATTACAATTTTTTATGCAAGTCTTTACAAAAGTGCCGAATGGCAAAATCTTCATCTAATTCGTTCTTTCTTATTAAATACATAACACCTAAAAACATACTATTACATACCACCTTTCAAAATATATGAACCCGTGGAACGGGCTTTTCTACGCACCTTGATTGTGTGATGTCCCTATTGATTAGTACTTAAAAGTGCATTTTTTATCAAGGTTTTATATCATCATTTTGCACTTGAAGTATCAATAACTCTTTAACTAAAGCATGTTTTATAATAACAAGTCTGATACTATAAGATACATTTAATTTATGGTAAATGTTCATCTTAAATGTAGGTCTATCACATAAATCAAAGGATTGATTGATGAGTTTAACTTCTGAAATTGAGAAGACAAAGAGAGGGTTAAGCTTAGAAAAGAGATGCGGGTTCAGTCCAAACTGGAACACTGTTCAGTCATTGGGTCATATCTGGAGTTGTAGATCTTGGATTTCAATTTGGTTTATATGGCTAGAAAGCTAAGACATGGGCCTAAAACATTCATAGGAGTCAAAGACTCAATTCTGCTATTTGGAAGTCCAAATCTTAGCAATAATGGAGAAGTCGGGATCTGTCCTGCTGCCCAAATACTATTCAGTGTTCAGCCCATTTCTCGAGTTCTAGAAGTCCAAATGAGCTGATTCTTTTTTTGTTGGAAAGCTGTGACAATTTCCTAGAACTTTCATGCTGAAAATCTGTTCAAATTCTGACGTTAGCAATGATGTTTTATTCAGACAAGAAGATAAGGATTGTCACCAAGTCAAGATGTGGCCACCCACTCAACAATTAGTCATCAAATCAATAGTTTCAAATTTTGGCCTATAAAAGGAGGCATTTGCCATGCATTTAGACATCTTAGTGTTCAGATCAAGATCTTGCTCTTTCTCTCTTTCTTTATATTTTGTAATGTTCAAGTTTTATTCCATGCTATATTTTCCTTAATCTCTTGTTTATGCTTTTCATTTCCTTTACTATACTTATATAATTATGTTCTTATCTTATTTATTTATGTTTCTCTTATTCATAATGTTCAACTAAGTTTATTATGTCAAGGTGAAAAGGTTACACTAATGGTGTAAGAATAAGTATAGTATAAATTCAACATGGACTTTAATGTTTGATACTAACATGTTTTATATTTATTATCTTGCTCACTCTTAATACCTTGCTTGTTAAATGATTAATCTAGATTTGTGTTGAACAACCCTTGGTACAACAAATACTTGGCACTTTCATAGCCCAACTGTATGGTATAACCGACACCTGTGCTATGAAAGAAACTTGATTTGTTGTTAATATAAGTTATCACCATGAATACCTGATAATATTTACAAGTATTGGCATTACTCGAATAAGATAATTAATGTAATCATGTTAACAATTTATAATCTGAGTGGAACCTCCTTTGTGTGTGGTTTTCAGTCAAGTAATAAAAAGAGTTTTATACTGTACTTGTTTGAAATACCATTAGTGGATCCTCTAACCTGACAATTATTTTATTCTTATTTAATCCTTATATCAGTATCACATCTCAAAGCTCTCTTCAACTCATTTTCTATTATTATCTATTTTTTTTAATTTATAGTTTATACAGTTAACCACCTCCTTGTGGTTCGACCTCGGTCTTGCCGGGTTATTTATTACTTTGACACTCCTACACATAGGAGAAGACATCAACTCTTTGGTCGTGTCAAGTTTTTGGCGCCGTTGTCGGGGAGGTAAATTCTTGTATAAATTACGAAGTTTATTTTATTTTCTCTTTTCACTTATCTTATGTCTAACTTTGTTTCTTTTTCTTTGGTTTTCTTCTTCCTTTTATTCTCTTCCTACACGTGCATGAGAGTTTGGTCACGTACATTAAGTGATAGACTTTGTAGGGTATCCTCATTATTTTCAGAAAATATGGCCGAAGAAGATAACTAGTCGCTTCATAATGAGAATAACCGTGTTAGAACAGTTAGAGACCACCTGAATCCCACAAGAACAAATGCACCCTCATGCATAATTTCCCCCCCTGATGCATCTCATTTTAATTTTAAGCCAGACATTATTCAACTTTTACCTTCTTTTCATGGCTTAGATTTAGAAAATCCATACTTGCATTTAAGGGAATTTGAGGAGGTCTGTAATACCTATAATGACTTAAATTGTAGCATGAACTCCACAAGATTAAAGCTTTTTCCTTTTTCATTAAAAGATAAAGCTAAAACATGGCTACAAAATTTAAGACCTAGATCCATTCGTGCTTGGGATGAAATGCAACAACAATTTTTAAAGAAGTTTTTTCCGTCTCACAGAACAAACTCTTTCAAAAGACAAATCACCACATTTACTCAAAAGCCAGGAGAAATAATTTACCAATGTTGGGATAGGTATCAAGACTTGCTTAATACTTGCCCTCATCATGGTTTTGAAACATGGAGATTGGTTTCACATTTTTATGAAGGGTTAACACCTAGAGATAGGCAAATGGTTGAATTGATGTGCAATGGAACTTTTGAAGATAAAGACCCTAATGAAGCAATGGAGTACCTAGACTTGCTAGCTGAAAATGCTCAAAATTGGGACACTACAAGCACTTATGAGGCACCAAGTAAAACTCAACCTCATACATCTAGTGGAGGTATATACAACCTTAGGGAAGATCATGACCTCCAAGCCAAATTTGCATCTTTAGCTAGAAAAGTCGAGGCACTAGAATTGAAAAAGAGTGGTCAATTAAAATCTGTTCAAGACATTGTGTGTCAAATCTGTGAAACCAATGAACACTCAACAAATGATTGTTCAACTTTGCCTTCTTTTAGGGAATGCCTCCATGAACAAGCCTATGCTTTAAACAGTTTCTAAAGGCTCAATCATAACCCATACTCACAAACGTATAACCCTGGTTGGAGAAATCACCCAAATTTCAGTTGGAAGAGTGATAACAGCAATGCACAAACTTCACAGCCATCGTTTCAAGCACACTATAATTTCTAAAATTCTCATGGATATGCACCTCCTTATGCTCCACCTCCTAGAAAAAATCTTGAGGAAACATTGCATGCATTCATTGAAAAGCTAGAGACCATCAACACTCAACTTGCTCAAAGCATGACAGATTTTAAAGATACTCTTGCAAAATTCACATCTGCTTTCAGTTTTCAAAAGAAAGGTAAGTTTCCATCTCAACCATAGCAAAATCCCAAGGGGCAATACAATGCAAATGCAAGTTGTTCTGGAAGCCAACACATGGATCAAGTCAAATCAGTCATCACTTTTCACAGTGGTAAGGTTATTGAAAAACCCACTCTTGAACCTTGTGAGAAAGATGACGAGTCAATCTCTGAGGGTAAGGAAGGGGTTGAACCTAAACATTGCAAAGAAAAGACTGATTCCCCGCCATCACTTCCATTTCCTCATGCCATGACCAAACAAAGGAAAGTCAATCACAACTCTGAAATCTTTGAAACCTTCAAACATGTAAGGATTAATATACCTTTGTTGGATGCTATTAAACAGGTACCTTCTTATGCTAAATTTTTGAAAGATCTGTGTACTGTGAAGAGAAAACTGAATGTGAAAAAGAAAGCCTTTTTAGCCGAACAAATAAGTGTCATTCTTCAGAACAATAATGCTTTGAAATATAAAGACACTGGTTGTCTTATAATTTATTGCTTTAATGGGGAACATAAAATTGAAAGAGCCTTACTTGATCTTGGAGCTAGAGTGAATTTACTTCCATATTCAGTTTTTCAAAGTCTCAATCTAGGTGAGTTAAAACCAACTTTTGTAACTCTTTTACTTGCTGATAGATCTGTAAAATTGCCTAGAGAAATAGTTGAGGATGTGTTAGTACAAGTTGATAAATTCATTTACCTTGTAGATTTTGTTGTCTTAGATACACAACCCGTTGAAGCATGTAATTCAATTCCTGTCATTTTAAGACGTCCATTTCTTGCAACTTTTAATGCATTGATTAACTATAGGAATGGACTAATGGAGTTATCATTTGGACACATGACATTGGAGATGAATATTTTCAACATTTGCAAGCAACCTGGAGATGATAATGATTTACAAGAAATGGACTTTATTGAAAAATTAGTTCATGATCAATTTCAAACCACTTCCAGTGAAAATGAGATTGATGAATCTGACAATTTACAAATGATCTATTTTTAGGAAGAATCAAAGACTTGTAATTGGAGACCACAAATTGAAGAATTACCACCATGATCAATTGAGTCCATACCTTCAAGTGCTCAACCACCAAAACTTGATTTGAAGTCGTTACCATTCAATCTTAAATACTCATTTTTAGGAGAAAATGAAACCTTTCTAGTAATAATCTCTTCCAAACTTAATGCACATCAAGAAGGTAAGTTATTACAGACTCTGAAAATGCACAAAAATACATTAGGATGGACCATAACTGACATAAAAGGAATTAGCCCTTTGATTTGTAAAACATGGTTTATTTGGAGGAAAATGCTAAACCCTCTAGAGAAATGCAATGAAGGCTTAATCCTAATATGAAAGAAGTAGTGGAAAATGAAGTCATTAAGCTTCTAGATAATGGAATCATTTATCCTATTTCTGACAACAAATGGGTAAATCCTACCCAAGTTGTACCTAAGAAGTCTGGAGTCACTGTGATAACAAATGAGAAAAATGAGTTAATTCCAACTAGGACTATTACTGGTTGCACATACGCATTGACTATAGGAAACTTAATTCAATGACTAGAAAAGATCATTTCCCTTTACCTTTCATGGATCAAATCTTAGAAAGAGTTGCAGTTCATGAATTTTATTGTTTCCTAGATGGTTATTCAGGTTACAATCAAATTGAAATTGTATTGGAAGATCAAGAGAAAACTACTTTCACATGTCCATTTGGTACTTTTGCATATCGAAGGATGCCTTTTGGATTATGTAATGCACCAGCCACGTTTCAAAGATGCATGCTTAGCATATGCAGTGATATAGTTGAATGTTTTCTTGAGATTTTTATGGATGATTTTTCTGTTTTTGGTGATTTATTTGATGATTGTTTGACTAACTTAGAAAAGGTTTTGAGCATGTATGAAGAGAAGAATCTTGTACTAAATTAGGGAAAATGTCACTTTACAAACGACATTGTACTTGGTCACATTGTTTCATCGAAAGGATTTGAGGTTGACAAATCTAAAATTGAGTTAATTACTAACTTGCCAACACCAAAATCTATTAAAGATGTTAGATCATTTTTAGGACATGTTGGTTTTTATAGAAGGTTCATCAAAGATTTTAGTGTAATATCTAAGCCATTGAGTAACCTTCTAATAAAGGATAATAGTTTTTTAATGGACTGAACATTGTGAAGAAGCCTTTGTTAAACTTAAAAACTTGCTTACTTCTGCTCCTGTCATTCAACCTCCTAATTGGTCAATACCTTTTGAAATAATGTGTGATGCTAGTGATTATGCTGTGGGTTCTGTCTTGGGATAAAGAAAAGATAAGAAACCTTATGTAATTTACTATGCAAGTAAAACTTTAAATAGTGTTCAAATGAATTACACCACAACTGAAAAAAAATTACTTGCAGTAGTATTTGCATGTGAAAAATTCAGGTCTTATCTTGTTGGCTCACATGTTGTTGTTTTTAGTGATCATGCAGCATTGAAATATCTTCTTTTAAAAAAGGATTCTAAGGCTAGATTGGTGCGGTGGATTTTGTTACTTCAAGAATTTGATATCACAATCAAAGACAAGAAAGGCACCGAAAATATTATTGCAGATCATTTATCAAGATTAACAACAGATTCGAGATCTGACATCACACCAATCGATGACTACTTTCCTGATGAATCTTTATTTTCTGTCTTTACAATGCCTTGGTTTGCTAATATTGTTAATTTTCTTGTTTTAGGACAATTGCCAACTCATTGGAGTACCCAAGACAAAAGAAAGTTCTTGAACGAAGTGAAGAACTTTTATTAGGATGACCCTTATTTATTCAAATATTGTCTTGATCAAATCTTTCGAAGATGCATTCCTGACAATGAGGTAAGTAGTGTCATTAAATTTTGTCATTTTGAGGCATGTGGGGGTCTTTTCCCATCAAGAAAGACAACTGCAAAAATCTTACAAAGTGGATTTTACTGGCCCACCATGTTCAAGGACTTACATGCATTCTACAAGACTTGTGAAAATTGTCAAAAGTTGGGATCTATTTCAAAACATCACATGATGCCTTTAAATCCTATTCTTGTCATTGAGATCTTTGATTGTTGGGGTATAGATTTCATGGGTCCATTTCCTCTATCATTTGGTTTCTTATACATATTAATCGCAGTAGATTATGTTTCAAAATAGATAGAGGCAATTCCAAGTCGAAACAATGATCACAAAACAGTGATGAAGTTTTTGAAAGAAAATATTTTGAGTCGGTTTGGAATCCCTCGAGCCATGATAAGTGATGGTGGAATACATTTATGCAACAAGTCATTTGAGTCTTTAATGAAGAAATATGAAATCACACACAAAATTGCCACCCCTTATCACCTTCAGACAAGTGGACAAGTAGAGCTTGCTAATAGGGAGATCAAATAGATCTTGGAGAAAATAATGAACCCTAATAGGAAAGACTGGTCTTTAAGACTTAATGATGCACTTTGGGCTTATCAAACTGCTTATAAAACATCATTAGATATGTCACCTTATAAACTAGTCTATGGAAAACCTTGTCACTTGCCTTTGGAACTTGAACATAAAGCTTATTGGGCTATTAAAGCTTTCAATTCAAACCTTGATGATGCTAGTCAGCTGCGAAAATTACAAATAAATGAGCTTGAGGAAATAAGAAATGATGCATATGAAAATTCAAGAATTCATAAAGCAAGAATCAAAGAGTTTCATGACAAGAAAATACTGAGAAAAATATTCAATGTTGGTCAAAAAGTCTTGCTTTATAATTCTCGACTCCATTTATTTCCTGAAAAACTAAGATCAAGATGGAGCGGTCCTTTTATTGTGAAACATGTGTATCCATATGGGGCCTATGATATTGAGAATCCAAAGAATGACAATGTTTTCAAGGTAAATGGGCATCGTTTGAAAGCTTATTTTTACAATTTTTCAGTTGAAAATGATTTTATTGAATTGAGTGATCCTGTATATAAAGATTGATTCTTTTTCTCACATTGTTTTGTGTTTTGTTTTGGTGTAACTTTTGTTTTGCTAGTCTCTCTCACCCTGGTTAAATGACGGATAACGGTACTCCGTGACTTAAGTCGGTTCTTTCAGTTTCCTATAATCACTGATATTTGTATATATTTGTGCAATTTTTTGCTCTTTCTCCCTTCTTTGAATCTCTTCTCCAATTCTCATTTGAAAATGGACGCCACTCTTGAAAAATTGAAAAAATATTTTCCCATTTTGCCTCCAAATGCAATTGTAAAAATTTACCGTGCTAGGTGTGCAAGATTAAGGTTGTTGACACGATCAAAAAGTTGATGTCTTATCCCAAGTGCAGGAGTATCAAAGTAATAAATAACCCGGCAAGATCGGGGTCGAACCACAGGGAGGTGAACTATATAAATTATAAATAACAACAACAACAACAACAACAATGATGATGATGGTGATGATGAGTTAAAGAGGATTTTGAGATGTAAGATTAATGTGAAGATTAAACAATGATAAAAACAAATGTCAAGGTTAGAGGATCCATTAATAGTATTAGAGATAAGTAACGTATAAACTCTTTATAAATTATCAACATGATCATATTAATCATCTTATTTATGTAACACCATACTTATAAATTTTATCAAGTATTCATGATGCTAACTTATGTTGACAACAAATCAAGTTCCTCTCATAACAATGATGTCGGCCGAAGACTATGAAGGATCAAGTATTTGATGTACCAAGTGTTATACAACAAAAATCTAAATTAACCATTTAACAAGCAAGGGATTAAGAATTAATAAGATAAAAATGATAAGACATGTTAATAGCAAGTTGTTTAGGATATAAGTATTAAAGTCCATATTGAGTTTATATTATACTTATTCTAACACCATTAATGAAACCTTTTCACCTTGACATAATTAACTTAGCTAGACATTATGAAGAAGAAAAACATAAATAAACAATATAAGAACATAAACATGATATAAGTTAACTAAGTATAGTAAACGAAATGAAAAGCATGAACAAGAGATTAATGAAAGCAAAACTTAAGCATTACAAAAATATAAAGAGAGAGAGCAAGAACATGATCTTGATATGAAGAACCAAGATTCCTAAATGAATGGAAATGCCTCCTTTTATAGGATAAAATTCAGAACTATTCATTTGGTAATTGATTATTGATGTAGTGGCCAACTATTGATTTAGTGGACTTAGTGGACACCAGCACTCAAGCATTTTAACTGGACTAAATGACATTGATGCAATCAGCATTTGGCAAAGTGTTCCTCGTAAAAGTTATTGGAAATCATCTTATCTTTACACCCATACAATTTTAGATTATTTGGATCACTAGAGCTCGAGATATGGCTAAAATACTGAGTAGTGCTTCTGGTGGATAGCCCTCAAGCTTTTATCTGGATGAAATGTCCTTGCTAACATCCGAATTTGAGCAGGTCTTATTCATGAAAGTTTTTGAAAATTGTCTTATCCTTCCACCCACCAACTTTGACATCATTGTTCCTTCTAGAACTCCATTTATGGGTAAACTTCTAAGCAGTGTTTGGGCTGGATTGTAGAGCAGATTCTGACTTCTCTTTTGTGGCCAAACTTTGAATTTGAAAACGGAAGATTTGGGTCTTCCACTATTCATGAACATTATAGGCCTATTTCTTAGCTTTCTATCCATATAAATCAAACTGAAATCTAATATCTACAGCTCCAGATATGACCCAATAACAAAACAGTGTTCCAATTTGAATTGAATCAGTATCTCCTTTCTAAGCTTAGCCTTTTATTTGTCTTTTCACTTTCAATAGTTAATCACATCAATCAATCCTTTGAATTGTGAGATAGGTCTACATTTAAAATGAGCATTTACCATAAATTAAAGCTATCTTATATTATCAGACTTGTTATTATAAAACATGCTCTGGTTAAGGAGTTATTGATACTTCAAGTGCAAAATGATGATATAAAACCTTGATAAAAATGCACTTTTAAGTACTAATCAGTTGTTAATAAATCGTGGAATTCCTGAAGATATTCGCTGGCTGATTGAAGCAAAGGTACGATTATCAGATGAGTCCTCTAATTCTTTCATTTCATACATGTCTGGAACAGGTAAACGCACTTTTGCAAAGAAACATAGAGTTTTTAGAATCTGCAAATCATCTTGGTTAGGTACTAGCTAAGAGAAAGATTCATTTAGTGTATGGGGGAGGCAGCCTTGGGTTAATAGGGGGTGTGTCAATAGCTGTATTTTTAGAAGGTAGTCAAGTTTTGGGGGTCGTCTTCAAAGCTTTAGCAAAAGGGGACATCATTGGAAAAAAATTGGAGAGGAACTACAAGTCTCCACAATGTCTGATCGAATGAATACAATGTTTAACCATGCTGACGCCTTCATTGCCTTACTTGGTGGTCTGGGCACATTGGAAGAGATCTTTCATATTTTATTTTGGGCCCAACTTCACATTCACCATAAACCTATAGGTTTGTTAAATGTTAACGGTTTTTATGATAATTTGTTGTCTTTTCTTGATCAAGTTGTGGAACAAGAATTTCTAACATCTTCGGTATGACAAATTATAATCTCTGCTGCTACTGCTGAACAATTGATTGACCAACTACAATCTTTCATCCCTGTCATTGATCCCTGCATGAGTCGCATAAATTGGTCAACTAAGAAAAGCCGTAAAAAGCTTAGATTAGATTTGAGCCTTCATTTGTGAAACCTTGTGTCTTTTGGTTTTATTAATAACATATTATTTTGTTTTGTTATTTCTTATTTTTGTTTCAGTATGTTTCAGGTTTGTCAGTGTTCGCTGTTTCAGGTGATGTCTTCTATTCTCTATCTTTTCACCTTAGGACGTTGAGGACAATGTCTCGTTTTGGTTGGGGGAAGAGGGTAGTAGTTGACATAAAAAAAACTAACTTACTAATTGTTTTTGCTATTATTAAAACCATTTGACAAAACTGTTATTAGGATAGCAGAGTAAGGAGGAATTTTATTGACTCTTGAGACGCATTTTAGTAAACATTCTTATCAAGGTTTATCAGAATACTTCTTAAAATATTCAGGTTTACAAACTCTCACATTGTTATTACTTGATTCTGCTCATATACTCATTTAACAAGTATTCTTAAACCTTCATTTTCACACACACACTTTAACATACGATTGTAGGTTGCACATTGGATTATTACATTATTTATGTTCTTTTGTTAAAGGTAACAACTAAGGGAAAGGGATAGTATATATTTTCCTTAAAGAAAAAACAAACAAACAAATTGATAATATTGATGATAATAAAAACGTAGATAAGTTTGGTTTTGTAGCCTCCCTAACCTAAGCAATTAAGCCCGAAGGGGTATTTTAACACCTAATACCCTAAAATCAACTGACTTGGGAGCTATTGGCCCAACGCTTGTTACATGGGTTAAGGAGAAAAGTTTAAGGGAATCAAACATTGCACTATCTACATATCACTATCTGCAACCCGAGTTACTAAGCTCGTAGGGGTGTCTTAACACCTAATGTCCCAAGACCAACTGGTTTGGGAGTCATTAGCTGAAAGCTCGTTACATGGGTTAAAGATGCATTGTGTTTTAAGTTTTATATATATATATTAAAAAAAAGAAAAAAAAATAATAATCCCAACCCAAGGAAGTTAATCTTAAACATTAGAACAAAAATTTTGTTTTCTTCCAAGTAAAGCCCCATAACTATGTGTTGATATATTAAGCAATGATATTTTGTTCAGACAAGAAGATAAGGATTGTCACCAAGTCAAGATGTGGCCACCCACTCAACAATTAGTCATCAAATCAATAGTTCCAAATTTTGGCCTATAAAAGAAGGCATTTGCCATGCATTTAGGCATCTTGGTGTTTAGATCAAGATCTTACTCTTTCTCCCTTTCTTTGTATTTTGTAATGTTCAAATTTTATTCATGTTATATTTTTCTTAATCTCTTGTTTATGCTTTTCATTTCCTTTACTATACTTATATAATTATGTTCTTATTTTTTTTATTTATGTTTCTCTTATTCATAATGTTCAACTAAGTTTATTATGTCAAGGTAAAAAGGTTACACTAATGGTGTAAGAATAAGTATAGTATAAATTCAACACGGACTTTAATGTTTGATACTAACATGTTTTATATTTATTATCTTGCTCACTCTTAATACCTTGCTTGTTAAATGATTAATCTAGATTTGTGTTGAACAACCCTTGGTACAACAAATACTTGGCACTTTCATAGCCCAACTGTATGGTATAACCAACACCTGTGCTATGAAAGAAACTTGTTTGTTGTTAACATAAGTTATCACCATGAATACCTGATAATATTTACAAGTATTGACATTACTCGAATAAGATAATTAATGTAATCATATTAACAATTTATAATCCGAGTGGAACCTCCTTTGTGTGTGGTTTTCAGTCAAGTAATAAAAAGAGTTTTATACTGTACTTGTTTTAAATACCATTAGTGGATCCTCTAACCTTGACAATTATTTTTTCCTTATTTTATCCTTATATCAATATCACATCTCAAAGCTCTCTTTAACTCTTTTTTTGTTATTATCTATTTCTTTATTTATAGTTTATACAGTTAACCTCCCTGTGATTCGACCCTGGTCTTGCCGGGTTATTTATTACTTTGACACTCCTACACTTAGGAAAAGACATCAACTTTTTGGTCATGTCATCTATTACAAAAACAACATAGATATAAGAATTGTAAATAATCTAAACATGATAATAAACAGCTAGAAGAACCTATCATTACTTTTTGTTATCAACTGAAAATGAGTACATTCCCTCTTCTTCTCATATGCATTGTACAATCCTTATTATTTCGTTAAGTGTATTATTCTCACTTCTATGCCCCAACCTCTCCATAGGAATTGTAGGGCCAAAATTTAAATATTGGTTGGGTTTAATTACTTCACTTTAACCCAATCATCCACCTTGAATGCTTTTAGTCGTAGTTAATCACAACATCTAAAACTCGGTCATCCGTCTCAAAAGCCATTAACCAAAACTAATCACAAAATCAAATTTGTCATCTTTTATGGATACCATTAACCGAAGTCAATCATCATAATTAACTCGGTCTTCCATCTATGATGCGAACCCTAGTGGAATTTAATGGAATTCGCAACCCCAAGATCAATTTAAGCCAAGTTTGTTGAGATTTGAATGAGCTTATCACAATAGAAGACTTGCTCCAAGGCAACAAGACTATAAACCAACTCGATCACAACGTCAACACTTGGAAACAAGCAAAAAAAGTATAAATTCACAACAAAGAATGGTCAATTCTTTGAAGAGTTGAAAGTTCAATCAAGAACCAAGATTGAGCAACCAAAAGTCGGCTACAATGCTGAACATATCATCAAAAGTCTGCCCTAAAATTATTCCTAAAGAGTATTTAAACTTCAAGCCAAAACCTAAGTTTTCCTAATAGGTCTCACATAAGCCCAATTTAAATAATAATCAACCCAAGCTAAAACTAACCCAAACTAATTAAAATAAACAAGTCTAAGACCCAAATAAAATGTCTCCTCTTAAAATAAATAAAGTTTGATAGCCCAACTAATTAAATAAGACAAGTTCATTGTTTTTGTATTTTGTCTGGCAACAACAAAAGTCCAACTTAAAATGGATGGTTCTCTATCGTCTCAATGAATTAGAAGGTGTGCTATATATCGTTGGAAATGTATGGAAGTCTAGTTTCCAGCCCGACTGAAATCACATCAAAATTTTATCTGTAGCTTCAGTTATGACCCAAAGAGTAACGAAAGGTCAAACTGCCCGAATCTAGTCTTCTTCTCCCAATCCTTATGCAATGGTCTTGGTTCCACCAACAAGCCCCTCTTGAACATGAATCAAATTAATCAAGGCTTGCTATTTATTATTACAAATCCTCTTGAAGTCCATTGAAAGCTTCTTTGAACTTCTTAGCCCTAAGCCTAGTAACTGGACCAACTGTAACCTCCAATGGATCCTTTGATGGTTGGATCGCATCAATCTAGGATGCCGTTAGCCAAAGCTAATCATCATATTCAACTTGAACATCCCTCTAGGATGCCATTTACCTAGACTAATCATCAGCCCAACCCAGCCTTCCATCTAGGGTGCCATTAGCCGAAACTAATCATCAACGCAACCCGACCATCAGTCTAGGATGCCATTAGCCAAAGTTAATCATCAATTTATCTCGGCCATCCCCTTAGGATGCCATTAGCCAAAGCTAATCTTCAAACACAACATGTGTAACAACTCCCATGTCTATACCGGGATAAAAGCAACAATCTCATGTCAACCGAAAACAGAGTAATTATAATTTTTTTTTTACTTTCATGGTCTTCGTATTAACATCTACTGAAATTTCACCAAGGTCCCCCCTTATACCGGAAGGTTCCAAGTTATCGACATGTAACCTGTTTACACTTCTAGTAACTCGCGTCTCATAACTCAATCCCGACCCCATTAACCCGGTTTTCAATTCTACAAATATTATCACACCGACCAACCACAATATTTATGATACACATTATATAACAAAATATTATTGTGGATTGATAAAAATATAAACACATAGACATTAAATATGGTTATATGAACTACAGAGCTAAGTTTATTCATTCAAGTTTAGACCTTAATTATACTGTAACATCCCCCATTTCTGGGATAAAACAATAATCTCATGTTAATAGAAAAACATAGTAGTTATTTTTTTTTGTATATATATATTCATGGACTTCGTATTAACATCTACCGGAATTTTGACGGAGTCCCCCCTATATTGGAAGGTCCCAAGTTACCGACATGTAACCTGTTTACACTTCTAACAGTTCGCATCTCATAACTTAATTCCCGACCCAATCATCCCGGGTTTCAATTCCACAATTATACTCACACCTATCAACCATAATATT
>Ga0325403_1002766_pt1 | contig 15681 bp, 14 predicted proteins | sample PopdelMetagenome_19_FD_205665 | JGI IMG/M metagenome (GOLD analysis project Ga0325403, IMG submission 205665) | Populus deltoides microbial communities from Bellville, Georgia, United States - Xylem-PdKOR-R4 | ecosystem: Host-associated > Plants > Phyllosphere > Stem > Wood/Secondary xylem...
TTTTTTTATGTTTAAAAAATTTAAATATAGCGTGGAAGCACAAACTAGTGGTATGCTACAAACTAGATAAAATAGAATTTATTACTAATTTTTAATGTATAAAATATGGTTAAAGAATAGTTTAATAAGAAAGAAATGTTCATCCCCCAACTAATAGCTAAAATCACTATTTTTCCCCCCGCGTTATTCATGTCTTGGTTAGCAAGCATAGCATTGGTCGTTTTGTGACCAGTATTAGGCAGACGCTCATGTGCTTGTACACTTTATGTATAATTAATTACTAAACCCTTGGTGAGCAAGGCAAAGAATTCATAAAAAAAAAAAAAAGACCTCCAGCTCGCAATTAAATAACCTGTAGGCACTGTCCTCTTAGAAAGTTCATGCCTATAAATTAAACAAGCTCCTCTTGGCCCATCACCATTGCAGCTGATTTGCTTTCTTTATCAGCTTCTCTCTCTCTCCCTCTGTGTGTGTGTGTGTTTTTTTCTTCAATTGTTGTGAGCTATCTATCATATAAGAGGAGGACGATGATGATACCATATATGTTCGCTCGCCGGACGTAATGGCATGATTTTGCCTTGCCGAGCCTGCTTTACTGCTGTTCTGAGTCCTCTCTTTATCTCATAAAACTAAGCAGCATTACGCACGCTTCATGCCTATAAATTAAACATGCTCCTCTTGGCCCTTCACCATTGCAGCTGATTTGCTTTCTCTCTCTCTCTCTCTCTCTCCCCCTCCCTCTGTGTGTGTGTGTGTGTGCGTTTTTCGTCAATTGTTGTGAGCTATCATATAAGAGGAGGACGATGATGATACTATATATGTTCGCTCGCCGGACGTAATGGCAAGATTTTGCCTTGCCGATCCTACTTTACTGCTGTTCTGAGTCCTCTCTTTATCTCATAAAACTAGGCAGCATTACGCACGCCTTATTTTCTTCTTGCCATGAAGCATTGAGTTCACATCATCCTTAATTAATTACATTAATGTTATTTTTCGTTTTCCTTTCCAGTTGAGGTCCAACATGGTGGAAGTGGTCTTGTCATTGGCAGCTTATTTAAATCTGCAATTAAATTTTAACGGTCGATTCGGAAGCAAACCACACTTTTTTTTTTTTTTTAATTTATGTTTCTTGAAGCTTTCCAAACACTAAAATTGGATAAATAGTATTAAAATGATTTTATGCTGGGGAGGAAAATGAAGCTGAGGAATTAATTTTTACGCTGGCAAGTCCAGAACAACTGGCCTTTTCTCCTTTGCTTTGAACTGCCTATCACAGACTTTTCATGGCATAAAGGATGAAGCATCCTCTAACTGGAATTTTTTTGGCAGCATAAACTCATTCAATTCGACAATTGATAACAGCTTTAAGACCGCACGCGGCCGAGAAAGAGCAAGAGGCTTCAGACGGGCAGCGGAGCCAAACCAAAACAGAGATGCAATTAGCAAGAGAAAGAAAACGAGTATCGAACCGCATTTACAGCAGACGGATGAAATGGATAAAACATAAGTCTTCAGACTCTTTACAGATTCACAAGTGCACAGTACTAGCTACCTCAAAGACACGATTATGTAAGCTAAAGCATGCAATACACTTTGGCAGCCAATTGACTTCTATCATCTATCTATCCTTGAAAATAATACGATGCTATTATCATGATTGGCTTTGCACCGCATGATTTAATGTTGGCCATATTTATCCTTTGATCAGAATAAAAACCTGGCATAGCACCAGTTCAGCACGCTCACACGGAACCACCGTGAGATGTAGCGCCTTGATTGCCCAAGAAATGAACGACAACACACGTGATGTTATCTGCACTTCCTCTCTGGTACGCCTCCTGCAACAACCTCTTTGCTGCCTGCTCTGGGTCCGTGATCGGCTTGATCATTTCAACAGCTTCCTGAGGAGAAAGGATGAAGCATCAGATGGTGATGGCAGCAGCAAAACACCATCCTTTGTTTTTATTTTCACAAGCAAATAACCTTATTAAATTGCATTAAAGGCCAGTTTACACCGGATCATTTGCAAGAAAGAATACAGGAAACCAATACACCCCGTGATATAAAAGCATAAAGGAAACAAAAGGAGATTGTTCAAAACCTCGTTCGTGACAACATCCCATAATCCATCACTTGCAAGGATGAGAAACTCAAGGGACCTGTCAACCTTTTCCTCCTACAGTTTCCATGAGAATGTCAGTGGCTAAAACATGCTCAAAAGTGAGATGGAGAGGAGAAAAGCAATACAAGGCTCGAGAAACCTAAAATGCAACGACACTTCAGCAATATTCAAGCATTTGCGGATAAATTACTATCTCCAAAACACACCACTGTAAACATCTAGGTGCTAGCGTATATGTGCTCACGAGTAATGAGATTCAAAAATTTGGAAGGTTTATCCTTTTAAGATATATCTTAATTTGAATACTGTCAACCATTCTTCCTACATCCCTTGCTCTTTGAATAGATTAAGAATCAGACCTGGATTTCTGGATCAGCAACAACATACTGCTTCAAAAGCCTATCACCAAATGCACGAGAGACAGCTAGGACGCCACCAACTCTCCAAGTACCTATCATTATGTTTTCAGTCATCATAAGAATTTATCGCCAAAAAGCTTTCAGTAAGTATTTAAAACAAAAGGCTGGGTGAAGTCCTTACCTGCCCACATGACAAATCCTCCAGCATCTTCAATCCGCTGTCGTTCATCAGTCTGGTCTGGCTTGTGATCTCGGGAAACAGCAATAGCTGAAGAAAATGGCAAGATAGTTTGACTTAATTATTAACAACTAAACAGTCAACACCCCAGTAATCAAAAAAAATAATCTATAATGCTCCATCCCAGAGCATCTGGTTTTCTTTCTATCTGTATTGCTTCATTGTCATTGTCCTGCTTGAACAGGCCAATACTAAATTTCTTGAACTTTATAAATTACATCTTACCATAGCATACACTTTTATTCCATCAATAATCAAACACATGCTATAGAACTTTACAATGGGCAAATCTTTTGCACTAATCTCTTAAAAAAAACACCCTGGGACTATAACTGAAGCTCACAGATTGAGCTCTCCAAATTTCAAAGAACGATTTTGTACACATCTTAAAGGTTCACATTGATTTGTATTAAGGCTTCCCAATAACGAGTGAAGTGATACCTACTCATATAACCAAGATTCTATTTCACCCATCATTTCTGCTTCTGCATTATTCTTTCTAATTCTTGACAACAGCAATGTAGCCTTATGCTATATCATTTCTTTAGACAGTGTCGGATGACTATGAATTGAAAATTTTGTTTGGAATTCTTGGCAATAGCCAACTTAAACAAAAAAAAAAACAAAAGCAAACTGGTGGTAGTGATTTCATAAAATGCATCACATGTTGAAAAAATGAAAAGAATCCTAGAAGTTGCAAAGGTTATACAACTATTGTGAGTCTCACCGTTACCACCCCGGCAAATGACAGCTCTGGAATCTCCAACATTAGCGACGAGCAAACGATCACCAACAAGAATAGCTGTAGAAGCAGTTGATCCAGCATCCCTGTTCTGATTATTTTCTGATTTCAGAAATTCAGAGTCTGTGTGATTGTAAGCATCAACTGCCGAAAGAGGGAGCAATTCAAAATTGAACATCAGATTCTTCGAATGAGGAATTAAAAATTGTAAGAAAAAAGGAACATTGGCACTAAGGAAATGAGATACCTATAGCTGATTTGGTGTCAGAAATAAATTTTGGATGTTTGATCAGATTGCTAAAAAGGTTATGTTTCACATATTCAGCAGCTCGTGCACCTCCATGACCTGAAAACCCATACCAGAAAAGTTTGCTTCATTATCTCTCATAAATCTGAAAAGGCAAATTCTTGCAAAGAATATGCCATGATTATATTACGCTTCAACTAGCTAGCAACAATACAAAAAAAAGAAGGCATGATTAATCATTGACCTAAATAATGGCATAACAAAGTGGTGTGGACCACCTCAGCATGAGCTAAGACTTGATAGTTCAATTATGTCTAGTGACTACTTTAGTGAGGATGCAACATGTCAATGAAAGCATGATGGTCTCATTTTTTCTAGATACTACTTTAGTTGAGGATACAACATGTCAGTGACAGAAAATAATGCACTACATGGCATGTAAAGGAGAACATGGACCCAAGAAGTTGCGAAAGGTATTTATGGAGAATCACAACATCAGACAACAAGCTTGCATGGCTAATAACTGTCACACGCCAACAATTACTGAGATTAGTGGCAAGTAGGATGCTATAGTTACTAATCAAACTAACATTGCTGAATCATGCATTTAGTGGAAAGTTCCCCTCGTCATATCTCTATTGCATTACACAATCCTGAAAATGAAGGTAGTGTGTGGGAGTGTAATAGCAGTTGCTTTTCAAAGTGCTTTTCGCTCGGAAATGCATCAAAATAATTTTTTTTTCATTTTTGTAAAATCATTTTTAACATTGGCACATCAAAACGATCCAAAAACATTAAAAAAATATTAATTTTAAGCAAAAAAAATTTCAAAATTTAGTGAAACGCGGTTTGGAATGCAATTCCCAATGGCCTTGTAATCTTGCTATGTATATGTCTACATGAAGAAACACGGAGCACAAGAGAAATACCATCAAATACTCCAAAAAGACCAACTATCTCTCCATCAATACCATCAATTCTTGTCTCATAAAAATCTTCCATGGAAGATCTCTTCCCTGGAGAGCTTGCATATCCATAACTGAATTTTCCATTCTGACTGTTGCAGAAAACAGTTCAAATCAAGACAAATCTTGTGAACTTAGGAAGATAATCAGGGCAGAGGAAGAGGAGAAGAAGTAATCTTTGAGATGCAAAATGAGATCCTTAGAATTATGTAGTGCATCACAAATGGCTTACATGAATGCCACTTCTCGGTTAATGTTAAAAAAAAAAAACAAATTGGCGAGTAACAAGAAATGCTGGTTACAGAAATTCAATAATACTCGAGTTAAAAGTTCTATTTGCTACATTTCAAAATTTTAAAGCATCTTGTTTCTGTCTGTTCATAGTATTAAATCACATGTCTGAGACAAAGTAGTCAAAACCACATGACGTGATAATTAATTAGGAAAGTTCATAAAACATGTCTTGTGGGATTCTAGAAGTTAAGTACAAGAGTGAGCGAGGACATAACAACTCATTCCACCACACACTGGCATATCCAACACGACAAATCTAATAAAGTCAGATCCATAAAAGAGGGAATCAAGACTTTCTAGGATGCTTCTTTCAAGGCAAGTTACATATCGAACATGACAAAACTGAGATTTAAGTTGTATTCCTCTCGTTTAACACGTTACCGATGCATTGAAAACGACATGCAAAAAAATCACAGAGAATAATCAAGCAGCTGTACAATCAACCAAAGAACCAAATATCAACAGAATATATGATACACCTTTCCAAATTTGCGGGCTTCATATATGCATTAATTTCAAGACTATCTTAATCCAAATTACATGTTCAAACAAAAAAAACCAAAGGTTTCACAATTGGACATTAATCATCAGTCATATATAAGCATCTCATAGCCAGAACTCATAAGATACTTGCCAGTTACAATCAAATATTAATCAACAGAAAAACAACAACAAAGCAATAACTCATGTCATAAACAACAACATACTACCAAATACACACAATTCATCATTGGTTGCACCAAACCAAAACATTAGCATTACAAATCGAACAAAGACAAGGAAGATATAATTAAGAAAAACCTGAGACCGCCACCGCTTACTGGTGCATCATCAGCATAAACTTGGCTTGAAGATGATAAAACTGAATTCAAATACCCCATTCCTTCAACAAAATTACTACACACTTCTCTCCTTAATCACAACTACACAAACAACAACAACAACAATGATGATGACTGAATTAATAATTTTCCTCTATAATACACTTTGTTATAATTTAATCCCTCTAATATTAACATTTACTCAAATAATTTCTAATTCAGGAACTTAACCTGCAAAACAACCCAAATACGAAAAAATTAGGAAACTTAAATAGCTTAAAACACAAGCAAAATCAAACCTAAATTACATTTATTAACCTAATCTCATAAATTAACACACAAATTCAAAAATAGAATATAAAAAAAACATCTAATTCAATAATAAGTAAGTTGATTAATTGATAAATCAAAAGTACATAAAATCTAAAAAACAAAGATTCAGAATTCTCAGGAATTACTTGTTCAAAAATAGAAAACTAAAAAAAAAATCAAATCATCTAGCTTTGATCTTCGATTACAATTAGAATCACATTAATTAAGAAACATTAAATCTTAAAAAAAAAGGAACAAATTACATTTCAAAATTATAAAAAAAAAATCAATAACAATTGCATTAACCAATTAAATCTCCAAAAAACAAAAACTAGACTCAAATTCGTTCCTATTTCACACGATCAAAAATAGACAAAATAAATAAATAAATAAATGGAGTGAGATAATGACCTGAGAGAAAGAAGAGAAACAAAATGCCATGAGGTGAAACGGAAACGCTTAAAAGGCGTTAAGCACAAAACGACGCCACAGACAGACAGAGAGAGAGAGAGAGAGAGAGAGAGAGAGAGAGAGGCAGGATTCAGTTTTTAGAGAGAGAGGAAAAAAATGAGAGAGAAGGAGATGGATCAAAATTATTTTTTTTTTTTTAAGAAATATAGACAGCGAGAAAAGATGAAGGGTAGTTCTAATTGTTTTTCCAGTACATGGTAAGGGATTCGTGCGCGTAGCCGTTGCGTGAGGGAAAGGGGGACTAAGTCAAGTCCAAATTTGCTACTTTATCATTGACTCCACACGTGGCATCCATGCACGTGAAGGTGTAAGTTTTTCTATCTTGTGCTGTGGTGCAGCTGAGTGTTTTGTTTCTTTTCAGTGTTTGCCTGATTGGATAAATAAAAGTCTTCTTATCCTCTAATTGGTTGTGGTTAATACCATTACTTATTTAAAGTAGTTGGATCTCACGTATCCCTTAATGATAAGTTGACTTTTTTAAAAAACATTTAATGTAATAATCTTACCGATTCTATGTGTATGAGGTAAATTTATTAAATTTTACTATATATATGTTCAGGTTAATTATTTAAAACAATATTATTTTAATTTTTTAAAAAAATATTAATTAAATCAATTTTTATTCCATTTAATTTAAAGCTCGATAACAATAAAATTCCAGGGTGGTGGATCATGGCATGAGGTATTAAATTCAAATCTTTTAATAAGTTCTTCAAAGACATTATTTGTTTGTTTTTTATAAAATTTAATTTGTTCGAGAAGTATCGTAATTTTCAATTCCATGATCACACAAAGCAGTTTGAGACCAGATTTTGTGAACATGGTTTAGATGGTGCTAGATTAGTTTAAACTAGCTATTTTGCCGTGCTCCACTAAAAATTGCATATTATTTTGATGTTTTTTTACATAAAATGTTTTAAATATAAATAAAAAGCTTATGCAAGTATTTAATTAAATAAATTAATAACTATATATATGTAAATAAATGAAAAAAGCTAGGATTACTAACAGATGAAACTATGTTATTTTTGAAAAATTTCATGGTGGAAGGAAGTTGTAAGCTTTATGGGAAATATTCGAATTCGTTGGTTCTTGCGATAGTCTCCAAAAAGGTAATCTTCTTAACTAGGATCTTATCTATTCGAGTTCCTCAATTAGATTTCTCCTTTAAGTTTCTTACCTTTTTTCAATAACAATTACTAAATTGAGTTCTAAAAACCTTTCCTTTTATTTATGGAGCTTTTCATGCTAAAATATATTAAAATAATATTTTATTTTTAAAAAAAAAAATTATTTTTGAGATCAGTGCATCAAAACGATCCAAAATATATTAAAAAAAATTTAATTTTTAGTAAAACATTAAATATTTTGAAAATCCGGGTACAACCGCGTTTCCAAACGTTCACTAAAAATGAAGGCATGAAACACAATTAGGCAATTCTTGAAAATAATGTAGAATTACACCTAAAAGAATGCAGAATTCAATTGAGAATTTTAATTGGGGTTCTGACTGAGAATGGTTGGATAGCATGAGAAACTATTTTTAAGCATATTTGGGTTAGTAACTTAAAGCTAGGATGATAAGCAAAGAAGTCACTTAAAAGTGTATTAAAAGCTAAGAAACTCAATTTTGAGTTGCTGCATCATGAGAAGAGTAAGAAATAGTATTGAATTACATGATTATTTTTTTGCAAGTTTTCAAAAAAAAAAATAGGATTGATGTAAGAAACTTAGAATTCAAAACTTGGCAGGGACTGAATTTCTAATTAAATTAAACAAAATATTAACTCGATCAAACATAATTAACTTAACAAAATATGATCTAAACTCATTCACAATAAAAATAAAGTATCATTTTAATAAAAATATTTAACCAATGACCCACAAGTCGAGTCGATCCGATCCAACTACTAAGTGATCCAAACTCTTTTCCAGATCAATTCTGATAGATTTGACAACTATAAATGCAACAAACCGTCCAGTGATGCACCCCATGGCATGATTTTGAAAACAGGAAAAACAACAGAAAAAGGTCTTGACAAACTTGCATGATGAAATGTCAATCTTGTCTGATTCCAATTACATAGACAACCATGTCGACGTCCATTGCTCCTTGATCTATTTATTTATTTATTTATTTATCTCTTGATTTGATTAATATCTTGAGATCTTTCAATAATACATGCACAAAATGTGATACCATAATATCATTTTCCAATGAGCTTTATATAGCATTGAAACCACCCTAAAAACCTAGACTTTATTTTAATAATTAAGCAACAACCATATAACTTCCACCTGTCTAAACAAAATTGAGAAACGTGTTGAACCTTGCCAAATGGCTACAGGAGTAGCTTATTCTAGCCAAATAGGGTTATTATTAGGGTTATTGAAGTTCCCTGGCAACAAGTAAAATGGATCTGAAGAGGGAGACATGTCGTGAGGTAATAAGTAGGGGCCTAAAGGTTCTCTAAAGTTTCGTTTCTGATCAAAACTACTCTTCCCTTCCCACCCCTATTGACTGAAAGAGAGACAAGAAAATATTTGAATGATTTTGCCATGTGGAAACTCCATTTCCTTTGTCAACACTCAACACCTCTCTCTTGACCTCCTCACCGACCTCACCGACAGCAGCAAGCATGGAATATCAGATATCTCAATGTCTGTTCACCATCAAAAACTACCGTGGGAGTGGGTTCGTTCTTACATTGCATGCCAAGAACTTGTATGTCTTGTCACTTTGAGAAACATAAGAGACATGATGATCATAAAGGAGCTGCTAGATTGGTTGTATCAGATATTATAGTTCATCAGACGTGTGGTTTCTCACCAACTTGTGGAGATGTCTAGACATACAAATCCAAAAAGTTTCAGGAAGTTTATGGCTGAAGTGCGTAATTAATGCTGAAATGACGTCAAAGGAAAATCTATGAACCTCAGGCTTCAATGCCATGCGTATAAGCATTGCGGTCCACAACTCTGGGGCCAGCTTTACTGCTTGACGTAGATAGTGAAAACCCTTGGCAACTCTCGTGTGGGTGGCATTTACCTGCAAAGTTGAGGTTAGAAAGCAAATAACAAAACCTAACAGCAACCTCTCCAAACATGACAGCACAAAATCTTCCTATGCAATATTCTTTCTTCGGTCTCATAACTGTGTTTGTATTAATAACCAATCAATAGAGCTCTAAATTAAACTTTCTATAGTTACGTGTGGTTTATTTGTAACAGAGTTGCAACCTGCATTCGTCTGTTACAATCTGCATTCAGGAATTTATTCTAGGGTCTACAGCACGATGAATTCTCCAAGCTATCAATAGCCAGATTGTAAGACTAAAGCAACAAAGTGAATTTTAACAAACCTCAGAGTCTGACGCCTCTCTTGCTTCAGGTTTCTCATTTAACACGCCAGCAACTTCATCCTGTAGAAAAACATCTGCTGCTTTAATCACATCACGGAGAAGAAAAACACGCACCCTGCCACCTTTTTCAGATAGAATGAATAGCAAAAGATCTTCTGTGGCATTAACAACAGAACGCATGTCAAATGATTTCCATCCCAGCGGATCTGAAGAATTTCCTTCAGAATCAGGGGACTCTTCAGTTGAGTCTGAAGCTTGTTCAGATATTGCTTCCCCCTGGAACAAGACAGAAATGACTTCAGGAGATTACTCAGAGCAGAGGTACATTAATTTGATCAACCATATTAAATTCCATATTATAATTAACCTTTGAAAACATTATTAAAATAAAAGAAAAGGAAAAAATATAGAGTGGCAGGAATGTCTTTCACTATAAGATAAACAATGCAAGCACTATGGCATTAGAAGTCTGTCGAATTGTGAGTTCTGAAGTAACCCACCAGGCGCTCTAGCCGATTCCATCTTATAGATCCATCATTGCAGATGAGAAGTTCTCTCAAAATTCTTCTCATATCAGGATTTGAGTCTGCCAAAAGCCTCCCTATTACAAAGGGATATGCTTTTTCAACAACTTTGAAATTAGAGTCCAGAAGTTTTGCTGTGCCTTCAAGTGATCCAAGTGCTCTTATCACCAGTGCATAGTCTGGGGGAAGTGAGAAGTTGAATTCATACATAACATCATATAGTTGGTTCAATATGGCCTGAAACCAAGGGAAAAGGTCAACATGAGCTTTGCAGAAGAAGAGAAAGAGATTCGAGGCATAGCAGATTCCTTAAAATCCATTAAGCCATGAGGCTCACTATTCAGTGCTTCAACATCATACAAATTTACATAAATTCTTCCCCTTTTTTTTTTCTTTATTTTTTTGTGTGTGTATACAAGGGAACATGAACTGCAGGTGCAAACCTCAAAATCTCGAGACTGTCTTGTCCCATCACCAAAGGATGCTTGCAGTGCATCTGAAACTGATTGTATGTCAATCCCTTCAGGAATAAATCCCAAAGAAAGAAAATCATTTGCCAAACCCAGAGAGTCACGATTAACAAAGTGCACAAGCTGAAAGAAATGCAAATGCATCAACAAATGCAAAATCTCAATTCTAAAGCAAATTGCATGGAAGCATTCAGCAGCAGCAGCATATATCAAAGACAAGTAAATTTGCACACAAGCATTCATCAAAAGCACATGCACTCTCAAGCCATGGAAGTTTCAACATTACATGAAGTAGATTGTGGTAGTTTAGGTGGAAAAAATGAAAGCATGATAAGCCAATCACTTAAATTGACAAGTCATGTTAAAATATGGCTGTGATAAGGAATGAAACTGACATTTGAATTCATCAGAAACTGTCCAGACTGGAAATATGTAACAACTAATATACTATCTACAGGAATACTTAAAAAAGTTTGATTAGTAAAAGGTCTACAAGCATAACAAAAGGGTAGAGTTGGTATACAAGAAAATTACTAATAGAAGTCATTACCACTTGAATAAGTCCCACACGGTAATGGCGAGGAATATCCCCCATCATTCCAAAGTCAAAATATGCAAGAGAGCCGCTGTCAGTAGCAACAAGGTTCCCTGGATGAGGATCAGCATGGAAAAAGCCCTCCTCGAGCAACTGCCTCAAAGAGCAGTATAATCCCTATAAAACCAATAAAAAGATTAATAGTTCATCTACTAATCCATGATCTGAAAGGCTTGAGTATTTAGTTAACACGGACAGGGAACAAAGGAAGATCATTATGACCTATCGAGGTAAATAATTAGGACTGCCCTATAGCAACATACCAGGTCAATCAGCTTCCTTCTGTTCAAACATGCCCTCTCCAGGGCAGCTTGATCAGTTAGTTTGATTCCATCTATCCATTCCATTGTAAGAACAGCCTTGCGAGTGAATTCCCAATATATTTTAGGAACTTTAATGCAATTTTCTTTCTCATTTTTCACAGTATTACCAATTGTAGCATTTTGACGACTTTTTGGATCATTACCTGATGAAAACAAGCAGAGTTCATTAATCTGAATTCGCATGCTTGAGAAAGTTACCAGATCACCAGATGAAAATCATGGGATACATATAATAACAGCCAACACACAGCAATACTCACTGACGGGGAAAAAATGGAAATTAACCTCATACACCATGCGTGACTAATGAGTTTTCATAATTGAACTTTAGGCAGCACAAGAGTTATAAATGCAACTTCTTCACATGCTACATTTGACCATTGGCTTTTCATGATTCAAATTTAACTTGCAAAATATAAATATAGGAATGCTTTATGGGTTTGTTGTTCAATAGTTAATTTACACCTTGTCATGAAGAAGATACCTCACTAGTGGATTGATCGAAATGTGTCGTTATACAAGGGTTAAAAACTTTGGAATTCAAACAGGACACTGAAAGTCATATAGGACATACTAATGGCCTTTGTCAACTTAATCATCTACACATGAGTAATAAGGGTGAAAGAATCAAAGAACACGCATAGGTCATCACCATATAGAGAAGCAAAGCGTTCAGCATTTTTCCCCTCCAGGATGTAATCAATTTCATCAAACATGTGCCTGACCTGTTCATTCAAGATAGACCTGAGGATGTCCATAAGCATGTACAATCTCATTAAAAAGATTGTGAAGATGCTATGCGTGTAAACAAAAACTGAGAGGAATATATAGCATGAATAAAATTCTAAGCAATTCATGTCCATATGTGTTCTTGTTTGTGTGAACATGGGGGAGAGAGAGAGAGAGAGAGGCCACTCCTTAAATTTCCTTTTTGTCTGTTCAGTGAAAAGTAAGCTCCTCTTGTTATGATTTCCTATTGTCATATAACTTAGAACAGCAAAACTTGGTAATCTAGATCTGAGATGTACTTTACCCTACAATTATCTAAATATTATGGAACTACAAAGGTGGGGACAAAGGAAATATTGTATCAATAGTACATCTCCCAACACCTGGCCTCACGTAGGCCATTAGCTAAATCTATTCAAAGACACACAGAACAGACATTAGTACTGAAACTTAAATTTTTTGTTAGCATGTCAAAAGAATTATCAAAGCTTTTTTCGTAGACGTGTTCTAAATTCCATGCACCAAGCTGCCCAGCCTGAACTTTCATTGAATTCAAGAATGTCAGCATTTTTTGGGGTTCATTGGGAGGCCTATTGGGCTTCAAACTACACAGTAGGGATAGCCCACCCTCTCATCCCTCTCCCTCAAATCCTAGTGTGCTTGGTAGGAGCCAGATTGAAGCTGGGTCACCTTAAAACCTTTCAAGTGACTGACTTGACCAGTTAGGCAAGCTAACATTGTGCCAAGTACAGCGAGTGCTTTCATAATAGCTAATAAAATATGAAACCCTTTAAACTGGCAAATAGAAATTGATATATTTTTTCATGGTCCAAAAAGTCTGGTCCGGCAAGATGAATTTAATCTACTCCTAAAAAGTTTCTGGAATTCATGAGTATGATATGCACGCAGTACTTCTATTAACTTTCTTGCATATCTCACCATCTCATTCACTGCTACTAATAGATCCTTGCGTGCCTTTGCAAAACGCTTTAATTGGCCGCCAACCATGCGGAATAACAGGGCATCAAGAGTTAATAAAAGATGCATACCAGGTCTCTGCACTTTAACAGCTACGAGTTCACCAGAATGCAGATGAGCTGCAATACTTGAAACAAGTGGAAAGATTTAGTTTACTTTCTTAAAAGTCAAAACAAAAAGATCATCTCCCAAATACCATGATACTCCTCTTAATTATAAAGGTAAGTTGATATTTTATACAATTAAAATAAGGGTATGTAATCTTCCCACTAAACAGAAGAGATCATCTAACCTTTATACACCTGTCCCAAAGACGCTGCAGCAATAGGCTTTGGACTAATGTCAGCAAATATTTGTGTGATAGGGCGACCCAGCTGGGATTCAATTGATTTAATTGCAACATGAGTTGAAAATGGTGGAATTTGATCCTAGCAATAAGAGAAGGACTTGAACTATAAGACCAAGAAAATAAGTAAATAATTACAAAATCTCCATTTGTAAAGTCTAAGTCGTGAAATCAGATCATACAAACCACAAATGGAATCACTTGTGGAAGAAGGAAGCCATACCTGTAGTTTAGCAAGCTCTTGACAATACACAGTCGGCAATATATCTGGTCTAGTGCTCAGAGCCTGTCCAAGCTGTAAATTCAAATGGATTGAATAAGAGAGCAATTCTGTCCCGTTACAGAATTTTATGCTGTTTAATTCTTCAATCCTAATAACTATCGATCCAAAACTGCAGAAACTATTATGATGCAATTATTATTATGATTTACGCCTCATTCCATTCAATGCACTACGCAGATGATGTTCCAAAGTTTCACATCCACATATGAAAGAACAACTGCCAAATGCTAGCTCCTAGACATTCAAGTAACTTGCCAACTTTACCAATTAAGCAACAACTTATTAATTTTTCCATCACCGCCTAGAATGGAAAACAAACTGATGACATTTCCAGTAGCATTTAGCATGATAACTTGACATGGCAACATAAGATGCGGAACGAAAAAGAATTAGAAACAAATTCAAAAGAATTGCACTTTCCTTGACGTAAAAAGGTCCCAAGCGGATCAAAGTTTCACGAAACTGCACAAAAATCATAACCCAATTGCAATAAATTTCCTCTTTTTCAAATAATCAAAATTGAAAAAAAAAATTAAACTAATCAAACAAACAAGTGACGTAATTTATTACATGTCAAGCATAAAAGAAAGACAGAAACAACAAAATTAATATACCTTAACAGCACGTTTTTTGATGTCGTGTACGAACAACTGCCAGGCGGTAAGTTTCAAAACATGAAAGGAAATGATAGTTGCTCTATATAAAGCTAAAAGGGGACCGAATCTATAAATTATTGAATCTTTTTTAGAGCTATAACTAAGAGCTTGTTTAAATTCACTTTCCAGTGATTCTTTCCTCAGTTTCGCATACTCCGCCGACGGCCTTCCGCCGTGTACACTCGTATGCGCCGTAGAAAACCTGCAAAACAAATAAAGAACAAAATGAGAGAAATGATGGAAAACTACAAAATTCTTTTAAAAAATGTTAAAAATTCTCTTCGCGTCAAAATTCACTCACGATTTTTGATGCGGAAATTGATTGCGCTGAGAAGTGAAATTTCGGATGATTGTGGAGGCGGTGCCATTGGAGAGAAGAGAGAGTTGGCGGTGACGCTTGAGATAGACAAAGGCATTCCTCATTGGGTGAAATGGGATCTCATCAAGATTGAGTAGAAGAGAGTGAAGGCATCAGACGGAGAGTTTGCACAGTAGGTGTTTGCCAAAATGCTTACACGTAGACAAGCGGGGAGGGGGCCTTTTGGTTTCGCGTATGATGACAGGGAGAGAGAGGGAGGGAGGGGGAGAGAGAGGTGTCTGCTTGGGCATTCAATAGCTGACACGTTTGGGCTATTTGGCAACTGTAGGGAACAGTTACACCATAATGATATATATGCGTTGGCGGTTGGAACAATTACAATTATAATTTCAAATTAAAAAATAATTAAAAGATATATCTTTTTACTGCACACACTCACATTTTAATAAAGGTTTGCAGTGAAATAATCATTTACCCTTCCCAAACAAATTCATTAACTTATTTTGAGAGTAATGTAGTCTTTTT
>Ga0325403_1002767_pt1 | contig 15681 bp, 18 predicted proteins | sample PopdelMetagenome_19_FD_205665 | JGI IMG/M metagenome (GOLD analysis project Ga0325403, IMG submission 205665) | Populus deltoides microbial communities from Bellville, Georgia, United States - Xylem-PdKOR-R4 | ecosystem: Host-associated > Plants > Phyllosphere > Stem > Wood/Secondary xylem...
TTTTTTGTTACCTAGCTTAATTTCCAGATCTAGCTCTCTGTGGATATGACCTCGATCTTACCGAGTTAATTGCTACATTGTACACTCGTGCACTTGCGAGTTAAAACAAGCCGAACATAAAAAGCGGCCAAGCAATTGGCTTCTCGAGGGCGTGGAGAACGACAAAGTGGCTGATCAGGAATCACCAGAGTAGGTTCAGGAAGGATAGGGTCATCCGGCTAAACAGGGGTTTGCTGTGCAGCTGGTGGAGTTAATTGAGTAGAGGAAGGTGGCTCAGGAAGAGAAGGTACTGAGTCGGTTGGTGTGGTTGAAGAAGATATGGGGGGATCGAAGGGGTCGATGATGACTGATGAGGAAGGAAGATGGGAATAAGAATCAGACTTGACTTATGGTGGATGATAAAAAGTGTCCTCAAGAAATACCACATCCCGATTGGTGAAAATTTTCTGAGTTGCAATATCGTAAAGTTTGTAAGCTTTTTGTCCCATAGGGTAACCAAGAAAAATGCATTTTGTGGCACGGGGAGAAAATTTTGAGGATGGATTGACTATGGTTGTAAAAGCAACACATCCAAAAACTCGCATGCGAGAATAATCAGGAATTTTGTTGTAAAGAATCTCAAAGGGTGTTTTTTTGTGAAGCAACAGAGTGGGAAGGCAATTAATAATATGGACGGCAGTAAGAATACATTCTCCCTAGAAAGTCATAGGTAAATGAGATTAAAAACGTAGAGCGCGAGCAGTTTCAAGGATGTGCCTATGTTTGTGCTCAACGACACCATTTTGCTGAGGTGTATATACACAAAAGTGTTGAAAAAGAACGCCTTCCTCAAGGAAAAAAATTTTTAATGAAAGAAATTCAGCCCCATTATCAGAACGGAGTTTTTGAACCTTTATATTGAATTGAGTGTGAACATAATGAAAAAATTGACGAAGTAGAGTTTGTGTCTCACTCTTGTTACGCATTAAAAAAACCCATGTAAAACAAGAAAAATCGTCCACAATGGTCAAGAAATAAAAAGCACCAGAAATAGAAGGGGTTTTATAACGACCCCAAATATCACAATGAATAAGAGAAAAATACTTCGAAGTTGAAATTGAACTAGAAGGAAAAGGGTGACGAGTTTGTTTTGCCAATGGACAAACGTCACATTTATGACTGGAATCAAAATTAAATTTAAGCGAATTATCAGCTAAAAATTGTAAACGATTAGAAGAAGGGTGTCCCAATCGGCGATGCCAAAGATCAGATGAGATAATCAAATTGCAAGCAAAACGGGTAGAAAGAGGAGTTGAAGCCAATGCCACAAGGTAATACAGGTCATCATGTCACTTACCCACACCAATCATTGTCCTCGTAGCCAAGTCCTGCAAAATACACCAAGATGGAAAAAAAGTCACTGAGCAATGTAAATCATCGGTTGTCTTGCCAACAGACATAAGATCAACTTTAAAGCTTGGCACACAGAGGACATTATTCAATTGAAAAGAATTGTTAAATTGAATTGAGCCAGTCACAATAATTTTAGCCACGTCTCCACTAGGTAAGAAACAGGTGCCAAAGATAGATTCTTGTCGACATGCTTTAATGATGTAGGAGAAGAAGTAATATGATGGGTTGCCCCACTGTCAAGTATCCAGCGATTGTGAGCAACCGGTAATAAACCTGATGTATGTTTGAAGGTTGAGGAAGCAACAACATTAGTCTGTGGAGTGACAGGCTTGGTGGTCAAGGCACTGAGTATCTGAACATATTGATCCTCAGTTAAGTTAGGCAGAGAGACCTGGAATTCCTGAAAAGTGGGATTAAAATCCACTTGATTTGCAGAAGGGTTACCAGATGCAGAGTGAGAGTTATGCCTGTTGTAGCCTTGGTGCTGGTGTGGTGCCTTTTCTTTACTTTTTGGATGACCAGGAGGGTAGCCAATTAATCTGTAATAAGTTGCTTTCCTGTGATACATATCACCACAGTAAGTGCACTGAAAAGGCTCTTTATTACGTAAATTATTTGATTGATTCCCATCAACTTGATTATTTTCCCGACCCTTAGACATGTTGTAATTGCCACGCACAACCATGGCTGCTGTATTTGATGGTATGGTGACAGCAGCCCCCAATTCTCGTTGTTTTTCTTCCTGCACAACAGATGCATAAGCTTGACGAACCGATGGTAAAGGGTTCATCAGTAAAATCTGACCTCTTGCACCTGAATATGACTCGTTGAGTCCCATGAGAAACTATATAAGTTTGGTTCGATCATTCCATAAACCCTTCAATTTTGTGTAATATGTTGCAACTGACATCTGACCTTGCTCAATCCTGTAGATGTCTCGTTGAACCTGAAAAATACTGGAAGCGTTCCCTAAATAAAATCTTTCACGAAGATCTTCCTAGATGGCATGAGGAGTGTTGCATGAAAGAACATAATCGGCTAATTCTGGCTCAAGAGAATTTAGGATCCATGAAAGCACCATGTCGTTGTAGCACTGTCAAAAGGCATGTTCTTCTGGATTTGAAGCCTCATGGGGTTCTTTGATTTTGCCAGTAATACAACCTGTCTTATTCTTGGTACTTAGAGAAATTTTCATAGCACGGTAGCAAGAATTATAGTTGTCACTCAATCGTTTTGAAACAAGAAGCAAGCCAGGGTGATCTAAGTGTTGACATGATTAGTTGTGATTCTGTAATCTAATTAATTATAGAAACTAGATTAAATATTATTTTGTAATCTGATTATTGCCTATTCAGATCAAATCTCGTATAGGCTGTAATTATATGAATCTGATCAATTATAGGATTCATATCAAATCTTGTACAAAATTACTACACTTTCTTAGAATAGGATTGTTACCTATTCAGAGCTCTGCCTATTCAGGGCACTGCCTATTCAGGGCTCTGCCTATATATTTCCTCCTACAAGGAGAAGAATACTAATGAAAAATTCAGCTAGTAGACACCATTGTTTTCTACATGGTATCAGAGCCTAATTAATAAAACACGAATCCCACACGAATCCCCTACTACATGACGAACCTCAACCCCATTGTTCCTGTTCCACAAAATAGCCAAACATCACCCATTATTATTCACCAAGACAATTCTGCATTCCCTACCAGCATCATATTAGATGAAAACAATTATCCATTATGGTCTCAACTAATGGAGATGCGCATTGGTGCTCGTAACAAAACCGGATATCTCACTGGAGCAGCAAAAAAACCCGAACCTGAAGATCCTATGTTTGCAACATGGATCACCGAAAGTCAAAAGGTGAAAAGTTGGCTCATTGATTCAATGAGTCCGTTACTGATGCAACGATTTATTCGCCTATCCATAGCCAAAGAAATATGGGGGGTTGTATCGAAGACCTTCTATGATGGCTCAGATGAAACTCGTCTGTTTGAATTAAATCAAAAATCTTTCTCTATCAAACAAGAGGGTAGACTTGTGCCCATTTATTACAATGAACTAGTGGCTCTTTTTCAAGAAATTGATCACAGAACTGCCTCTCAAGGAGATACAGTTGAAGGAGTGGACCAGCTGCATTCAACAATGCATTGACTTCGTGTTCATATATTTCTGAGTGGCCTTGATTTTGAGTTTGAGCAAGTCCGCGGAGAAATATTGTGCAATGATCCAAAACTAGACTTGGAGAGTACATACGCATGCATAAGGAGGGAGTTTCAACAAAGACAAACCATGGGGAACTATCGAACAACCAGTGAGCACTCTGTGCACTCCGCCATGTTTACAAACCAACCCTATCAAGGACCAGCTTCTGGAACAATGAAGAACCGAAATAATTCATCTGCTGGAAAATACACAGGCCTCGTCTGTGGGAATTGTGGTGAATCGGGACACTCAAAATAGAAGTGGGATTTCTCAAAAAAACCAAGGAAGAAATTTGCAGAAAAAGCCATGATGACCACGACTGGAGCTCAGACTACCACTGCTGATAAACTGCCTGTTGCTAATAACCTTCCCCCTACTGTTAATGTTGCTCACTCTAGCAGCACTGGTAAGGCAAATACATTCTCTGCAATTACTAAGGATAATAATTGGATAAAAGATACAGGTGCATCAGATCACATGGTTAGAGACACTGGTCAGTACCTCCCCTACTGTTGGGGAAGGCACTGTCATCTTGACTAAAAATCTCACTTTAAACTCAGTTCTAGTTGTCCCATCCCTTGAACATAATCAGTTGTCAGTTGGCCAAATTACTTCTGCTCTTAATTGTACAGTAACCTTCTGGCCGTTATTTTGTGTGTTTTAGGACATTCTGACCCGGAAGATTCTTGGTTATGGTGTTAAACGTGACAAACTCTATTATTTAGAACTTACATAAAATGGAGGACAGAGATTCAGATAAGCATATCAAACTAGAAGTTCAGATACAGATCGAGCCACAATATGGTTATGGCACCGACGATTGGGACATCTTTCCTTTGGATATCTTAGAAAATTACAACCGCATCTTTTTAACGTAGTTCATGATTCTGAGTTTCATTGCAATATTTGTGAAATGGCTAAAAGCCATTGTATTACTTATTTACCGAGTTTGAATAAAAGTTCAGAACCTTTTGCCGTTATACATTCTGATGTATGGGGTCCTGCAAAAATCTCTACCATGTCGAAAGCCCGTTATTTTGTCACATTTATCGATGAATGTACTAGAATGACTTGGATGTCTTTGCTACACAAAAAAAGTGATGTTTTTACAGCATTTCAGGAATTTCATCGTATGGTGAGTACTCAATATCAGAAACAGATTCGTAGTTGGCAAACTGATAATGCTATGGAATTCCTAGATACCTCTATTCAAAAGTATCTACATCACTATGGAATTCGACATCAAACTTCATGTACTTATACTCCACAACAGAACGGGTTGGCCGAATGAAAAAACAGGCAAATTTTAGAAGTGGTACATGCCTCTCTCTTTGGCATGCACATGCCTCGGTACTACTGGGGAGAAGCTGCGAAGTCTGTTGTGTATCTGATCAATCGAACACCTTCTCGAGTGATAGATTTTCAGACACATCAACAGCGGTGTTGTTACTCATTTTTGGACCCCACGTGATGGAGACGTTGTATACCTTTTTTGAACTGAGTGTAGGAGTTTAACTCATGTTTGCTGGAAGATTGACAAGAGCAGAAAAAGAAATATTTTTTCGAAACCCTGTTTGAGCTCTTTTCTGCTCTTTTTATCCTTCCCCTTTGCTACCAAAATCATCAGGTTTTCTTAGGTTGATCAGGAGTCTTCATAATGCTAAATTCGTTCCTTTTTATTTGGTCTTTAAGGTTGAATAAATCCCTCAGAATTTGCACTAAAAAAATGGTTTTGCTGCTGTCGCAATTTTTTGTTCCAACTTAGGCTACGATTCTGACTCGGTTTCGTACAATATCTGACCATCCTAGGTATATTCTGTCACTCATGACATGTTGAAAAATTGACGTACACCTTTATTAGGTCCTAGGGATCATTGTTCTTAGGGCAGATTCTCAGTCAGATTTGGATGCTCAGCATTGTCATATCAAGAACCTTTTTGACCAACTAGACTACTGCCAGATTCTGTTCTCTAAAACAATTTTATCTCACTTTGAATCCTTCATCAAAGTTGTAGTCCTAGATGCGTAGATGATTTTGGGCTTTTGAATCGCTTGATTTCGATATCAGAAGCTCAAGATATTTCTGTTTGAATATCTAATGTGAAGGCAGAGAATTCTGCCGCGAGAAGGATTTAGCCCAAGTTCGCGGGACTGATTCGAAGGATTTTTTTGGACCAAGGACTGAATCGAAAAATGCTAAATGAGGGATTGAATTGAAGAAGGATATTGAGAGCTGGAGAGGGGGGTTGGATCATCATAAATGACAGGATTTTTACCACACCGAATAAGAAAAATAAGACTTTGCAGCTGCACCCTTCATCCGATTTCTTTCCTTTTTTCTCTACTGTTTTCCTTTCTCATCACGCCTGATTTTTGGAGCTGAAGACCACGTTTTTGTTGCCTCATTTCAAAAGGAGCAGCTGGCCCTATGGAAGGAAAGAAAAGAGCCACACCATCCTCTAAAACTGGAAAGAAATCAGACGTAAGCACAAAATCAAAATCAGAATATTGCAGCTTCCTTTTTGCCTTTTTTTACTGCAAATCAGTAGGGATTTGCGTCCTAGGATTAATGCATTGAATCCTTCCTAAATAGAGACATATTTAGACTATATATAAGCCCTTCTAATGACCTAACAGGGGCGGCAAAAAGATAGCAGAAAAATAAGAAAAGAGAGGAGAGAATAGAGAACGGGAGAGAGACAGCAAAAGAAAAACAAGAAAGACACATTTGTTCCATTTGTTTTTTGCAAATAAAAACTGCAGAAACGGGAAAAGAAAGTTAGGAATCAGTAGAGAAAGTGACGGAGGCGCAGAGTAAAGAAGGAGGCAATAAGCAGACCCAAACACAGAACATAAGAAGAAGGACAGATGCAGACCGAGCAACCATCACTCTTCCAACGCCACTGCAGTTTCTTCGTCTCCAGGTTGGTTTTCTATTCACCTGTTGCATGCTTTCTTTTGCCTTGTATATGCACTGTTAGCGTGGTCTTTTTCTTTGTAATGTATGTGTCTGTACTGTTCAAGTGAATTAATTCACTTGAACAGTAGCTCTCCATTCACAAAAGAGGGCTGCACCCCTTTTGTGTCTGGGTCACTTGCTTGGGCAAGTGACCCGGCCAGACCTCCCCCCCTTTTTTTTTTCTTTTTGTTCTTTCAAAAAATAAAAGAAAGAAAAAGAGATTTATGATTTTTTTTTTGGCATATTAATTTAAAGGTCTGAATTTTTTTTATGTTGTAAAAATGTCAGTCTCGTGTTTAGAATACCCGGTTTTTGACGCAATGTGACAAATATACATATATATCAAAAATTGTTTTCTTGTGTGTTACATACAGCCAATACCCTAACATGTTTTGAATGCTTTTTTTTATACAAAAAATATTGAAAGTTTTGAAAAATGTGTTTTCGCATGGATTTCTTAAACACAACAAAAATTGTTTTCTTGCATTTCTGGATTTTACAACATGTTTGTAAAACTACAAAGGGTATTGGCCAATATTCCAAAAAATATAAAAATCTTATTTTGGGGGAAATTCATCTATTATTCACTGCTAATGTTTGGATAAAGAAATCCTTAAAGGACGAATATCTAAAATATTATTGGGAATAATTTGTTATTATTCACTGTTAATATTTGGATAAAGAAACCCGAAGTGGTAAATATCCAAAATAATTTTCTAGGAATAATAAATCCGCACACATCCTTGAAAGAAGCCTTGATTATAATCGAGGACATTTCAATCTTTTTTACTCCACGGTTTACGAGCCGTGAGAGTATAAAACACTAAGTCAAAAATAGGCTTTTAAAGCGCTCTAGATTTTTAAATTTTTGTCCCTCCTCCTTGCGATTTACGAGTCGCAAACTCTTGAAATACTAAGGGAAAAATGAGCTTTTGAAGCACATGGAATCTCCTTGGATTTCTATCTTAATAAATTTAGTCTGAATCAAACACAAATGTCAAGATATTTGCATCAGTTCTCCTTGATACTTTGTAGACATATCTAAAGGTGTGATCCACATTGACCAAGGGTTATTTTTTTTTTTTAACTTTCAGTCCAAGTTTGTTCATCATAGCAAAACGTATCCTAGGAAAACTAATGGGATTAGAAAACACTAACACTGTAGCAATTATAAAGCAAACCAAACACCAAGCAGCTTACCTTAGGTAGGGCGTACTAGGGGTGCTAATACCTTCCCTTTACGCAAGCAGTCCCTTGCCTTAGAATCTCTGAAAGACCAGTTAGGGTTCCTAGTGACCAAAATACTAGGTGGCGACTCCTATACAAAAAACAAAGAAAAACCCCGAAATAAATCGACGATCGCCGCGACGCCGCGCTCCACCGCGAGGGTGCGACAGGATGGCGACACCACTGGGGACCTAGGACTAGGCTTGATAATTTGTTTGTTTATGCTATGTGTTATTGGTTTTTGTTTTCTTATATGAATGATACTTTGTTTAAAAGCTTTAGCATGCATCTTTACATTCTGTCATACATGGTATAGTCATGCATCATTTTATTATTATTATCTTTTTGAGGGCACACACATTTAACTTTAAGTTAAGTGGGGAACTAGCAGCTTGCCTTATGACTTGAGTCAAGGTTTAAGTTTGTGTAAACCCCAACTCTTTGCTGAGTGTTTAGACTGATAGTGATTGGTACACGTGCCATCCCACTATCTGCTGAACCCCCATATTGCCTTTACGAGGGCAATCACTGGGACAGCAGGAGACCCTTTTCTAGAGACCAGGTAGTAAACCTACCTTATGTCTCACATAAAGGAGCTAGAACCTATCCTTAGGGTGTATGCTCCATAATATTTTTTTCATCAAAACAAGTCTAACCCCAAGGCATATTGAAGACCAGGACTTGTGAACGAAATGGCCACCATTGCTAAATTTTCCATCATAGAATATGATAAAAAATTATGAACTGTCACAATTGACTGAAGGAGACTGCCTTAGAAGCGATGCTAAAAAACTGTCACCAATCAAGAACCTGAATTGCATTATGAATGAGGTGAACAAGTTAACGACTCACTTTTAGAATGTAGATAAGGATGCATTTTTTAGGAAATACAGACGTTTGGTGGAAATTGCAAGGGTAGAAGTTTTAAGCCTAGCTATGCGAGCCATAGTTCATTTTTGGGATCCAGACTACCGGTGTTTTTTCTTTTGGAAGCATAGACCTATGTCCCACTATGGAGGAATATGGGATGTTGACTGAGTTTCCAAACAATCTGTATCGGATTTATTTGCCTTTGAGATCTGACAAGATCATCCCCGAACTATCAAAACTTCTCAGAATCTCCAACTTGGAAAAGTTTTTGGAAAAGAATGCTACCGGTCTGAAATGGAGGATAATAGAAATTGAACTGGAAAAGAAGTCAGGATTAGAAAAAGAGAGATTGATTGATTGCCTTGGGCATATTTGGCCTTGTGTTGTTCCCAAGTCAGACGGGTGTAGTGAGTGAGTTTGGAGGCCGCTGCTGCTTATGTAGAGTATGAGAATACACAAATCAATCTAGTGGCTGCTATTTTAGCTAAAACCATCTTGATGCTTAATCATTGTAGGAGGACCGGAAAAGGAGCAATGAGATGCTGCACGCAGTTGTTGTATATCTGGATGGTTAAGCCATATCGAAACAAAAAAACCTGTCTTCAATAATTTTTGGTGGTTCACCCAAAGACCCCTGAAGTTGGTAGAAGAAGAAGAATGGGGAGATCTAGACAACCAAGGTTGGGTTGAAAATTTAGAAGGTTTGCTTAATAGTGATTTCAAGTGGAGAGCCCCATGGGCAACGACAGTGAAAGTCCTAATGAGTTGTGGACAGAGACGTTGGGTGCCATTGGTGGGGATTACAGGCTATGTGAGTTATACTCTTGCCCTGGTGGAAGGCAACTTGGGGGCATGCAGTTTGTTCCAAGGACTATGGGAATTGCTCAATTCTTTGGTTTGTTCAAAGATCCCATTGCACAAGAAGTTTTGGAGATCATCAAACAAGATTGGAAGCATCTGGTTTTGATTGAGTTAGAAGGTTTAAAGGATCCAAGTGCAAGTGAAGGATATGCAAGATGGAGAGATTTAGCAGCTTCAGCCATGCCTTGTGTAGGAGTCAAATCTCCCCAAATTATAGAAGAGCCTATTAAGAGGAAAAGGGTCAATAATGAAGAGGAGTTAAGAAGACAAGTGGAAAAACTTCGGATAGAGTTGAGCAAAAGCAGAAAAGACAAGGCAATGTTGGAAGAAATGATGCTAAAAGAAGATAAAAGGAGAGCATTTCTAGACGAGCAAATACAATCTAGAGATGCACGAATGACAAAGCTTGAGTTAAAGCTGGGTGAGGAGAAGATTGCTAGGGAAGAAAGTGAGAAGGAGCTAGGAGGGATGAGTTTGGATTGGATGCAAAGTTGCTCTTAACTTGAAGCAATGGAGATTGATTTTAACGATTGCCAAGGAAGCGCAAAATATTACCAAGAAAAATTTGCACAAGTTCAGTTCGAACTGATGGATAGGATTAAGAAGTATGAGGATTTGAACAAGAAATATATGGAGTTGGAAAGTCGTTCGACGGGGATTGCAAAAGAAGAAAGTAAAAGGAAAGGTTTTAAGGGTGTTGAAGCAGAGTTAGCGGTTAAAAAGAATGAGATAAAAGTTATGAGGATAAAACTTGACAAGGAACGTGAAAAGATGAAGTATTTAGATGAGAAGCTAGCAGCAATGAAAAAAACACAAGGATCAAATCGATGCCAACAACGCTGCTTTAAACAGAACCAATATGTTGCTCATAGAAAAGATGACCAAGATAGATGAGCAAATGGATGAAGCTACTGCACATAATTAGATTATTAGAATCAATGCGCGAAATATAGGAGGGGACATCTTTCGTTATCACCGAAGCCTAGCTGAAACTGATGCCTTTCTAGGGAAGATTGAGAACCGCGACTTTGCCTTTTTAGCTTTGGCTAGAGAGTTTGTAGAGGAAAGGGATTAATATATTTTGTATTTCCTTTTTATTTTTAAATGTAATAAACTTATCAAGCATTAATGAAAAGGGCGTTGACCCATCTTCTTATGCAAAATCTGTCTCTTGGTGAATATGATTCAAGCAAATGACTTAAAAGGCAGTACTCCTAGCAATGTGACAAGAGAACCTATGTTTATAAGGTGGTGGCTATTATTCATTCACAAGAAGGTTGCATCCATACCCAATATACAAATACGTTCTTATCACAATCATGCATTATATCATGCATTTTCTTATACATCTATGCATGCATCTGCAGACCTAGAAACATAGGTCCCCCTTCTACAATCCACAACACTTGACTAAGGAAAATGATGAAAGGTCACACCTAGTACCAAAAAGAGCTTGAAGGAATTTGGAATGATGATGAACACCTAATCGGTTTGCTCGAGCAAATGTTTTGAGACAACTTTTTCCCTTTAATGAGATCATGCATTTTCAAAAGTTCATCTTGATGTTTTTACACATCACTTTCCGTTTTCAAAGTGGACCTTCCAAAACAAACACCTGCACTTTACACTGAGAATGAATGGCCAAACTTTAAAGAATGCATAGTAGCTGTAGAAGAGGAAGAATAGGATAAAAATAGGACAACATGAACAAGCTTGGAGACCCGCTAAAGAGGAACTTGAAACCATAAATGTGGGTAATGAAGAAATCAAGAGAGAGCTGAAGATAAGGATTTTGATCACTCTTAAAGAAAGAGAAGAGTTGGTTACTTTGAGATTATATAGATGTTTTTGCTTGGTCCTATGAGGATATGTTTGGCTTGGATACGGATATTGTAGTACAAAGGGTACCACTGGTAGAAGGATGCAAATTGGTTAAGGAAAAGTTGAGAAGAATCCATTCGATTGTTTTGATCAAATTAAAGGTAGAAATTGGAAAGCAGTGGAACACCGATTTTCTAGAAGTAGTCAAATATCCACAATGGGTGTCCAACATAGTGGTTGTACCAAAAAAGGAAGATAAAATTAGAGTTTGTCTACCACACATAGATATGTTTGACAAAAGCAACACGTATCTCCACATATTCTTTTATGGACGGATTTTCGGGCTACAATCAGATAAAAATAGCGTAAGAGGATAAGAAGAAGACAACATTTGTAACACTATGGGGAACCTTTTGTTACAAGGTCATGCCATTTGGGTCGAAGAATGTTGGGGCCACCTACCAAAGGGCCATGGTAACTCTATTTCACGACATGATGCACAAATAGTGAAGTATACATGGATGACATGATTGCTAAATCTAGGGAGGGAGAGAATCATGTCCAAATATTGAAGGAATTGTTTGAAATACCAAGGAAGTACAAGTTGAGGCTTAACCATGCAAGGTGTTCATTCGGGGTGAAATCTAGGAAGTTGTTGGGATTTATGATGAGTGACAAAGGGATAGAATTGGACCCTGGTTAAGTAAAGGCTATTCAATCTATGCCAACTCCCAAGGTTGAGAAGGATGTAAGAAAGTTCTTGGAAAGGTTGAATTACATTGTTCGGTTTATATCCCAATTAACCATGACTTGTGACCCAATCTTTGATTGTTATGGAAGAAGAATCTCAGAATTTGGAATAAAAGTGTGACGAAGCTTTCGAGAAAATCAAGCAGTACCTCCTGATGAAGATGTGTTTTCAGTTGAGGAAGGGAAATTAGATTGGTGGACTATGTACTTTGATGGTACTGTAAACGTATGTGGTAACAGAGCTAATGCAATGATAATCTCTCCTAATAAAAAGTAGTATTCGATTTTAGTTAAGTTGCAGTTTGGGTGCAATAACAACATAGGAGTGTGTAGCTTGCATTCTCGTTTTAGAGGTGGCATTGGAGTTTGAATATTAGAAAGATAGATATGTATGGAGACTCGATTTTGATTATTTTCCAAGTGAAAGGAAAATGGCAAATCAAGGATGAGAAGTTGAGACCTTACCAAGAATAAATTGGCTAAAGAATTGAGGAAATAAAGTTCACCCATCTAGGAAGGGAAGGAAACCATTTTGCTGACGCTTTGGTCATGTTAGCTTCTATGGCTAGAATAGACTTTGGGCACAAGGAACAATCGATACACATTGATATCAGAAATAACCCAGCTCATTGTTGCTCAGTTCCCTTGGTACTATGATATCAAGAATTTCACCCAAAAAACCAGACATATCCCATGGGGGCATCCAAAGTCGACAAGAAGACTTTGAGGAGGTTGGCAATGGATATCTATCTTGATGGGGAAACTTTGTATAAGAAATCATCTGATGGAACTTTGTTGAGATGTTTGGATGACATGGAGGTAAAAAGTGGTGAAGAAATTTATGGAAAGAGATTTGATCTGTCGATATGGTCCACTAGAAAAGATTATGACTAATAATGCCCAGAACTTCAATGGCAAGATGATAATAGAACTCTTCGCTAAATGAAAAATCAAGCATTCCAATTCCTCGCCATATAGGCCAAAGATGAATGGTGTGGTAGAAACTGCTAACGAAAATGTCAAGAAGATTATTTAGAAGATGGTAGTCATCTACAAGGATTGACATGAGATGTTGTCATTTGCCCTTCACATGTACTGCATCGCAGTCCGAACCTCAATAGGAGCCACCCCGTATACATTGGTATATGGAATGGAGGCGGTGATGCCTTTAGAAGTGGAAATTCACTCATTGAGAGTATTGATAGACTTTGAGCTAGAAGAGGTAGAATGGGAAAAGGTTAGATATGAACAGCTGAATCTGATCAGTGAAAAGAGGATAGCCGCAATCTGTCATCATCAACTCTATCAAAGAAGGATGGCCAAATCATACGACAAGAAGATTTGACCTTAAGGATTCCACGAAGGAGATCTTGTAATGAAGAAAATGTTGCCTTTTACCAGGAGAAGATCAGAGTAAATGGGCGCCAAACAATGAGGGCCCTTTGGTGGTAAAGAAAGCGTTCTCGAGAGAAGCTTTATTGTTATCTAGAATGGATAAAGAAGATCTAGTTAAACCTATGAATGCTTACTCTATAAAAAAATACCATGCTTCCCAGTCAATAAAATAAAGTTCGGCCATGAATTCTCTTTGTAAAGAACCTTTTTTTCATAAAACGTATGATCTCATAGCATTTGAAATCTTTTACTTAAAAGAACTATTTTTTTACGCATGACTAAGGAGATGACTCCATCAATTGGAGAGAACCAAATCAAATCTAAACTTGACATATTTTTGCACACACACTGGAGGCAAGAAGTGTACGAAGTGCACATAAGGGTCCATAGTGAACCAAAGCCCAAAGGGGTATCATCATAAAAACTTCTAAAAAGCATCTTTTATGAGAATTGCTAATTGTATTGAAAGTTTCAGTTTTCATGAACAATACCAAATCTTTTGAGTTTTCCTTTTAAAATAATAATAAAAGACAATACTCAATGGAGCAAGAAAGGGCCCCATAAGGAACGAAAGATCTCTTCACCAAGAGGATAGGAAGTATAACGCGTGGAGCATATTCTATTTCAAGAGGACGAGTCGGACAAACAAATGGAAACAAGAGTTTAATAAGTCTACAACAGAAAGGGGGACCTATGTTTCCAAAATAGGTAACAAAAAAAAAACATGCATGCTATATTTTCATAACACTAACCTGGCAGGAGAAGGTGTGACGAAGGTCAAAATAGTTCCAAGTTTTTGGGAAAACCGCTGAGGTCCAAAATCTCAAGTCAATGGAACTATGGAAAAGGATAGGAATTGTGAACCAGCGCTGCTTCATTTCCTCGAGGTAAGATGTTTTCTTTTGAAGTTTGAGATGGACAGGTCACTCGATACTGAGACCATTTCTTAGAAAAGCGTGGAGTTTTTCTAAGAAGTTTTAGGATGAGCAGGTCACCCGATATTGAGACCATTCCTTAGAAAAGCGTGGAGTTTTCTAAAGAATTTTAAGAGGGGCCGGTCACCTGATGTTGAAACCATTTCTTAGAAAAGCGTGGAGTTTTCTAAGAATTTTAAGATGGGCCGGTCACCTGATATTGAGACCGTTTCTTAGAAAAGCATGGAGTTTTCTAAGAATCTTCAGATGGGCAGGTCACCCGATATTGAGACAATTCCTTAGAGAAGCGTGGAATTTTCTAAAGAATTTTAAGAGGGGCCGGTCACCTGATATTGAAACCATTTCTTAGAAAAGCGTGGAGTTTTCTAAGAATCTTAAGATGGGAAGGTCACCTGATATTGAGACCGTTTCTTAGAAAAGCGCGGAGTTTTCTAAGAATCTTAAGATGGGCAGGTCACCCGATATTGAGACCGTTTCTTAGAAAAGCGTGGAGTTTTCTAAGAATCTTCAGATGGGCAGGTCACCCGATATTGAGACAAAATTTTCTAAAGAATTTTAAGAGGGGCCGGTCACCTGATATTGAAACCATTTTTTAGAAAAGCGTGGAGTTTTCTAAGAATCTTAAGATGGGAAGGTCACCTGATATTGAGACCGTTTCTTAGAAAAGCGCGGAGTTTTCTAAGAATCTTAAGATGGGCAGGTCACCCGATATTGAGACCATTCCTTAGAAAAGCGTGGAGTTTTCTAAAGAATTTTAAGAGGGGCCGGTCACCTGATGTTGAAACCATTTCTTAGAAAAGCGTGGAGTTTTCTAAGAATTTTAAGATGGGCCGGTCACCTGATATTGAGACCGTTTCTTAGAAAAGCGTGAAGTTTTCTAAGAAACTTAAGATTGGCAGGTCACCCGATATTGAGACAATTCCATCGAAAAGCATGGAGTTTTCTAAAGAATTTTAAGAGGGGCTGGTTATGTGATATTGAAACATTTCTTAGAAAAGCGTTGAGTTTTCTAAGAATTTTAAGATGGGCGGTCACCTGATATTGGACCGTTTCTTAGAAAAGCGTGGAGTTTTCTAAGAATCTTAAGATGGGAAGGTCACTCGATATTGAGACCATTCCTTAGAAAAGCGTGGAGTTTTCTAAAGAATTTTAAGAGGGGCCGGTTACCTGATATTGAAACCATTTCTTAGAAAAGCGTGGAGTTTTCTAAGAATCTTAAGATGGGAAGGTCACCCGAGATTGAGACCATTCC
>Ga0325403_1002769_pt1 | contig 15678 bp, 10 predicted proteins | sample PopdelMetagenome_19_FD_205665 | JGI IMG/M metagenome (GOLD analysis project Ga0325403, IMG submission 205665) | Populus deltoides microbial communities from Bellville, Georgia, United States - Xylem-PdKOR-R4 | ecosystem: Host-associated > Plants > Phyllosphere > Stem > Wood/Secondary xylem...
GGGTTAGCGAGGGAGAGTGTTTTTCATCGTTTTCTATTTATACCGTCAACACAAAACACTGGTTAGGGACTTTTTTTTTGAACCGGTTCGGTTCGGTTCGGTTCAACCGGTTCCTGCATTATAAAACCGAAAACCGAACCGAACCGGGATTTTTTCTAACTATTCTAATCGGTTTAATCGGTTTTTTTTCTCGGTTCGGTTTTTTCGGTTAATTTTTTTTCGGTTTTCTCGGTTTATTCGGTTTTCCGGTTTTTTTGCACACCCCTAGGATGAGATACTATGAGTGATAGATAATGCATGAAAAAACTATTGTATTTTATACGATGTACATATCTTCTAAATATTTTTATAAATATCTTTGATATTTATAAAATATTTCATAACTTAAATGTTTATAAGATATTTATAGTAATTTTTATATATATATATATATATATATATAAATTCGCTCGTCTCTTCAGAGAACACAAAATACAACACTATTTTAATAGAAAATTTAAACAATGTTTAAAGAATATATAAGCCAAGAGAATATATATTCATTCTCCTCGTTACCAGTATAAATATTATACTGATTTAACCTTCAAAGTATTTTTCTTGCAAGAGTTGTTAGGCCTACAAAGTTCTCTAGGTCTAGTTTTATCAGCTCACGAAAAACATTTCTCATTTTTTTACTAAGGATTTTATAGCCTCATCATTGACGCTGCTTGTGGGAAACTAATGAAAAAAACCATCAATTGTTCTTTCAATACTAATTTTTAATGTTCCTAATTATTATCAATGATAAATAATCAAAACACTCTTGAAATAGAACATGTGACATATCTTTCATAGTAGGCATATTTGCCCAACTAAATTTCTAATATTTCATCAATAAAGTGCATCTCATCACCCAGGAGCAAAATAAGACTCTTAAATGTTAGTTTAATTTATTATTATTATTTATTTATTAAAAGTAATTAAATTATTTTATTGTACTGAAAAATATAAAAAGACCATCTCATCACTATTCAATCTGAAAATAACTAATTAGTTATACAAAAAAGAATATATTAGCGCAAATTCAATTATTTAACATAATTTCACTGTTATAATCTGGATGATTTAAAAAATTTCAATTCTTAAAAAAAAAACACCAAATCCACTACAAGACTTAACAATTTTTCCGTCGGTGTAAGACACATATTCCGTCTGTAATTAATTTACCGACGGAAATTCTCCGTCGGTGAATCTTTCATCGGTAATTTTTTTCCGTCGGTAAATCTGTTGGTAATAAAAAAAATAAATTTATCCACTCCATTTCGTCGGTATATCCCTCGGTAATAATAGTTTTTTATTACCGACGGAATTACCGATGGAATTTCTGTCGGTAATTATTTAAAAAAAATTCATTTTATAAAATTATAAAATAATTAAATTAGCATAAATTAACACTGTATAATATATACTAAAAAATGCTTGGAAAAAAGACTAAGAAAATCAACTCAAACAAATTTGCAACAAATAAATAAAACAAAAAAATAAATTCAACTAAAAAAATTCATATGAAAAAAATAAAGTTGCAATTGCTAAAAATTTAAAAATCTTATAAATAAATCAACTAAAAATTGATCTCATATGAAAAAAAAATCTCACAACAACATTTATACAATTATTAAGAACAAAGACAATTAAAAATAAAATAAAAAACAAATATAGTGAAAAAAATCATGAAAAAAGAAGAAAAAAGAAAAATCTTACCTTAATGTAGTTGCAAGTGAAGCTAAGGAGAAAGAAAAAATTTCGTCAAGCATATTAATTAAAAAAAAAAAACTAAGAGGATAAAAGAAGAAAGAAGAAGAAGAAGACATACCCAAGCATGGAGGAAAAGAGAAGGAGATGAGGAGAGAAAAGAAGAGAAAGAAATATATATTGATGTTTTTTATATATAGTAAAGAAGTAGAAGAACAAGAAGAAGAAGAAGAAGAAGAAGAAATGAGTCTGTCTCTTGTGAAATAAGGGGATTCATGCTTTTTATTGAGGCGCGTTCCTGACGGATAATTGAATATTAATATTTTTTAATTATTCCGTCGGTAATTCCATCGGTAATATTTAATTTAAATTTTCAATTTCATAAAATTTTTTCAGAAACCGCCAACAATTACCGACGGTTTTTCAATCCGTCGGTGATTTCGTCTGTAATATTTAAATGAAAATTTTAAATTAATTGAATTTTTTTAGAAAATTGCCAAATAACACTCTCTGGAAAATTCCGTCGGTGATTCCCTTTGTAATTGACATGATGAATAGTGTTCACAGTTTACCGACGGAATTACTGAGGGATTTTACCGACGGAATTTTCTGTCGGTATTTCCGTCGGTAATTCCGTTGGTAAAAATAGCACGTCATCTTTTTTTTGCTTTGTTTTAAATTTTTTCCTACGGTAATTCCGTCGGTAAAATCCCTCAGAAATTTACCGACGAAAATATTTTATCGATATTTCCATTTGTATTTATCAATTTTCTGGTATTGATCCTTAAGTTTTTGGGACAAGTACACTCAGATTGCCAGCTGCCAACGAAAATAATAAATGAGAAGAGAATACTGGGGACATGCATGGTGTGATTGAGATTCAGATCACAATTAATGAAGTTTTTGGGATCAGTCACTATTTTGTGCATCAAGTGAAACGGCACTCCAACCACTCCACGCAACTACTAGTAGTTAGATTTCATTAAAATCTCCCCTTCCCAACCTCACGAAGTGATCCTTCTTAATTAATTTCTATGATCTTACAACCTTATTATTTATACTTAACTTAGTCATTATGCATGAACCGATTGCTAACCTACGCATGGATCTTTAATTAATAGCTTGAAAGTCATGAGAAATGGTGACAATGTTCGAAGATCTATAGCTTGTGCTGAATCTTGGTGCCACCAACTTGCTAAAATCGTTCAATCAGTTGCTATTCTGATCACTTGGTACGTATAAATATAAAATCCAAGTACTGGATTTCATGCATAGCGTCAATGATTAACAGCAGTGCTCGATGTGTTGGAAATTTAATTGTGATTATGGTTATTTTTTAAAGTATTTTTTATTTTAAAATATATTAAAATAATATATTTTTTATTTTTTAAAAATTATTTTTGAAATCAACACATCAAAATGATCTAAAAATATCAAAAACTATTAATTTAAAAAAAATAAAAAAACTTCAAATCTTTCTAAAAACGTTTTTAAAACACAAAATCAAAAACAACTTACCAAGAAAAAAAACTAATTAAGTAATTAATGGAGCATGCATGCAAATGATATTGATGTCTAACCACCACACAAATCTTAAATGAAAGCTCCCATGTCTGTTGTCTGAAAAACTAACGCAATTACTTCTACAAGATAATTTCCCGAAAAAAAGGCATTTGCAATTAGCTACACCCCACTGCTAAAATAATCAAGGTCATCTGAGCTAGTTTTAAAGCTAATAAACTCAAGCCTGATATTCCGATGAGCTAGCTAGGAGAGTTAGTTGAGATCATTCTAAAATAGCGTTATTTTAATATTAAAAATTTGTTAAAACTATGTTTTTATGAATAATTTTTTTACAATATCAAACCAAGCTCTTATCAAATCGTTTATATATATTACGAATTGATTTGCCAATTTAATTTTGGTTTAACTTTTGTTTTAATCAAGACCCGAGAAGACATGTCTGAGTTGATCATACGAGTAGGGTCGGATTTAATAACACTTGTTGGTCGGAGCATTAATCATTCTAAAGGAAAAAAGGAAATCGATGAACCATTTCTCTGTCTCTCATGTGGATAAATCAAAAGAAGCCAATTAATTGGGCTGCCAGTTTTCATATAGAAAAGGTAGTTCATTTGTACAGTAAACTTAGCTAGCCAGCCAGCCTTAGCAGCAAAGTCCCTGTGGAGCAGTAGAGTCACATTTTCTTCATTTCTTGAATCCTGGGGTACAGTTTGCCTAACCATTGTCAAACTGTGTTTTTTCTTCGCCGACAAAATTTGCAAGAAATCTTTGTACCCACATAATTTATTGCCGTCAAAATTGTTGATTTTCTAAAGTTATATAAGAACAACATCCGCTGGCTTGTTTTCGTACAACAAATCAACCATCATTTGAGCGCCTGTTTATTCAAAGAATATGGCTCTTGGATGGTGCAGATTCTTTGGTGCTTGTTTTATAGGAATTCTCTTCCTCCATGGCTTTTGCGCCTGCGATAGAGGTATGAATATATATATCTCCTTCACTCAAGCTCTTTCCTTTCCTCGCTTTTGTGATTGTGTTCTATAGAAATATCAACAACACATTACCGCGCTAATTCCCATCATTAATCTGCACTTAAGAATACAATCAGAGTGAATTTGTGGTTATCTTTATTCTCTTAATTACTATATTGGAACCAACATTAATGTGCATGGCATGTTATTGATCATTTGATATAAAGTTCCAACTTTCTTTCTTTTTCTTCAATTAGCTGCTCGTAGTTGATAGTTTATCCAAGAAATTCCATTTCAAGAGAGCATGCTTAATTTCCTAGCTAGTTTCTTTTCATGCCATGACATAACATGTATGTGTGATCTATAATCCAAAGGATAACTTGAGTAGCTCGCTGGAAGGAGGACGCAAGGGCTTCGGCGACTATACGGTGGCTCCACTAGCCGATTGCTCTGCCAGGACCATATGCAGTCCGGCAGCATATATATATATATATATATATATATATATATATGAGGCCCAAGACCTAGAGTGATTATTTTCGGTTTAGTTCGGTTTTTATTAAAAAAAATAATCAAATCAGTTTTTTTAAAAAAAACTAAAACCGAACCGAAACCAGTTCAAACTGATCGGTTTTGGTTCGATTTTTTAAAACAAAAACTGGTTTTTTTGGTTTAACTCGGTTTTTCCCAGTCCGACTCGATTTTTTCATGGTTTGATGACTTGTTTTTTTCAGTTTGGGTTCGGTTCGGTTTTTTCAGTTTCAAGCTTATAAAATTGAATCGGTCGGTTTTTTAAAAATTCTAATTAATTTTTTTTCAAGGTTTGATTTTTTCAGTTATTGTTTTTTTTATTTTTTTAATTTAATTGATTTTTTAAATTTTTTTTTGCTCATGACCAACTTTAATATGGTCCCAAGACCAGGTTGAATATATAACTTAATTATAAACAGGAAACCTAACCTAACCACAATAAGTACTTCAACAACTGTATGGTTATTAAATTTTATTTTTTTTCTGTCCAAGAACCATCGTATGGGTCCATTTATGTGCATGTGCCTCATTAACACCGTTTTTATAGTTTGGATTTTTCTTATGGTATTTATGTTTTATATATACATGTTTGACATGATGTGGACTCTCATCCGAATCGATGTACGTACATTAATATTGTCACGTATATAGTTGACCTAATTTATGCACATCTAGCTAGCAAATATTCAGTTTTAAGTTTAGGTTTTACTGACAACGTCAAATTAAGCATATATATTAACAACCTTAATTAATTTAATCACAGCACTAATTATACTTAAAACTAGTAGTGATTTATTAAGCTCTCTTTGGCCCAGCTCCATATTACTCTTTCATGCTCAATGCAACTTCGGCTCCAACAATATCATACTACGACTACATAATTGTGGGTGGTGGAACCGCTGGCTGTCCATTAGCTGCCACGCTCTCACAAAACGCTAGCGTTTTGCTCCTAGAACGCGGTGGCTCACCCTATGGCAATCCTAACATTACCAACCTAGCAAAATTTGGTGCTGCGCTGTCCGATCCCTCTCCTACCTCCCCCTCTCAACGTTTCATTTCTGAAGATGGCGTGATAAATGCTCGTGCCCGCGTACTAGGCGGTGGGAGCTGCCTAAATGCTGGATTCTATACCCGCGCCTCTCCGGAATATATAAGGTACATCATATTAAAACTTAGCATGAGAATTATTGTAATTAAAAAAAAAAAAAACAATCTACTAGTATACGTATTTAGCAGGTGATCTGTTTAAGAAATTAACGTGGCACCAAGTTCTTAATCGAGTAGTTAATTAGTTTAAGATGGTGTAGAGCTGCAGGGTGGGACGGTCGGTTGGCGAATGAGTCGTACCAATGGGTGGAGCGGAGAGTGGCGTTCGAGCCGCAAATGGGGCCATGGCAATCGGCTGTGAGGGATGGGCTGCTAGAGGCCGGAGTGCTGCCAAACAATGGATTCACATACGATCATATTAAGGGGACTAAAGTTGGTGGAACAATCTTTGATCGAGATGGGAATAGACATACTGCTGCTGATTTATTGGAGTATGCCAACCCTGGTGGGCTTACCGTCCTTTTGCATGCTACTGTATACAAGATCTTGTTTGCAACTAAAGGTATATGATTTTCATTTTCTCGAAGCATTTGTTTTTTTTTGTTGTTGTCTATTTCTCTGCAGTGGCCATAATTTTATTTTTTTTTGTAATTGAACAGCAAGACCAAAGCCAGTGGCTCATGGAGTGGTATACAGAGATGCATCAGGGGCAAAGCACAGAGCCTACCTAAAGAGAGGGTTAAAAAACGAAATTATCATATCATCTGGTGCCCTAGGAAGCCCACAGCTCTTGATGTTGAGCGGAGTGGGCCCTGCACAGCAACTTCGGGCCCACAATATTACAGTTGTGTTGGATCAGCCCATGGTTGGCCAACTCATGTCTGATAACCCCATGAATGCCATTTTCGTCCCTTCTCCTCTCCCAGTTGAGGTTTCACTTATTCAAGTTGTTGGCATCACTCAATATGGTAGCTACATTGAAGCTGCAAGCGGTGAAAATTTTGGTGGTTCTCCTCAAAGAGACTACGGGATGTTCTCTCCTAAGGTAAACCTATCTACTATTTTGTAAGGTGTTTTTATTGGGCTGCTACATCAAAGGAATTTGACTAGAATTCTTACCCTTCTGGGTCCATCTTGGTACCTCTGGGCCCAGTGGGCCCATCAATAATTTCTTATAACCTTCAAGCCTAAAAGCTTCAAACTTTACCATTTGGCATTTGAGCAAGAAATTAATTTGGCGGTGCAAGTTTTGTTGACATGTGCAGATTGGCCAGCTCTCAACAGTGCCACCAAAACAGAGGACCCCAGAAGCCCTAGCCAAGGCTATTGAGATAATGAACAACTTGGACCAACAAGCTTTCCAAGGTGGATTCATTCTTGAAAAAATTATGGGTCCAATTTCCACCGGTCATTTGGAGCTAAGAACACGCCACCCTGAGGACAATCCATCAGTTACCTTCAACTACTTCAAAGAACCCCAAGACTTGCAAAGATGTGTAGAGGGCATTTCAACTATAGAGAAAGTGATCGATTCGAGGCCTTTCTCTAAGTTCAGGTTTGATTATTTGTCAGTGCCACAGCTGCTAAACATGACAGCAAGTGCCCCGGTAAATCTGTTGCCTAGACATTACAATTCCTCACAGTCACTAGAAGATTTCTGCAAGGACACAGTCATGACCATATGGCATTATCATGGAGGTTGCCAAGTTGGTAGTGTTGTTGACCATGATTACAAGGTTATGGGTGTGGATGCGCTAAGGGTTATTGATGGGTCCACCTTCAATTTCTCTCCTGGGACAAACCCTCAGGCCACTGTCATGATGCTTGGAAGGTAACCAATTTAATTCCAGAAAACTAATCTCTCTAACTCTAATTATTTACTTGGTGATTTTGACTTTTATTACTACTCTCCATGTCCCCTTGAAATGGTTCCTTCTTGGAGGTTTTTTTTCGTTACTTGATCTTTATTCTCAAGTTTTAATTTTTATTGTTTTAAAACTCGTGTCAACTCGATAGGTCAATCAGAATTAAAAAAAATAAAAAATAAAAATATTTAGTTAATTTAGTTAAAAACCAATATTGACCCAAGCTTAATACAATTAAAACTCGACCATCAATATGTTGAATTTTTTTGTTGTTGTTGTTGATCCAGGTTGATCTGGATCGACGCTCCTAACTCATTACTCGGATTTTATTCTCAAATCGGGTCTTAAAACTATATTAATTTTATTTCGTAGTTGGTGTGAAGTAAACTCTATTAGAAAATACATAAAATATTTTAAAAATGAAAGAAATATTTCATTATTTTAACTCCCCTTTTTTGACTTGTAATATTCTTCCTTTTTCTTTGTCTGTTTTTCTAGCTCCAAAATTATGTTTCAATTTCAATATATGTTTCCCAGAATAGGAAAGAAAAGAAAATTGTTTCTTCTTTATCATTATAAATATATATACCTTCATAGTCTTACAAAACAATAAACAAAAAACATGATGAATTTATTTTTCATCAAAATGAAACCTTTTCTGATTGAATATTCATGCTTTTAAACTTTACTTTCTCACTTGTTTATCGAAAACAAAACATGTCATGTTAAAATCCAGCAATAAATACAAAATATTTCAAGACTCTTTATTTTGCTACCTATTATATTGTACTATTTGCTTCTATGATCGATGGCATGTGGATGGTCACCAATGTTGAATTTGTTATTAAGTTCATCTACAAATTAATCCATTCATATTTCTATATTTTTGTTCAGAAATCTTTTAAAATCAATTGATCATGTATTGGATATCAGTTGATGAAGAAAATTAAGCAAGCAATTTGAAAATAATAAAATAAATTAAAAACTCTTCTTCATAATTCTACAGAGATTGTAGCGTGGTTATTTGCACTAAGTTGGAAGAGTATTTCTAAAACACTGCTTTTCAATTGTGGAAAAATATTATGGGAGAAGTTAAAACTGAAAATGGATATCTGATGAGCTAATGTGTTGGGATTTTTGTTAACTTTTTTTTATTAATGCAGGTACATGGGAGTCAATATTCTGAAGAAGAGACTTGCAAATGAAGACTTGGCAAATTAAATAGTAGATAGAACATTGGAAAGAAAAGAAAAGGCTTTTATTGACATTGGTACTTTTATATTAATGGTAGAAAATACATCTTTGTATTTTGTATCTCAATTATGTTTGGTAAGAAAGAATGTATAATATTTTATTAAACGAACATATAAAATAAAATATTTTCTACCATTACAAATCAAAGCAACTGTTAATGATATATCTAATTGATCACCATTCACGAGGTAATATTCTAATGCTTGTCTCATTAAACAAATGATCTCATTTCTATATAGAGAACGCTCTTCTATGAGAAGGTATTGCTTAAGTGGAGGACTCTAGTCTTTTACTTTCATGCAAGTTTGGATGATGCATGTGAGTTTTTATTTTTGTTCGATGTTTAGCTTTTCAAGTATTTTTATCCAAATATCTAGTAGGAGCTCCGCAAGACTGGAATTGTCTAACTTTGATAATAGAATAACCTTGCCAATTTTTTTAATCAAAAGATCTTACCAATGGAGATCATCTTTGTTTTTTGAAGCAAAGTGAGTTAGTATCGTTTTTTGATACTTAACATTAAATGGCTTTTTAACGTCAAATCGACCTTTATATTAGCTAACAATGAGTTGGCAGTCACTGTAAACTTCGAGATGATATGTATTTAGAGCCTTAATCAAGCTAAGGCTGGCTAATAGAGCCTCATGCTTAGTTGTATTGTTGGAGAAGAAGAACTCAAAATAGAGCTCATACTCAAAAATTTATTTATCAACACTCATCAACTCAATTCCAACCCTATATACATAGATATTAAAGGACTTGTCTATATATATTTTTTATATGTCCCAAGGTTATCATGGGTTTAGGTGACATTTTTTGTTCGAACATTGATGATTTAGTGAAAAAACACTCTACAATGAAATCAGCTAAGGCATGAACCTTTTATAGCCAAACTTAGTTGGTATTAAAAGCTAAATTCTCTCAATTAAATGGCCTATTTGACTAGATGTTCAGACATATCTAGCTTATAGAGAATTTATTTAAGGGGAATGTTAGTTAAAACAATAACTTGGTACATTTAGAAGTAAGGTTTTAGCTTCTAGCAACACTTACCAAAGCTAGAGCCATCTTCTTAATCTTTAAACACCTGGTCTCTACATTATAAAGAGCATTGTTGGTGTAATATATAGGTTTCTGCACTTTTTTTTTTTTTGCTTGAACTAAAATAGTGCTTATGTCTAAGTCAACCAACCTTAAATAGAAAACGAGATTTTTAGCTTTCTTAGGTTGTGACGAGACCTTTAAAGATGATAAGTGGTGTTTAAGCTCCTCAAAAGCTTGTTAGTGCTCTAAAGTCCACTCAAGATTGAAGATGTTTTTTAATATTTTGAAGAGTGGTCAGCAACGCTCCTTTAGACAGGATATGAACATGTTAAAGGTGACACTCTTTCAATAAATCTTTGAACATCCTTTACTGACTAAGAATGAGTTATATCCTTTACTAGTAACTATGAACCCTAAGAATCCTTTATTTATAGTAAGCACACTTAACCAGATTTAGCTTCATCTGAAATAGAAGATAAAAATAAGAAGACCTTTCAGATGTCCTAGAGATGTTACTTCAAAGTCATGCTTTTAATTAGCATATCATTTATATAGGCTTTTATATTCCTATCCAATTAGCTTCTAAAAACCTTGCTCACAATCCTTTAATATATAGCCCCATCACATTTTAACTCGAAAGCCATGGCCTTATAATAAAATGTCCCTTTATCCATGATGAATGATGTCTTCTTCTTATAATTAGTATGCATAGAGATCTATATCCAATGAGCTTAGGAATTCAAGTCTTGCTATAAAGTCCATTATTCTATTTATATTATATAAGGTAAAACTATATTAGGGGTAGGCTTTGTTGAAGTTAGTAAAGTTATATATATATATATATATTATTTTCCATTATTTTTCTTCACCTGTCCATATTTCTGAGTTGGTAAGGTATATCACTTCTCAAATGAAATCAACTCTCCACAACTTATCTACTTCCTCAAATATAGTCTGTCATCTTTCATCCTAATTTTTTTCTTCCAATTGGATCTAAGAAAATGAGAGATTAACATTGAGCCTATGAGAGGACACATTTAGGTTGATTCCTAACATGTGTGAGGGGCCAAAGGTAAAATTATCTTTATAGATGTGATGGAGTTCTATGATGATTTTCTCTTACTCAAGATCCAAAGTAGATTTGATCTTGGTAATGGAGCTTGTATCATATTTATGCAGACTAATTTTTTCAAATATTCTACAACTTTAATGTGTATTTCTTTTTCTCCTTAAATGACCATGTATGGTCCCCTAATAAAGCTTTATTACCCTTGAAGCAAGTACGATGCATCTTTTGAAGGTTGTATGGTTCTTATTTACTGTGAACACCTTCTTTTAAAGAGGAATTTTATAGCCAAGTATTTGGTATTGATCATTGTATAGATACTATGAAGAAGGGGCTTACCAATAATAACATTATTGGTCAAATTTATTTTGATCACTATGAAGGTTTGATAGAGAGTACGACATTTGAGGTCAATACCAATAGGGGTGTTTAAAATAATTGAGTAACAAAAAACCAAAGGAAACTAAAACAAATAGTCGAAAAAAGTTGTTACAAAAACCCTAAAAAAATTGATCAACTAAACTGGTTAAACCAATATTGAAAGACTATAAAGAACATGTAAAATGAAAAAACAAATTATTCAAACTGTAAATCAATAGTAAAAGTAGTTGGGCGCCACCTACTCGTAGGCCACCTTTCATCTCTAATCTTTGTCTTTATACTCTTTTGATCTTCCCCGCCCATAACCCACCCTCTATCTTCAGTCTTTTCCTCTCTGCTCTCTCTGTATTTTTTTGAACCCCTAAAACAACAACATCTCATCTTTCTACTCATATCCTCATCTTCAGCCTCCAACACCTCTTCATTTATAGTTAGAGCCTCTTTTTTCTCAATATGTTTTTAAAATATATATATATATATATATATATATATAATTGTTGATTTTAATCCTTTTTAGTCTTTATTTCAACTTCTCATGTGGTATAATAATAAGGTTTACGTCTTGGGTTTTTAGCCCTCATAATCTTGAATAACTAATTTCATAAACAATGAATAAGGATAGAAATATAGTTTTTAATTCTTATCTCATGGTCCAAAAAGTAGTTTATATAGTAATGACATAGCACAACATATCTTGTTAAGGTGATGAGTTAGTGCTCTGTTTTTGCTAGAAAAAGCTTTAAGATATATGTCTACCTCTAACAAAAAAATGTCAAAGAAGGAAATTTTAAAGTAAGATTCTCTAGAATTCTTGTAACAGAGTAGCCATTTATCCTTTATATTTGGTATAATTAACTAGGTTTTTCTCTTGTTTTCAAAGCCAAGGTTTTTGAAAAATTATACATTCTCATATCACCTCGATAATATAAATTTCACATTTTGAAAATGTATCATGTTTTTGCTTGACAACTAATAATTCTCTTTAAATGAGAAATTCTAGATTGAAATATATTTTATAACTTTCGGTATATTTTGAATTTTATTTTCTCTTTCCTTTTTAATTTTGTCCTTTTTTTAAATTAATTTTAAATAATAACTAATAAAATTTTCACACAACGGTGTTTGTGCATCTTCTACCTTTAATTTCAGGACCCACAAGCGCCTTTAAGCAGTGTTTTCAGCATAGTTTTGAAACCCGGACCGGCTCGGCGGGTCGACCTAGGACCCGGCCGACCCGGTCCTGGGACCGATCCGGGTCTAAGTAAAAACTCTGTTGGGAGTTGACCCAGCAAAACCCGGTCGACCCGGGTAAACCCAGCTGAGACCCGGCTTTTATACACATGTAAAACAGCGTCATTTTTGTTACTTTGTTTCAACGATCATCAAAGTTGGAATATGGATCACAGTGAACAAAATGTCCAAACCAACATTCATAGTCTTCTAATAGATGGGATGTCTGTGGTTTGACAATAAAAGGACAGAAATGAGAAAACTTAAATTACCTAATCTTATAAATCTTCAAAGTCATTTTAGTTGCGATTCGCGAAGAAAAACAGAGAAGCAGAAGACGTCAAGGTAAGCCATACCAGTTCAAATCTGCGAATAAGGTTAGATGAAGTTGATGTTGCTTGTTTGTCTTCACAACTCTCCTTCTTTCACTCTCTCTCTTCTTTATTCTCTGCCTCTTTTTTGAACTTGCAGTTTTTGATCAGTTGATCTAGCATCGATTCTTTCTTAAACCCAGATGATGATTTGGATGAAATGGTTGGGTTGCTTGATGAGTTGGTTGGATTGTTTACTGGTGTTGAAGGATCTGGGAATGGTGGGCTGGAGTTGGTTTGTTCTATTTGTTCTAACATTCCTATTGTGTATGAAAAGTTTGTGTCCTTGTAATTTGCAGATGTTCAAACTTCAAAGTACTGAAATTTATCGGTCCAGTGATGGACAAAAGATGGTGGTTGGCATTTTAAAGGATGAAAGTGAAAGTTTAGAAGTATTGAATACTAGGTTTACTGTTGTTACTGCAGCAGCAACTAATGCAACTTGCATTAGATTTTTTTGGGTTGACCCGGATTGACCCGGGTCAACCCATCTGACCCGTAACCCGATCATTATACACGATCGATCACCGGATCGAGTTTAAAAACTATAATTTTCAGATTTCAGCTCCAATTTTCCACGAAGTTCCTCTTTTCACAAAAGAATAATCAAATACATGGCCTACCTTGAATTCATAGGCCGAAGCCCAAATCCAGAAATTTATTAAACTTTTTCCTGCGAGCATACACTAAAAGCTGACATGGTGTAAGGCCCCAGAATAAGGTTCTGGTCCGAAAGGGCCTGGGTTGAAAGCCCGCTCTCAACCATCTTTTTAGTTTTTATTCCTTTTTCGCTTATTTTTTAATACTTATTTATAAATAATTAAGTACACGAAGTTTGAACAACAGTGTCAGGATGGCCGAGTGGTCTAAGGCGCCAGACTCAAGTTCTGGTCCTCGTGAGAGGGCGTGGGTTCAAATCCCACTTCTGACAAATTAAGTTTTGTTTTCTGTTTTTAGATAATAATTCCTTTGCGACTTTTATGACTCTTTAGATATTATTTTTTTCCAGAAGTAAAGACTAATAATTTAACTTTAATGGCTTTTCAGTGAGGCTTCTTGCTTCTCTTTTCTCCGTCTTTTTCCTTAAAAAGAAAAAAAAAATCTCATCACAGCTTTTGATCTACTAATACAGCAAAAGGAAATCCCTTCGTTGGGGCAACGCCATTGCTTAATCAATCCTAAGCCTCTCTGGTACTTGAGAATCTTGCCTAGGCTATACTTGTTTGAAATATTGGATACAAATTTAGACCATGTGCAAGCCCCTCCAGTCTTAAGTTCATTGCACCCTGGAGATCACGCAACACTTACATGATACAAGAACCTCCCATAGTCTCCTTCTCAACTGGAACATTTATCGTGATTGTTTGAAGATTCATTTGATGTTCTCGGTTTCTCAAGTGTATGATGGCTCTGACCAGATTTTCAGGTAGATGGCGACATTAGTGTTGCTGCTTTTCTTTGTTGTTTGCCCTCTTGGTGCGTCAAGCTCATTGCTTGGAAAATGCAGCCCCTTTAGGTTTGACAAGTAACAGAATCTGCATGAACTCACATGAACAAATGAACCTCACCATATACTTTTATTTGTGAGCTCATTCAATTTTATTTTTTTCATTTTAAAACTTGTTGATTTTAGGAGTGACAAATACGTTTCAAATTAATGGTGATATGAGCTTTTCCTTCCCCCCCCTAGAGGACAAATGATCAGGAAACTAGAAGGACCACAAATCCACGATAGATTACTATTCGGATAATGATATATTCCCCCAACATGAGGCTAGCAGCCAAATTGTCTTGTGTCCTCGGGCTTCATGCATTAGCTTGGGACAAGAATTTAGGGGGGTTTGAGTTGATTTTTGAACCACCATCAATGATGTAGCAGGTCGAGTTGGTTTAACAAATTCGAATCAGAAGAAATGAATCGTCCCAACTCCGAAGCTCGGAATTTCCTCAAAAATCGATCTAGTATTATCCAAGTAACCAGCCAACTTAATCGCAAATCTTGTAATACGCCAATCACAGGCTAAATCTGTTGTGTGGTCCCGCACCATGTGATGGGGGGACCACCACATTAATTAAGGAGGCAGCTGGCTGCCTCTTTGGTTTAAAATTAAATGTCCGGTTACTGTAGATGGCAGTAGCAAATTTGAACAAGAGAGCAGAGAAAAACCGAGAGAAAGAAAGAAGAGGAGGCAGCAGAGCAGTCTGTCTTCTTCCTTCGATTTCCAGCTCGTTCACCGTTGGATCGGGCTGAGATTTTGACAGCAGCTTCTAGACACGTTCCTCTTCATTCTGAACGGTTGGATTGAAGATTGGTGGTGTGGAAGCTGGTCGTTTTGACAGAAAACGGGGCTGTCAGTGTTGTGAGATTTTCTCTATCATTACTCTCTTTAATCTTGTTGTAATCCGAGAATAAGTTGTTCTTGATGATATATATGTTGTAGCCCTTAGTTGAATCTGAGGAAGAACAATTGTGAACCCATTATTTGTGATAGTGGAAGTTTTTAGGTGGACTCCGGTCCCGTGGTTTTTCCCGCATCGGGTTTTCCACGTAAAAATCTTGGTGTTAATTTGTGTGATTGTTGCATTATATTTGTTCATTGTTTGATTCTGTTTTTACTGCACAAAGAGGGAAAAAGGATTGGGACTTGTGAATTGTGAATTGT
>Ga0325403_1002771_pt1 | contig 15670 bp, 3 predicted proteins | sample PopdelMetagenome_19_FD_205665 | JGI IMG/M metagenome (GOLD analysis project Ga0325403, IMG submission 205665) | Populus deltoides microbial communities from Bellville, Georgia, United States - Xylem-PdKOR-R4 | ecosystem: Host-associated > Plants > Phyllosphere > Stem > Wood/Secondary xylem...
TACATATGTTGGGATAGTTCAAGCAAAGAAGAAAGAGCAAACTGAGTAGAGTATGCTTTCACACGTACTGGAAATTGTATCAAACTACCATTTTATTTTGACTATCAACCTTTTTATGTTTTTTTTAAGACTTGTAAAGTGTTAAACTTATAAACTCTGGAATATAAAATATAGTTATTGAAAGAATTGAAACAAAAAAAAAAAAAAGAATAAACTCCATGAGGATCAAGGTAATTTTCTCAATGTTCTTATATACAGAAGCTTCTTTGTATAGTATTACATATAATATAATATAATAATTATAATAATATAATATATTAATAAGTGAAAGGCGTGGAGAAGCTACAGTGCTTTCCCCACACCTTTTAGAATATTACTTAATATATATATAAAAAAAAAAGTCAGATGTATAGACTTGACCTTGCATACACATGTGCGCTAACCCTTTTTTCCATTAGACTAGGCGTGCAAGCCTCATCTTTTTAGCTCGGTGCTTGGCCTCTTTCTATGATTTTTTTTCCCATTGAAATACATTATACAAAACTATTGATATTATATTTCAATTATTTTATTTTTTCATAGTTATTAAATAATATTATGGGTTTTTATGAGAATGTTAACACTTATTTTTTAATTAGTATGTATCTAATATGCCAAAAACAAATTGCTCATGAATATTCAATGAAAATAATTTTTTTATTCTTTAGATTTTTGATATGGTTTTATCATATTTGTTAATTTTTTCCATTCAATCACACACAAAATGCTGAAACATTATGATGATATTTTATTTCAAACTTTGAGATCATGATAAGGTTTTTTTTTTAATGCTTCTTGTAAAAAAAATGTTGTCGTTAAAACAATAAAGAAAAGCATTGATAAGAAAATACAGTTCATATTGAAAAAATAAATTTGTCATCAATAATTTTACTTGTGGGCTTTCATGCAAATATCTATTTTTATAATCATTTAATGAATAAAAAATGGATTACAAAAGCAAGGTTGTTAAACCCGATGAGGGCCATGACCTAGTTTGCATGTTGAGTGAGTTAACCTAGATCAATTTAGAATGTAATTATTTTGATAATTTTTTCATAAAAAAATAAATCAATGTTGTTTTTTTAATCCAATCCAGGTTTTAACTGGGTTGATCAAGTTGCAGGTGCACCCGCCAAGTTGGTTGGGCAACACTGAGTCAACTCTCATCCTATTTACTTTGAAAATCGATTCAGTTCAGAGGTTAAGTCAACAGGTCATCATGTTAATCCACTAGGCTTGGCTTAATAAAATCCCCTAGTTCTTTGTGGCAGTGCGTGCACTACTAGAAAACTGGAGAATGTTGATGAAATATTCCTTCAGCATTTGAAAAAATTCTATAAGTATTAGAAATCATCGATGAAATTGCTATCTCATTATCATGTTAGCCTTACTTAACCTTAGATAAAAAGTGAAACAATGAAATGCCATAAGATTAAATAAAACAAATTGAGAGAGTGAAATGAAAAGATAACACATTATACTGACCTGGATTAACATGTGAAATTTACAACCTGAGTAATGGACACGATCATAATAAGTTAACCCAATTGAATAATCTATTTCTTTTCTTTTCCTTCCCATATTATCTTTCTAGCTAGCCATTATTCGATCCTTATTGATCACGAATTGAATTAAATTTAAAAGTAAATTTAAGAGTCATAAAAGAATTAAAGATGAAATTTTAAAAATATGTCATATTGTATCAGCTACAGTCAACTTGAATTAACTGAAAACACTTACAACCTGGATCATGGACATGATCTCAATTAGGCATAAATGTTTCAAGCTAAATGATAAAAAAGAGATGAAATTGCATTTTTTTTTTGTTTTAAGTTAAATAAAAACATTAATGACAACAAAGGGTTAAGTTGCATTTTTTTTCTAAATTAAAAGGGAAAATGCATTAAACAATAAAAAAGCCCTGAATATTGTTGTGTTTTAGCCTGTCAAAATCTTGATCCATGCCAAGGACCAAACCGGGTCTAATTTTTTTTTCTTAAATTCATTATGCACTAAACACAAAGAATATAAAAATTGCAAAAAAGACCTTATTCACCAAAACAAAGAAAGTTTTGTCGGATTCCAGTATAAAGAGAGAAATTACTGTTTTTGCATATTCCAACCACCAAGTTGGTTTATTTTGGTGTCCACAAGTTTCATTTGAAGAAATTAGCTCCATGATGGTTGTTTAAAATTTCAATATTGTCTAAGAAAATAGATTGAAGCTGATGAAGAAAAAACTAACTCAATTTGATTTCATGTTTGTAGACTGTTTTTAGAGTTTCTTAATTTTATAAATTTGGTTTATAGGTGTTTTGAGAGTGTTTTTAAGGTGTTGTTTGGTTAAATAGGTTACATAATGGGTTTTTAGGAGGAAAATATTATAGCATGCAACGTGTCATCCTCCTCTAGTTATTAAATTATCATTATTCTATGTATTTGTTTAACCATAAAAATATTCATGAATGTAATTAGTCTTATTAAATATGAACTTTAGCAGTATGAAATATGAGTGACATGGTGATTGAGATTTTATTAATTCTACAATGTAAGATGCGACAAGCATGCTAATCTACGGTGTTTCAAGGATGTGAACTTGAGCAATATAAATTAATAGTAACATGCTAACAAATAACATGGATGACTGGGATCCCAAATGTTCGACAAGTTAATAGAAAAATGGATAGTAGAAATAAATTTTCTTGTTTTTTTATAATTTTCTTGCTTATCCAATAACTATTGAAGGTTTGAAAAATATTGAATTATTTTTCTTGCCACTCAACACAACATCAAATATGCAACCTTATGATGTAGGGATCATACAAGCTTTCAAGATGCATTATTGTCATTGGTTTTATTGAAATCGTTTAGAGGATTGTGAAATTAAGATTACAAATCTAAAGAAAATAAATATTTTAGATGCAATGAATCTAACAATTTTAGCTTAGATAGCCGATGTTTAAACAAACACAATTTTAAATCATTTTTGACATTGCAAAATTTAGCTATGGATAACATGATTTAACAATTTGGATCAACACTTATATGGTGGAAGTATTTAACAATTACATGTTCTAATCAAAAAGTTGAAATATCATGAAACAATGGATGTTGAATACTTTTTGAACTACTCAAGAAAATACAAGGCAACTTTAAAGTTGTTGAATATAATCAAACTATTAAAAACATCATAAAAAATAATAAAAAAAAAGATGAAATTGAAGATGATAATTCTCTAGCGAAACTTGTCTTGTGCAAAAATGCAATTAAAGCGACAATCACATAAAATATTTTTCTTTTGCAACACGAGAATACTATAACTTAGCTTTTTAACGTGTTAAATTATTTTTGAGATGAGATCCAAATATAGATCAATTTCAAGAGAAAACAAGTAACGTTAGAATCATATTGTACAAAGGCCTTCTAATTAAGTCATATATATATATATATATATATATATATATATAAAGATTATTAATTTGTATATTAAGTGAGACCTATTTGTTTTTTAATTATATTATCATGTAGATTTAGCTAATTATTAAATTATCATATTAGTCCTAGGTTGGAACTGACCAAAAATATTATTTAATTTAAATTATTAGGTTATCAAGGTTATTTTGTAAAATTCAAAAATAGTAAAATCATATCAAAATTCAATAAATTATAAAATTGGACCTTTGCTACTATTTTTTTATAAGGTATATTTTTTGGTTGTTTTATTATGTTATCTTAGACTCTTTTAAAGAAGATAATTTATTAAACCTTTTGATAAACTCTATTAATATAAAAAAAAACTCTTTAATTAAAAGATGAATAAAATGTTTATTTATGTCTATGTTTCTAATATTACCTAACATATGTTTAAAAAGAGTCTTGAAAAATAAAAAAAGATTTGTAAAAACTATAATGATGATAAAGTTTAGTGGAACCTTAAATAAAATTTGTATTCATATTTCTATGTTATGTATTTGTGTTTTATATAAATAATTTTATTTAAATTTTATTCTTACATGATATTTTATTGATTTTTTTTCCAAAAATATTTCACATCTTAGATATTTTTGTTGAAGAGAGAGAAGAGAGAATTGTTTCTAGGACTATGTTACTAATATATAAGGACATTTTTATATTTTCATCAAAATTTGAAATTGGTTTTGAATAAGAGTATAAATTATCATGTTTTAAGAGATAGAGAAAAAGTATTACATTCTTCAAACCTTAAAAGGATGAGAGTAATTTTCTCAATAATATTTTTAAATCACCCTTAAACCTACATCTACATAGTACCTTATTGAAACTTTATTTTAACTATTAAAACTTTAAAAATGATAAAAACAAAAATGTACACAAAAGATAATAATTAAAATCTAAAAAAATAATAAAATTACATCAAAATTTATTAAATTAGATCCTTGATTATATATTTTGTTATCTTTTATATTATTTTTACATCTTTAAACAAAAAAAATCAGAAAAGTTTTGTTATTCTGTTTTATAATCACTACTAAAAATTAAAAAAAAAAACCTCTTTAAAGTAAAATATTTATAAAAATTTTGCTTGTGCCTTTATTTTTAAATCTATATCTACCACATATGACTAAAATGTAAAAAAATAATAAATAAAATTACATCAAAATTCAATAAATTATTAAATCGGACCTTTGTTATTATTTTCTTATAAGGGGTTCTTGGTTGTTTTTTAATTTTATCTTTGATTCTTTCAAAGAAAATAATTTATACCTTTTGAAAATTCTTATTAATATAAAAAAGAGTTTTTTAATTAAAATATGAATACAATGTTTATTTGTGTCTATGTTTTTTAATATTACCTAATATATATTAAAAAGAAAGTCTTAAGAACAAGAATTTGTAAAAGCTATGTAATTATGATAAATTTTAGTGGAGCCTTAAATTTGTATTAATATGTTATGCATAATGATTTTATTCAAATTTTATCCTTACATGGTATTTGTTTTTCTTTTTTAATTACTGCTCATACAATCTTCAAATTCCTGGTGTGATTGCTAACATTTGTATAAAGAAGCACCATTCTCTGCTGAACTGAAGCTCAGTTTCTACTTATCAAAGTAGCTAATAAATGTCTTAAAACAATGAGGCAGACATTCAAACTCCAATCCTTAAGCTATAAACCTCTTAATTCCCAGCTCTCCGCATACCAAATTTTTCACTTTTCCAGCCTCTCTAAATCATCTAAACCCTCCCATTCGAAGAAAACTCAAGAACCCCAATTGAAAGGCCATGCAGAAACTAAAACCATTAATTCACTCTTTAAAGAGATAACTGAGATCTTGGGTGCTGATGTTGTGATCCCAGATAGAACTCCATATGGGTTTTTTATACCAAGAGAAACCCATGTGGGAGATAACGAGATAAGTGGAGAATTCAAGTATCGCGAAGAAGGTGTTTGTGGAAATGCTGAACTGAATAATGGGTTGCAAAAGGAGGGGTCTTTGTTGGCTTTCGGAGATGTAAAAGTGGGAGCTTTGAATGAAACTGACGTTAGTGCTGTAGTTCATGAGATTACTGGGATTGTTCGTGCAGAAAACTGCACAGCTTCAATGGAGGAAAGGCTAGATAAAGTGAGGTTTCAGTTAGAACCAGAGATTGTTGAGAAAGTATTGAAGAGGTGCTATAAAGTGCCACATTTAGCTTATAGATTCTTTAATTGGGTGAAGACGAAAGATGGGTTTTGTCATACAACGAAGACTTATAATACCATGTTGTATACAGCTGGGGAAGCCAGAGAGTTCTCGGTGGTGGATGTTTTACTTGAGGAGATGGAGAAGTACTCTTGCGAAAGGGATATTAAGACTTGGACTATTCTTATTCGACAGTATGGGAAGGCAAAGTTGATAGGCAAAGCCTTGTTGGTCCATGAGAAGATGAGAAAGTCTGGGTGCGAACCTGATGTAGAAGTTTATGAAGTGACGTTGCATTCACTTTGTGATGCTGGAAAAGGTGAAATCGCTTTGGAAATTTACAAGGAAATGGTGCAAAGGGAAATGGAACCTAACTTAAGTTTGTACAAGATGTTATTGAATTGCTTGGCAAAGTCAGGAGATGTTAGTGCTGTTCAATCGGTGGCTGATGACATGATTAGGGTCTCTCAGATTCCGGAGCATGATGTTCATGTTTGTGTCCTGAAGAGCTATTGCGTGGCTGGGAGAATTAGAGAAGCTTTAGAATTGATTCGTGATCTCAAGAATAAAGAAATACAGCTTGATTATGAATTTTCCGAGACCTTGGTGAAAGGACTAAGCAGGGCTAATAGGATTGCAGATGCTCTAGAAATTGTTGAAATTATGAAGAGAAAAGATTTTGTTGATGGGAAGGTTTATGGGATCATCATCAATGGGTACTTGAGGAGAAATGAACTTTCTAAGGCACTCGATCTGTTCCAGAGCATGAAAGAGTTTGGACATTTGCCTACTACTTCTACCTATACAGAGCTAATGCAACACCTCTTCAGATCAAATGAGTATCAGAAATGCCGCGAGCTGTATGATGAGATGCTGGAAAGAGGAGTTGAGATAAACAGTGTGGCAGTTATGGCCATTGTTGCAGGTCATGTTCGCCAAGACCATATATCTGAAGCATGGGAAGTGTTTGAGACTATGGAGGATAAGGGAATCAAGCCGACTTGGAAATCTTATTCAATATTTATCAAGGAGCTTTGCAAAGTTTTGAGAACAGATGAAATTATCAAGGTTTTGGGGAAAATGCAGGCTTCCAAGATGTTTATTTGTGATGAAATATTTGAGTGGGTTATATCTTGTATGGAGAGAAAGGGAGAGATGGACAACATTAGAAAAGTAAAGCAGATGCATAGAATCTGCAGACTTCATTCGCTAAATGATGAAGTATCTAGAAATGATTTGTCCAGGGAAGAGGAGCTCCATGTTGACTCGAACTGTAATGAATCAGTGCAAGGAAGGGTGGATTGGAACTCGGTGAAGCCACTTTCAAAGGCTTACGATGAGCAGGACTTGCAAGAAGTTCTGAGGATATTATCATCCTCGGAGGATTGGCCCATCATTCAAGATGCCCTGGAGAAATGCACCATTCAGTTCACACCAGAACTTGTTGCCGAGACCTTACGCAATTGCGGTATGCATGGAAATGCTGCATTGCATTTCTTTGCGTGGGTAGGAAAGCAAAATGATTTTTGCCGAACTACAGAAACGTACAACATGGCAATGAAAGTTTCAGGTCGTGGGAAAGATTTCAAGCACATGAGAAGCCTCTTTTATGAAATGAGGAGAAGGGGCTTCTTAATACCACCAGATACATGGGCAATCATGATATTGCAATATGGTCGAACAGGTCTAACAGAGATTGCTCTTAAGATATTTGGTGAGATGAAAGCTAGCGGTTGTAATCCAAATGACAGCACGTACAAGTACTTGATAATTTTTCTTTGTGGAAGAAAAGGAAGAAAGGTTGATGAAGCCATTAAAATATTCCGGGAGATGATTCGTGCTGGACATGTCCCTGACAAAGAGCTGGTTGGAACGTACCTCTGCTGTTTATGTGAAGTTGGCAAATTGTTGGAAGCCAGAAAATCCGTAGACTCTCTTTGTAAAGCTGGTTTTACAGTTCCTGCTAGTTACTCCTTGTACATTAGAGCGCTTTGTCGAGCAGGAATGTTAGAAGAAGCTTTATCATTAGTAGACCAGGTTAGCACCGAGAAAACTACGTTGGATCGGTGTACGCATGCAAGCCTTGTTCATGGCCTATTGCAGAAGGGACGACTAGAAGAGGCTTTAGCTAAGGTGGACTCTATGAAGCAGGGAGGCATTAATCCAACCGTCCATGTTTACACATCCTTGATGGTTCATTTCTTCAGGGAAAAGCAGGCATCTAAAGCGTTGGAAATTTTCGAAAGCATGAAACAGGAGGGTTGTGAGCCAACAATAGTTACATATTCGGCATTGATTCGCGGTTACATGGACACGGAAAATGTCATTGAAGCTTGGAACGTCTTCCATTCTCTCAAAACGAAAGGGCCTGCGCCTGATTTTAAGACTTATTCAATGTTTCTTAGCTGTCTATGTAGGGCAGGAAAATCTGAAGAAGCCCTTCAGCTTCTGTCAGATATGGTGGATAATGGGATTGTTCCCAGTAATGTTAATTTTAGAACTGTTTTCTTCGGGCTAAACAGAGAAGGCAAGCAAAGTTTAGCTCAAACTGTATTGCAAAAGAAGTGGGCTTTAACCAGTAAACGTAAATTTTCTTAACATAATAAATCTGATTCTCTCTTCTCTTGTGTTCATAGCAATGTTTTACATTTTCTTCATCTCTTCTTAATGAGAAAAACAAAGCGACTTGTCGTTTTCTCATGCTTCTAAACAACGTGGCTTTCGAATAGAAGCAAAAACTGAAATGGTCGCGGTGATACGTGTCTGTCAACAAACCGACTTGTTGTTGTCACCCGTGTGACGGTGACAAAGCAGCACCGTACTACTCAGGTAGGTCTAGAATCTCCACCGAAAACAAACACGATACACGAAACCTAACGCCCCGCCCAAACTCTTTGTATACAAATACAAATCTAGATTGCACTGTACACGAACGAAGAAGGCATAACAAGCAGTAACAACAGGGGACAGACAATGGGGTGGGTGTGGAAAGACGACTCCGACTCCGACTTGTATGATTACTTTGAAAATAACCCTAATTATTATTCTTCTTCTTCTGGTGAGGTTTGTTCCACGAGGACGGTGGTGATCAGGTCGCAGTGCAAGAAGACCGAAGAGGTCCTTCGTGACTGCCTTGGAAAGTAAGTTATTTTAGATTTTTGTTATTTATATTTTGGTTTCTGTTTGGTTCCTGAGAAAAAGAAATGGTGATGATTGATTTAACTTTTTAATGATTGATTGTGAAGATGGAGTGGCCATTTCCTCATTTATGCTGTTATAGTTGGCGGAGAGGATTTTTTTCCCCTCTTATTTTAAAAGAGTTTTGATTATAGATACCCAAAGTCTTGGATGTCATTAGCTTCAAATAAAAGGCTTCAATTTCCAACCAATAGCTTCTTTTCCCATAGAATAAACAACGGTGGTGTTTAAGGAATAAATTCTGGGAAATTGGTGGTGAAGAAGGATTAGCTTAACGGTAGAGCATTAATGCTCAATTTTGGTTATGCAATGGGAGGAAAGGTGTTATGAACAACGTCCATGTGGATAAGAAGTTGGCTAAAGGGAAATGTATCAGAGATGTGGGTGATGTGGCTGCTAAAGACTAGGAGTTGTGGCTGCTAAAAATACTGGAAGTTGAAGCTAGGATGGCCAGTATTGCATTATGCTCCAGCTGGCAGATTTCATGCATATCTCATTTTATTTAATTGTTATTTCTATTTTTATGCTAATGGTTTCGATAGTGCAATAGTGGTGCAACTTTTTAGGAGTTGGTTATTGAACAAGTTGTTTAAATTGTAAGTAGAGACATTGAGTAATGGAGAAGAAATTTGAATCGTATCTGCATTGAGATCGTTGGGTTCTCTCTTAAACGAGCCCTTCACATATTTTCAAAATAGGTCATAAGAGAAAAAAGTCGAGTAAACACCATTCTTTACAGGTGGATTTTACAGTCAATCGCCCTGTAACTCGATCGCAATCTTGGGACAATAACAAATTGGTATCAGAGCAGGAAGTTATGGGTGATTCTTCAAACAATCTACAGGTTCAATTTGAGACCTTCATGAAGATGTATCAGGAGAACCGCCAACACGATCGAACAGAAAAGGAGCATCTCTCTGCTCGCATTGAAGAACTTTCTCGGGATTTAGCGGCTACCAGGTTAGAGGCTCAACATGGAGATAATGGAAGTGTGAATCGAGGACATCCTCAGGCGGGTAATCGTTTGGAGGGGTGTGTACAACTACCCAGATACAGCAGGCTAGAATTTCCTCTTTATGATGGAAAAATTGACCCGCTTGCGTGGCTGAGTCGTTATGATCATTTCTTCCGCCACCAGCATATTCCAGAGGAAGAAAAGGTAGAAATTGCTTCGTATCACTTAGATGAGGATGCACAAGTTTGGTTCCTCAAATTGGATAGGGATCGTCCTGGAATCTCTTGGGAAGAATTTAAACGACAATGCCATCTTCGTTTTGGTCCATCCATTCAAAGCAATAAACTGGGGGAACTTTCCAAGCTAAGACAAGGCGGCACCGTGGAGGAATTTCAACGTAAGTTTGAGCAATTGGCAGCCCGAGCAGGTCCTCTCACAACAGAACAAGAAGTGGAGATTTTCATCAGTGGGTTACAGGAATACATCGCAATTGAGGTAGAATTGCACAGACCCAAAGATTTAATTAGTGCCATGAGTCTCGCACATTTATATGAGAGACGAAGTGGAGCCAAGCGGTTCATACCGTCCGCCAATAAACCATCATCAAATACATCATCCGGTTCTTCCAACCAAAAAACTTTCAAACGACTTAGCCGGCATGAGATGGATGAAAGACGAGCCAAAGGTTTATGCTTCAACTGTGATGAGGTTTACAATCGGGGACATCAATGCAAGCGCTTGTTCTGGCTTGATGGGGTGGATGAATCCGTCCAGGAAGATAACGAGGACCATGAATTTGAAGAAGATCTTCCACCAGAAATATCTTTGCATGCCATCATGGGCGAGAATTCTGGAGGCAAAACGATGAGAATTCAGGGCATCATTGGACATCATCACTTACTGATTTTAATTGATTCAGGAAGTACTCACAGCTTCCTGGGCTCTCGGTGGGTGACAAAACTAGGACTGACGTGTGAACCAATGAAGGGATTGCAGGTTGTGGTTGCCAATGGTAGCAAAATCAGAAGTCCAGGTCAGTGTCCGAATGTTCCTGTTATGATGGGAAATCAATTAATTCATATTGACTTTTATATTTTTAAGTTAAATGAGGTTGATGCTGTTTTGGGAGTGAATTGGCTACAGACATTGGGTCCTATCCTATGGGATTTCAAAGCCAAATCCATGGTTTTTAAACAAAATGGCAGAGTTATGGAACTACAGGGAACTGATAGCCCACATTCTACTCCAACTATACAACTTCAAGCTGCAAACATGGAGTCACCTTTCGATACAGATCTTGACAATCTTTTGACTGAATTTGATGCTATATTTCAAGAACCACGGGGCCTTTCACCTGCAAGATCCTATGATCATCGCATCAATTTGGAGCCAGGAACACATCCTGTCGTGGTGCGTCCATACAGATATCCTCATGCACAGAAAGATGAAATTGAAAGGCAGTGCAAAGATATGTTAGAACGGGGTATCATCAAGCCTAGTCAATCTCCTTATTCCTCACCAGTCCTTTTGGTCACTAAAGCCGATAACACATGGCGATTCTGCGCCGATTACAGAGCCCTGAATTCTAAGACCATCAAAGATAAATTCCCTATACCGGTGGTTGATGAATTATTGGAGGAATTACACGGTGCAAAATATTTCACAAAATTGGATTTGCGCTCAGGGTATCATCAAATCAGAATGTATCCGACAGACATAGAAAAGACAGTGTTTCGCACTCATCACGGCCACTTTGAGTTCTTGGTGATGCCTTTCGGCCTAACCAATGCCCCTAGCACATTCCAAGCTTTGATGAATGAGGTATTCCAGCTACACCTACGTAAGTTCATACTGGTGTTTTTTGATGATATTCTTGTCTATAGTCACTCTTGGACAGATCATTTAGCACACTTGCAGCTTGTCTTTGATATCCTGGCTATTCACCAATTATTTCTCAAGCGTTCCAAGTGCTGCATTGCTCAACGCCAAGTATCCTATCTCGGCCATATTATCTCAAGAGAAGGGGTTGCTATAGACAACAGTAAAATTACAGCGATGATTGACTGGCCAAAACCGACCACTGTAAAAGGCTTACAAGGTTTTTTAGGCCTCACCGGCTATTATCGTAAATTTGTTCAAAATTATGGCAATATTGCAGGTCCCCTTACAGCTATGTTACGCAAAGATTCATTCACCTGGACAGATGAGGCGACTCAAGCATTTGAACATTTAAAAATTGTTATGACCAGCACTCCTGTATTGGCACTTCCAGACTTCACCACCCTGTTCATTTTAGGATGTGATGCCTCTGATACAGGAATGGGGGCTGTGTTACAACAGAATGGGCAGCCAATTGCATACTTCAGTAGACCCCTGGCGAGTCGTTATAAAAGTCTTCCTGCTTATGAAAAAGAGCTCATTGGTTTAGCTAAGGCGGTTCGTCATTGGAGAGCTTATTTATGGGGACGTCACTTTCTCATCCGGACAGATCATTACAGTCTCAAATGTTTACTGGACCAACGCATCATCACTTCACCCCAGCAACATTGGTTAAGTAAACTCATGGGTTTTGATTTTGCCGTAGAATATCGTGCAGGTAAACATAATACAGTGGCTGATGCTTTATCTCGTTGCTTGGAAGACCAACCAAGTCTTACTTCAATTTCCATACCGCTCCTGTCTCTTTTCAATTTGATTCGCTTGGAGATTCAAAAATCCGATCAGTTGCAATTGTTGCTAAGTAATATCCAAAAAGAGGAGGCGGTGGGACCGTGGGAATACAAGGATGGTCTGATTTTCTTCAAACGGCGGGTTTATTTGCTGCACACTTCTCATCTGGTTCAGTCTATTATTTCAGCTCTCCACGATAGTGGTCATGAAGGCTATCAGAAGACACTCCATCGTGTTGCACAAGATTTCTATTGGCAAGGGATGAAGACTTCCATTCAGACTTTTGTGCGTCATTGTGTGGTATGCCAGAAACACAAAACCGAACATTTGCATCCTGCAGGATTCCTCCAGCCTTTACCTATTCCACTTCAAATCTGGTCCGACATCTCTATGGATTTCATTGAAGGCCTACCGCCCTCCCAAGGGAAGTCGGTTTTATTGGTGGTGGTCGAACGTTTTTCAAAGTATACACATCTCCTTCCCCTTGCTCATCCATATACTACAATGAGTGTTGCTCGCTTGTTCTTTGACAATATTTTCAAACTTCATGGTTTGCCTGAAACTATTGTGAGTGATCGTGACGTCACATTCACAAGTTTGTTTTGGACTGAATTGTTTCGCTTGAGTGGCACCAAATTGGCTTTTAGTACAGCTTATCATCCCTAGAGTGATGGACAGACCGAGGTTGTCAACCGCACTATCGAGATGTATCTGCGTTGCTTTACCAGTGACCGTCCTCACTGCTGGTTTCAATGGCTGCCTTGGGTAGAGTACTGCTACAACACTAGCTACCACTCTTCTCTTAAAGCCACTCCTTTTAAGGTCGTTTATGGTCGGTCTCCTCCCACTATGTTGTCTTATTGTCCTGGTGCTGCTAAACTCGAAACCGTGGATCAGGAATTATTCAATCGAGACTTGGTTCTTCAGGACCTTCGCAACCGATTAATTCAAGCTCAGAATTCCATGAAGGCTCGATATGATGCTAAGCATCTCCTATTCACTACTAAATTGGTGATCATGTTTTACTTAAACTACACCCTCACCGCCAGCTTAGCCTTTCTTCCTCCAAATACACTAAACTCTCCCCCCGTTTCTATGGCCCTTTTCCTATTATAGCCAAAATAGGCATTGTGGCTTACAAATTAGAACTTCCTTCTTCCACCAAACTCCACCCTGTTTTTCATGTGTCCTGCTTCAAACCTTTCCATGGCACATTTGTTTCCATTGAACCTTCCTTACCTGTTCTCACATAGGGAGAGCTTCAACCTCTGCCCAAAGCTATTCTGGATTCTCGTTTTATTCACAATACACACTAAGTTTTGGTCCATTGGGACGGTTTGTCTCCTGCAGATTCTTCTTGGGAAGATGTGTCATCTTTCAGTAGCCGTTTTCCTTCTTTTGCACTTGCGGCCAAGTGCCATATTAATGGAGGCGGTAATGTTATGAACAACGTCCACGTGGATAAGAAGTTGGCTAAAGGGAAATGTATCAGAGATGTGGGTGATGTGGCTGCTAAAGACTAGGAGTTGTGGCTGCTAAAAATACTGGAAGTTGAAGCTAGGATGGCCAGTATTGCATTATGCTCCAACTGGCAAATTTCATGCATATCTCATTTTATTTAATTGTTATTTCTATTTTTATGCTAATGGTTTCGATAGTGCAATAGTGGTGCAACTTTTTAGGAGTTGGTTATTGAACAAGTTGTTTAAATTGTAAGCAGAGACATTGAGTAATGGAGAAGAAATTTGAATCTTATCTGCATTGAGATCGTTAGGTTCTCTCTTAAACGAGCCCTTCACATATTTTCAAAATAGGTCATAAGGGAAGAAAGTTGAGTAAACACCATTCTTTACAGGTGGATTTTACAGTCAATCGCCCTGTAACTCGATCGCAATCCTGGGACAATAACAAAAGGCCATGCCTTGAACTCAATCATTTCCGAGTATATCTAAACAACTATCAGATGTGAAAAATGGTTTTAGTTGTGGAGGACGATAGAATAATAATTCCTATATGAAAATGTGGATTTGCTTCTATCCCAGTTTTTCTGGCATTAGAAACTGTACAGCGTGTCTCCTTCAAGACACATGAATTATAAGAAATGCTTATACATCTGGGCAACTATCCATCTAAGGATTCAGGTTAAGCGGTGGCTTTAGGTTCAGGGATGCTTTATGGTATAAAACATGGGTGATGATGCATATGGAGCAGTCACTGAGGCAGTGAATAACTAATATACAAGAGTAGCAAGGGAGGGGATAAATTTTGGAATAAATGCTTTGACCGAAGTCTTGTTCCGAGTTGACTCCCGAGTCGGGTTATAAAAGTATAATAATAACTATTTTTATCCATATATCGACCCTTCTTATCTGTGACTCAGGTCTTGTTCCGGGTTGACTCCCAAATCGGGTTTTAAAAATATGATAATTACCACTTTTATCCTTACTTTGACCTTGTTTAATGGTTAGCCCGACCTGTAACTCGGAACTTGTCTTGGATCGACCTCCCGAGTTGAATTTTAAAACTATGATAATAATTATTTTTATTATTACTTGTTTTAGCTAGATAATTTTGAAATTAATTAACGGTTTTTTTATAAGGATATTTTAAGAATAAAAAATAACAAATATTCTCTCGAAAACATGTCCCTGTGCTTCATATTTTGAAAATATATAAATTCACTTAAAAAATATTATAGAGATAAATTTATTTTTATTATATCTCTATCTTTATCTCTTCAACTAAATATATTTATATCTTTATTATTTTTATCTTTTCTATCTCATGCAACATTCCAATGAAAAGGTTTTGATCAAAAGGTTTTTTTAACAAATATATATTTTTTGAATTTTTTCAATAAATATTTAATAAAAAAAATTAATATGAGATATGTCTATTTATATCTTCTTTAAAATACTTATGTTTTATTTTATTTTATTTTAAATAAATATAAGGGTATTTGTAACAAAAAGAAATAATTTTAGTGACAAAAATAATTTTTGAATTAATAGCAAAATACTTAAGATTACAGATTCAATTCATTTGAATTTCCACATGTTTTTTTAAAATATAATTGAATTTAATTATATGATTTATTTTTTATTCTAAACATGGAATTATAATAGATTATAAATTAAATTCAAAT
>Ga0325403_1002776_pt1 | contig 15663 bp, 8 predicted proteins | sample PopdelMetagenome_19_FD_205665 | JGI IMG/M metagenome (GOLD analysis project Ga0325403, IMG submission 205665) | Populus deltoides microbial communities from Bellville, Georgia, United States - Xylem-PdKOR-R4 | ecosystem: Host-associated > Plants > Phyllosphere > Stem > Wood/Secondary xylem...
AAAAGTTAAAAGAAGAAAATCAAAGCTTGATGATGATAATGATAATGATAATGATAAAAGATTACAAATTCTTTAAGCATAATGAATATTAATTAAGGATGAAATCCAGACGAAATTCTTTAAAAATGAATGCAGGAAATTCAGTCAAACCTTTTTAAGGTACCAAAATAATGTATGAGTTTAAATTATTAGTATAGTGGAGATGTCATGCACGTTTGCATGCATGGCGGGTTTCTTTTTCTTAGGTTTTTTTCTTTCTATTTATTTATTTATTTTCTACAATAAAATATAATTTGAAATGAACTTTCCGTTGGCCCATTTTGGTTTTAATGTTATTTCTATTTTATTCTATGATTTTTATTTTATTTATTTGAGAAAAATGGCAACTAGCTTATTGTTAACAATGATAAATGATTAAGAAAATATGTATTCTATCGAACTCATGTCAGAGTTGAGAAATAAAATTTACATGATTCCCTGTATGTTAAATCAAATTGATTAGGTTTTAAGTTGACTTACTAAGTTAAAATTTGTTTAATAATTTTTTTTTATAAAAAGAAAACCTTATTATATATGAAAAAATGCACGGGGACGATATTCTCACAGATGGAAATGGAATCTTGTTATAATATACAAGTGAAAATTGTTTCTAGGATATTACTTTAGTCTAAAATGAAAAAAAAAAAACACAATTCATTAAGTTGGATCGCTAATTACATTAAATTAATAGCAGATGTAATTTAGATATGACAACATTCATGGATTTTGTTTATTGAAGAACAATTACACTCATGCTCTCAATTTAATCATTAAAAAAAATATTCTTCAATAACAGAATGCATGATTGTGTTTACTTAGTACTGTACTATAATAAAAAGGAGAGATACAAACAAATTAAAAACAAAAAAAATACATTTTGTTAAAGAGACAATATAAAATAAATATGTTTTTGGAATAGTTTTAAAATAAATTTTTATATTTTTAAAATAATAAAAAATATAAAAGATATATTTTTTATGTACTCACTATTTATTAAATAATAAATCATAACAATAGCCTACTAGTCTCCTTCATACGAGAAATTTATTATTTGTAGCCAATATTTTTTCTAGTGCAAAGAAAAAGTCAATTTCCTTGATCATGTGATGCATAAAATTAACAAAAAAAAAAAAAATATTGATCTAATTTTGCCTCCATGTATTATCCATGGCATGGATACTAGAGGATAGAGATTATATATTACCTTGGATAGGGATATAACTAGAACCTTACTTACAAGCAACAAGACTTTCAATGCAAATTGGAAGTGTGCTTTCTGGCTCATAACATGGTTTGCCATGGTTTAGTTTTGGTTTGGGGAGTTCCTCTGGCTTAGGGATATAATGGTAGCCATAGTGTGGTAGTTTTGGAACGATGAACTTTGGTATATCAACATTTGGTTTTTGATCTTATGATTTACTGGATAATGATGGACTAGATAAGATAATTTTTTTGTGAAGTGTGTTTATTGCATCTTTGGATAGTATAAAAATTAATTTTTATTCTGTCTAAAGTTGATCTAGCAAAAAACAATTTGTCCCACTAAAAAGGTAAAAACAAGCTTATCTAATTTTCAATATAAGGGTTAATCTAGTTGATCCGGGTTAACATAACGATAAAAATAATTGTTACTATAGTTTTAAAACTCGACTAAGGGCCAACTCGAGTCACGGGTCGGATTAATCATTGACCGAGGTCAACATAAAAATAAAAATGATTATTATCATAGTTTTAAAACAGACTCGGGGGTCAAACTGGGACCGAGGTTGGGTTACGGGTCGGATTGATCATTGATCCAAGTCAACATAAGGATAAAAGTAATAATTATTATAGTTTTAAAAGTTGACTTGAGGTTCGACCCAGGGTCAGTCCTGAGTCACAAGTCAAGACCATTGACCTGAGTTAATATAAGAAAAAAATGGTTATGATCATAGTTTTAAGACTCGATTTGGGGGTCGACTCGGAGTCAGGCCTGGGTCACGGGTCGGGTTGACCATTGACCTAGGTCAACGTAAGGATAAAAGTAGTTATGATCATAATTTTAAAGCCCAGCTCAAGGGTCAAACCTAGGTTAGGCACGGGTCATAGGTTAGGTTGACCATTGAACCGAGTCAATATAAGAATAAAAATAATTTTTATTATCGTTTTAAAACTCAAATCGGGAGTTGACCTATGGCTAGGTCTAGTTCACAAGTTGGGCTGGCCATTAACTTGGGTTAACATAAGAATAAAAATGATTATTATCATAATTTTAAAACTCGAATCAGGAGTTGACCCATGGTCAGACCTAGGTCACGGGCTAGGTTGACCATTGACTCGGGTCAATAGAAAGATAAAAATAATTATAATCGTAGTTTTAAAACTCTACTTGGGGTTGACCTAGGGCCATACTCGAGTTGACCATTGACTCGAGTTACCATAAAAAGAAAAATAATTATTATCATAGTTTTAAAATCTAACTAAGAGGTCGACATAGGACAAGGCACAAGCCATGGGATGGGATGATCAACCTGGATTGACTAAAAGCAACTTAGAAATAAAAATAGTTATTATCATAATTTTAAAACCATACTTGGGGGATCAATCTGGGATAAGACCTGAGTCACAGCTTAGGAGAATTAACCTGAGTTGACCCAAATTAAAAAAAAAAAAACAACAACCTTGTTTGGAACAAAAAAAAAATCAAAGGATTTTTTACTTGTGTTTTATCTCAAGTCGACTGGGTTACAGGTTGATTCAAGTTTTTAACCAGGATATGTCAAACTAATCCTTCCTTTATTTTTTTCTTAAACTATGAACAATATAGATCTTGGAACGACGAAGTCTTGTCTAGTATCTAACAAATAGAAAATAAAGTAAATTGTCTAATTTAATTCAAAACATACCAAATCCAAGACCAAACAATCAAATATTATCTAGTATATCAATTACTACCTTAAAGTTAGGTTTTGATCCGGGAAGGTCTTGTTTTGGGCCATATCCATAACATGGATTGGCAGTGTATGATTTGGGTGTGGTTGGTTTTGGTTGATCATGGCTAGGGTTAGGGACATCAAAGGCTTATTTGGGTTTGAATTTTAGAACATAACTAGGACCGGTTTTAAAAACTGATTTGGGTTCGAGTCATAGCCATAATCAGCAGCAGAGGCAAAGACCAACAATGATAATAGAAGGATAGAGGTTGCAAAGAGAAAATGGGTTAGATCCATTGGAAGAAAAGGTGAAAGCTGAAGAAAATGTTCGGTAACTTTTGGTTGCTAATGGGTGAGGCTAGCATTAACAGGGAGGTAGGTTTATTTACAGGAAGGAGGGTCTCCAATTATTTTATTAATATAATGTTTTAAAATTATTAATTTGTTAAGAAACTTGGTTGCACAATGGTGGAGGAATATATACGTGGTGGGCACTTGTATTAAGAGATACTCCCTTGATAAACAGTAAAATGTACGTGGACCATTATAAAGAATTACGTAGACAACCAATATAGCTCTCTTTATTGTAAGAAAATTATTATTAGAAACTTAGTTGTCGGCATATCCCATTGCAATGTGATCTAATTTTAATCATCCTTGACGCACTCGATATCATGATGGTCTTAAAAATAAAAGTATATCATGAAAAGAATGGATTTCTAGCATTCTATTCTTTAATGGGGAATGGTCTTATTTAAAGAATCGCCACCTTATATTATAGTTACTAGGAACCCTAACTGGTTAACAGAGATTCTATGATTCGGGACTGGTTATGTAAAAAGAAAGATATTATCACCCCTTAAACGTCCTGCCTGAGGCAGGCTACATTACTAGTTTCGTCTTAAATTGCTAAATGTTTATTAGTTTACGCTATGATAATTTGCTTATAATATTCCTAACTCTGGTGCCAGTGAATATTCAACTACGGATACTTCTAACTCTGGTGTTGGTAAATATTACGTAGCTATAAAATAAATTAAATCAATATTTTCTTATTCCCGACTCTAGCACCAGTGAATAAATAAATAAATAAATAAATAAAAATTTATTTTTATGCATGCACATATTTTTTATTTTTCTAGCTAAATAAAATAAAATACAACGAATAAAAATACTATAAATTTAAATCGGTATTTTTATTCCTGACTCTGATATCAGTGAATAAACCAATAAATTTACATTATTTTTATTCATGCATACACATTTTTTTATTTTTTTACTTTTTTATTTTCCTATTTTTCTTATTTTTTTATCTTTTATTTTTTTATTCTTTTATTTTAGCCCACATGGCCCGGCCACTGGCCCAAGCCAGTGGCCCGGCCGGGCAAAAGCCAACAAGAAGCACGCGTGCTGTGTATTGTGCGAGATAATTAACAAACTTATTTGTGAAGGCGAAAGAGAATTATTCTATGAAAGCTAAAGAAAGCTTACCTGTTCTGCTAGAGTGCTACTGTTTCGGGCGAAGATCAATGAACACGCTCCTCACTGGGAAACTGGAATTCCTCCTTCTACCTTTGCTTTCCTGCCCTCTGCTTCTTTTTCTTCTCTCGGTCGTTTGTCTCCTCTCTGCTTCTGTTTTTTTTTTTTAGAAATGAAGGAACGAAGATGATGATGATGCCGGTTCTCCCCGATGGTTTTGGTTCTGGGTCCTTCTTCTTTTCTGCTATCTTTTCGTTTTCTTGCCTTCTTGTTGCTGCCTCCGGTTCTGGTTTTTTTCTGGGTTCTGTGTGCGCTTTTTTTTCCTCCCCTGTTGCTGGGGTCTTTCTCTGGTTTTTCATCCCAAAATCCCCCTTGGTTCCGTCTCCTCCTTTCGTCTTCGGTGCCCAAAATCCTCCTCTGTTCTGGGTCTTTTTTCGTCAGCTCCCCCGTTGTGTTCCTGCTTCCAGTGTTCTTTCCCCTGCTTTTTAGTCTTCCTATGTTATTTGTCTTCCCCCTCCTTCGGTTTGTTCGGTGCCCTCCTGTCTTCGTCTGTCTCCTGCTTTGGTTTTCGGGTCCCTGGGTTTGTTCGGTGCCCTCCTGTCTTCGTCTGTCTCCTGCTTTGGTTTTCGGGTCCCTGGGTTTTCCTTCCCCCCCCCCCCCCCCTTCCTTTTTCCCTTGCTACTTACTGCCTTTTAAAAGGCCAGAGAGCCTCAACAACCATTACCCCACGAACGGGATCGTGGTCCACGATTTGCTGCAGATTTCCTGTTGGATCGGTTTCTCCGTGCGAAACGGAAGGGATGAAGAACAAAGCTTCCAACGGTGCCGTTTGTATCCTTGAGGCTAGTTTTCACTTTGGACCCTGAACGTTTTAAACTTAACAATTGGATCTTAATCAGTAATAATCAATTTCTAATTGTACCCTTGGATTAATTTCAATTGAACCCTCAGTTATAGTGTCATTTACACAACAGTCCTGGTTTCTTGGACTATTCAATTTAGTCCTTGGACTTTAATTTTCTAGCAATTTTTCTTCGAATAAGCTCCAAACTTTAGTATTGCTTCAATTAAACCCCTGATTCCATTAATTAATTAAATTAAAGTTTAATTAAGTCCTCAAACTCATCAATTCTTCAATTAAACTCTTGATTTCATTAATTAAAATAATCTAAATTTTAATTAAATCAATTCTCCAATTAAGCCCTTGATTTAATTAATTAAACTAGTCAAGAGTTTAATTAAATCTGTAAACTTCCAATCATGTTCCTTAACCCAAATTTTAATTCATTCTTCATTTATTTTATTTTTACTTATTTTCATCATTTTTTAAAAAATAAAAATAATTAAAATAAAAAAAGATCAAATTTTGGGTTATGACAATCCTTTTATTTATAAATTTATTTGGTTAAAATAATATTTTATAACATGTATAATCCATGTATGATGCTAATTAACACAACTTTTCATTTGATTATGTATTTTTTTTTTTTTTACCCGGGTATCCTCACACCCTTTTAAAGGGTGAGACCAGTTTTGTTCAGGGTTCGTGGTTGCCCCTCCTAATAAGTATGATTTCTAGGGATCGAACTTGTGTTCTCACCCTTGCAGGGATATAATAATACCTTAACTGCCAGACCAACACTTCATTGATTCATTTAATTATGTATGATAATTCATGTAATTAACTTTATTTGTATTATTCTTAGTATCTGTTGGTAAGAAGAATGAAATTAGATCCAATACCTATAAAACATATTTACTAAAATCTCTATACAATTAACATATAATTTCTAAATTATTACAAACCTTTTTATGATTTGAAGTATTTATTTATTTATTTATAACAAATTCATTTATATGTGTGTGAGAGAGAGGGGGGGCTTTCTAGTCTAACATTTTAGTAGATGGAAAATTTCAAAGATATGACAACCACATAATTAAGTGACAAGCAGCCCTGTCCATTTTCTTCTTTATATTTTTAATTTGTTCTTTTGTCTAAATAACACTACCAGAAAATCGGATAACATCAACAGAATTACCAACATAATTTTTTCGTCGAAAATTTTTAACGATGAAATAATTCCATCGGTGATACCGCCGGTATTTGCTGACGGACAACTTCCATTGGTATATACCAGCGGTATCGCCGACGGTGAGAAACTTTTTTTGAAAGTTGCAACGGCATGATGACGTGGATTTTTTTCGAGCGGAATAACCAATGGAATCACCGACGGCAATTTTCCGTCGGAAAACGGCGGTACATATTGACTCTGCCGACAATCTCTTCCTCTGTTTCTCCTTCTTCTTCTCCTTTTTCTTCCCCATCCCACCTCTCCCCTCCCAAACTGCAGCCAAGCACCCATCCCAACTCTCCCTCTTCTCAGCACAAACACTCAAGTTTCTTATACTTTTGTACGTGGTCACAATATCTGTTAATTCTTGTGAATTTTATTATTTTTTGTAAGTAAATCTATCATTTTTAGTTTTAACTTTTTAATGTGAATTTTATTGTTTTTATAGTATATAAATAAATAATTGATAGTTGATAATAGCTTGTTTAACGGGTCTGTTTTAATTGTTATCAATTCTATTGCGAAGTTGTGATTTCCGTAAATTTATATATGTATAAATTTGTATGTATGAACGTTGATAGTTGATAATTGATAATGAATATTTAACACAAGTGTTTTTTTAGTTTGTTGGATAATTGATAATGCATGAATATTTAACATAGGAAACCAATTTTTTTTATGTTTTATAGAGATTTAATAGAAGTCATGGATGATCGTTCATGGATGTATACTCACCCCAAGGATTGTGGAGGATGGATTATTGTAACAGTGTTCGGGGTTTTATTAATTTCGCAACATCTATCCCGAGGAATTTTACTGATGGCGGTATTAGGTGTCCATGCAGGAAGTATAAAAATTTAAAGTTTCTGCATCAAGATGTTGTAACGATGCATCTTCTAACCAAAGGGTTCATGCATGACTACCTGTGTTGGTATGCACACGGAGAACTATTTGTTCCTAATGAGAGCATGGTTGAAAGGGTGGTCGGGTCAACTTCTAGTGCTAGCAACATGCATGAAGTTGGAAATGAGAACAGTAATCCTTACAGGAATATTGTTATGGATGCAATGAGAATGAGTGAAGGTAATGTTAGTGAATTTCCAAACGTAGAAGAAGAACCTAATGCAGATGCAGCAAGGTTTTTTGATCTGTTGAAAGATTCTGACGAGCCATTATGGGATGGTTGCACGCACCACAGTAAATTATCGATCGTAGCACATGTGTTCACCATCAAGTCAAATCACGGGTTAAGTGAGGCCGGTTATGACAAGATTATCGAATGGGCGAGAAGCATTTTACCTAAAGGGAACAGGATAAAAGAGAACTTCTATGCTGCCAAATCCATGATGAAACCCCTCGGTTTAGGATACCAGAAAATTGACATGTGCCCTAACTTCTGCATGTTATACTACCTTGAAAATGCTAAGCTGACCGAGTGCATGACATGTGGGTATTCTCGTTACAAACCTAGAACTGGACGAGGAAAGACTCTCGTGGCATATAAAAAACTTAGATACTTCCCAATCACACCTCGACTGTAGAGGTTATTCATGTCACCAAAGACTGCTGAATACATGACATGGCACCAATCACATTATGCGGTTGATGGAGTGATGATCCATCCTTCTGACGGTGAAGCCTGGAAACACTTTAACAGTGTGCATCCTCACTTTTTAGCTGAATCAAGGAACGTGCATCTTGGGTTATGTATAGACGGATTCAACCCATTCGGGTTATTTGCTGCTTCTTATTCTTGTTGGCCGGTCATACTGACGGTTTATAACTTGCCACAGGGGATGTGTATGAGGCCGGAGTTCATTTTTATATCTATGATCGTACCAGGTCCGAGCAGTCTGGGTCGGAATATAGATGTTTGTCTTCGTCCGTTGATTGATGAGTTAACGCAGTTGTGGTCCTCTGGAGCTTTGACTTATGACATCTTGAGGAAACATAATTTTGTTATGAGAGCGGCTTTGATGTGGACTATCAATGATTTTCCAGCTTATGGAATGGTTTCTAGTTGGAGCACGCATGGAAAGCTAGCATGTCCATACTGTATGGAGAACAATAAGGCATTTACTGTCATCATTGCTTCTTGTCGCCGAACCACAGGTACAGAAAGAACATGAAGGATTTCTTTGTCGGCAGAGTTGAAAAGGATGATGCACCCCCACGTCTTTTCGGTGAAGAATTGCTTGATGTTGTTTCAGAGTACAGTGACATTATGTTTGGTCTCCAATCAAGTAAGCAGAAGTTTCCTGGTTTTGGTTTGACCTATAACTGAGTGAAGCGAAGTATATTTTGAGAGCTTCCTTATTGGAAGACCAATCTTCTCCGGCATAACCTTGACGTCATGCACATTGAAAATAATATGTTTGAGAACATTTTCAACACCGTCATGGGTGTGAAAGGGAAGACAAAGGACAACATCAAGGCTAGATTGGATGTAGTGTTGTTCTATAACCGTAAAAATATGGAGTTGGTTTGTGATGGGTCATGGGTCGCAAAACCAAGAGCAAGCTTTGTGTTAGAGAAAAACGCACAACTACTAGTCTATAAATGGCTTAAGAGTCTTCGTTTCCCTGATGGACATGCCTCAAACATATCAAGGTTGGTTAACACCGAGGAATGCAGATTATATGGAATGAAGAGTCATGACTGCCATGTGTTTATGCAAACACTGATCCAATTAGCTTTTCGTGATTTGTTGCCAAAGGGGATATGGGATGTACTAACGGAGATCAGTCATTTCTTCAGAGATATATGCTCCAGCAAGTTGAATGTTGATCACATTGAGAGGCTTGAAACAAATATCGTAGAGACAATATGCAAACTTGAGATGGTATTCCCTCCATCATTTTTTGACTCCATGGAGCATCTACCCGTACATTTACCGTTTGAGGTAAAAGTTGGAGGACCGGTCCAGTACAGATGGATGTATCCATTCGAGAGGTTAAATATTACATTTGCTATGTAATTCATAATTAATTGTCAGCTCCTGTAATTGTGTTGTGTGTGATCTAAGTGTGCAGGAGGATAGACACAAATAAAGAGAGCAGGTGTAAAAATATTGACTGTTTCACCGACGGTACTGACGGAAATAAATGTCACCGACAACATTTATGTTTCGTTGGTAATTTCGATGAAAATATTGGCATATAAAACTGTTCCCCCTCCCCCATTTGGTTCATTTTTTCTCTTGGCTCTCATCTCTATTTCTTCTCCTTTCCGTTTGAGTTTAGTTTTTGGAAGAGATTTGATTGTTTTAGTGGTAGTTTTCAACATATTAAAAGGTATGTAATGGTTTTTTTTTTATCTTTGTATTTTTTTTATTTTAATTATCATTATTTTTTTGGTATTCTTTGTTTTGTGTGTTATTTATAGATAAAATCTAAAAATCAACACACTATTAAGGTAAGCATTTTTTATTCCCAAATTTGTTTTGAATTAATGTATTGTTTTTTTAGTTTTGTGTATTGTTTGTTTTGTATTTAGGATGTTTTGTTTAATGTTATTGAAATATAGAATTAAATTTAATTTAATTAGTTTATATTAATTTTAATTTTAGGATATTATTGTTTGTATTGAAATAATTGTTATTGTTGAATTTATGTTATAAATGTGAATTGATATATAGAATTAAATTTAATTAGTTTATATTAATTTTAATTTTAGGATATTATTGTTTGTATTGGAATAATTGTTATTGTTGAATTTATGTTATAAATGTGAATTGATATATATAATTAAATTTAATTAGTTTATATTAATTTTAATTTTAGGATATTATTGTTTGTATTGGAATAATTGTTATTGTTGAATTTATGTTATAAATATGAATTGATATATAGAATTAAATTTAATTAGTTTATATTAATTTTAATTTTATGATATTGTTCAATTTATGTTATGTTGTTTCTTATTTTGATTAGTTTTAATTGTTATTTATGAATTTGTATTGATGGTAGTTCAAAATATATAGACGTTGAATTTCTATAGATGTTAGGTTGTATATAGTTGATTTTGCAATATTTGTGTAATTATCAATATTTGTAGGTATGAAAACTGTGGGTAATCTCTACTATAATGGAGGTGTTGTTTATATTTTTTTTAATGATTCAATTGGTATAGATATTAGGTTGTATATATGATATTGATGAAGATTATATGGATTGTGGGTATTGTAAAGATTGCAGGTTTGAAAACTATGGGTAGTCTTTAGTATAGGGAGGTGCTGCTGAATTTTTTAAAAAATAATCAAAGTTAATTTATGTAATAATTCATATACATTTGTGTAGATGCGTCGAATGAAATCTACAGGATGTCATCAGGAGACAGTTGCATCTAGTTCTTCTAGCAGCGAGGAGGACATCTCTTTAGGTGCTGATCACGGCGATGCATCTGTGCAATTGTGTGATGCTGCCTCTTCTAGTGCGGTTTCACAGCGCAGAAGCGGTGTGCCTTCACAGCAGGGTCAATTCACCCGCAAGTACCAAGCACAATGGAAGGATGACCTCTCAATGTAAGTTTCTTTAGGTATTAGTTTTTTTTAATATGTATAACATAATTTATGAACAACTAATTAGTTTTTTATTTTTTTATTTCAGGTTCACAAACATTGAGGCTGCCAGAATAATTACAATGGTGTTGAAATCGTCGATGGAGATTCTATTATTTCAATGGAGTCAGGTCTCCAAACATCCTGAGTGGAGACCTCATATCGATGCTTGGTTTCAACGATTTTAGGTAGGTGTTAATTTTTAATTTCTAGTTTATTTTTAATAAATAATTTTTGTAATTTTATATCTTGTACTATTTTTATTTTCAATGAATTATATATATATATAGAATAAATTTGAGTGGGATAGCGCGGACAACAATATTGTCAGGAGAGTATGGGAGACTCGCACGGCAACTATGGAATTAGGTTGCGTGATTTTTCATATGACACCAAAAAAAAAGCGAAAAGATATGTGAGGGACAATGGTCTTGAAGGATGGAATGAGATGGCGATTTGGCGGGAATTTAAACCGCCATTCATCTCAGGAGATAATGGACGGCATATATTGAGCACGTGATGTCTGAGCGGTTCTCACGGCACTCACAATCCGGAGCCATCAACCGGAACAGGCAAATTCATGGTTCGGTGACCACGCACACCGACGGCTCCGTCCCGTTCAGCGCACATACGAAGCGGATGGTAAAATTAATTTAAATGAAATATATTGTTAATTAATTTATTGTTTCTTATAAATATATTTAACTTGCAATCTTTTTTTTTCCTTACAGGCTACGTCTTTTGGACATGAGCCGAGTCCAATGGAGCTATTTGTAGAGACGCACGTGCGGATTCAAGACCGCCAAAAGGAGGTGCAGCAGTACGTGGACAACCATGCTCAGCATTTTGTGGTATATTCGATCAATCATTTTATCTCGTAAGTTATTATTTTCTTGAATTGAATATGATGATTTTTTAAAAAAAAAAATTAGGAGACCTATAATAGCCGGTCGAGAGAGAGATACGGGGACGAACCTTTGACCCAACCAGATTTCAATCTGGATTTGTGGATGGAGGTCGGATTGCCTGGTGAGCCCGATAAAAATTGGGTCTACGGGCTCTCCAACACTATGGCCGAAAAATTATGGTCGGCCGGTAGTGTCTCAACCGTTGGGAGCTCTCCATCAGTATCGAGCACCCAGTCAGAGGAGTTTTAGACTTGAAACAACAATATGAACGCCTCTCAACGGATTATGCTCAGTTCCATCAAATGGTCATGGAGATTAGATCAAAGATGGGTGATGATCCATGTGCTACTTCTTTTTTGGCCGTACAGTTCCGACAACAACCAGCCTCCTTCTCCCTCAGCTCCGCCGCTATTTTAATTAGTTTAATTTTTAAAAAAAATTAAATTTGTAATGAATATTATTTAACATTATTAAGTTTTTTAACTGTTAATAAATAATTTTTTAAAAATATTTTAAATCAATACTGATGGATTTATAGAGGAATATTTCCGTCGGTATTTTAGTATAGTAAACTACCGACAGATTTACCATGGCTTTTACCGACGGAAGTATTCTGTCGGTAATTCCATGCCACAATCACCGACGGAATATCCGTCGGTAATTACCGTTGAACATACAGACGGATATATTCCATCGGTAACTTGGTGGCGGGAAAAAAAATTTGGCGCGCGTAGCCGTCTATAATACCGTCGGAATTTTCGTCGATAATTAATTTTTTTTCTTACCGACAGAAATGGCGACGAAATGCAAAATTACCGACGCTCAGGACTCCGATGGAATCATTTCATCAGAGGTTCCGTCAGTAATAATGTTACCGACAGTTTGTGTTCCTTATACCGACGAAATTAATCCGTCGGTAAAACTGTTTAATGGCGTAGTGTAATTCTATTCATGACGGACCTATTTTTTTTTCAATTAAAAACAATGACTAAAATAAAATAGCTTTATATGAACAAAACCTATATCTTGTTTTATTTTATTTTTTTTCTGGCTTTTTAAGAGATCTGCAGCATCTTTGAACTACATGCTCCACAAGTTTCTTTCCTTCTTTCTTTCCTTGGTTTGTCACGGTGGAATTAGAATTATCTCCTTGGAATCTTAATAAGTCACGATCAAGAAATTAAATTAATTTCCAAGTAAATTCAAAAGAATGCAAAATTATAATTATCATTACAGATAATAATTCATTGAGAATGGATCGAGTAATGACTAATGAATTAATGGGATTTTAAATTGTGGTTAGTTGATATTTAAGGATAAAAAAATAAATATCAAAGAAGCAAAAACAAATTTGATTGAAAAAATAGAAACATAAATATAAACTGATTTGTTTTTATAACAATTTTTATATAAATTTTTATATTTTTAAAATAAAATATACAAAAAATTTATTCTTTTTATTTCCAATCAAATACTCCATAGGCATAATATATAAGAATCTTTACAGAAAGAAAAGGTTATTTTATATTTATGATCAAATATAGTGTAGAGATTGCATCAAAAAGTTTAATGTTTTTTTTATTACGTACAGTTTTATCTTGTAAGCTTGAAGGTCATACTTTACTCGGATAAAATCATTAATGTCCTGGTTCTGACAATTTAATTCATGTTTTTACAGTAAAGATACAAGTAGATTATTGTTGTTATCTATAAAAACTCTCTTTTATCTATTTAGAGACTCTCTGATAATTAAATTAGTGTTGGTTTAAAGAAAGATTGATTATAATTTTTAGAAAAGACTTTTAAGATTCATCAATCCTTATAACCAAAGAGAAAAACTAAACCTGACGTAATTATCTTTGTTTCCTCCTTCTTGTAGGGGAAAGATTTACTTGTCTGATCAGAATAAAATATCTTTGATTTATGATCTCATCAGAATAAAATATCTTTGATCCATCAAAGGGGTCTGGACTCAACGCTTGATTGCGCTCAGGAACGATAGGCCTGGAAGCTCGCCGGAACCACAGGCTTCTAGGCTCAACGTCTAATTGAGCCTAAAAACAACAGATTTAGCAGCTCATCAGACTCATAGATGTCTAGGCTTAATGCTTGGCTGAGCCTAGAAACGACGGGTCTGGCAGCTCGCCAGACCCACAGAATTTGGGCTCAGCACTTGATTAATCCCAAGGATGAAAGATCTTAACCTTTTGATAATTTCGAACGAACAAACAAAAAACAATAACTATTGATTCATCGATAGCCCTCTTAATCTTTGGATGTTATATAGGTGAGACACTTTTTGTCTTTCCCATAAAGTCTTTATGCGGCCCTCTTGGCATCGTTAGGATCCTCAAGTTCATATGCCTTCTTTCCATAAATAGAAGGTTCATCTTTTAAAATAAAACAACAACTAGCACTCAATGTAGTTCTTGAGTAGTCTTATTAAGATATATAATGATATAAAAAAAAATTTCATCTAATAGTAGGGATATAGGGTTTTTTTTAATAGGAATCATTTTTACTTTTACCTTTTTCTAATTTTTCTTTGTTGGATTTATTAAAAAAAAAAAAATTCTGAGTTTGCTATCATAACACATCAACAAGTATGTTATTCTTTAAAAAAAAAACTTCATTCACAACCAACACTTAAATTTTTTTAATTTTTTTATAAAAAAGATCTCACTCCTATCATAACACATCATAATGCGAGCAATTATCAGGTTATGTCGAAGATAAAATGCCAGGTTTCAAGTTTCAACAACAAACGACTAGAAAATGAACGTGTGTATCTAAAAGTATCCAATTGAAACTTGCCAAGTAGCAGACAAGAGCATCCCAAAAAGGGTGTGGCGGTTAGGGATGATACTGGATGCTACGTGGCAGAATAAGAATCCAATATAAGTCCCATGTGATTCGCTGTCGCTTCCGAGACAATCCAGAGGCGGTTCAAGGACCTCGTATTCTCCTGTTTGATTCCGACATCTGTCATCCTCCTCATGTCCACATATTGACCATCACTTCCTATCCAATCAAGGGGTACAGTGATAAAAATTTAAAATTTAAAATTTTATTTTTTTTATTTTAAATTTTAGCAATGAAATCAAAAATTTATATATTTATTAAATTCAGAATCTGTAAAATTAGTTGAGATGTGTGTAAACTGATCCGGATAACTATATTAATAATAAAAAAAACTCCACTTTCTTATCATTTACCCTTTTTTTTCTGTCGAAATTACGTTTGATATTTTTAGCTTTTATTTTAAAATTTTTTTTATCCGTGTGTGTATATATATTAAATAATTTTTATTTTATATAATTATATTTTTAAGTTTTCATAAAGAATTTATAAAAAAGAAGATGGAGACAGATTTAGTGTACAGTAGACCAATTGATATTTTTACACTTGAAAGAAATATACTTGTAGAAAATAGCATAACATAAACCTTAAAAAATTAGAATAAATAAGCATTTATCAAATACAAAGAAATTTCATTTTATACATATTAAAATCCTTTTGATCATGTTTAAATTCAAATACTCTAGATATTTTATTTAAATTGTTATCCTCGTGTAATTTAATCTGTATATTTTATTATATTTATTAAAACAAATTAAATGTATATGATTTAATTAGTATTCAATAAAAATATAATAATAATGATTTAATTAATTATTATTTTAATTTTTTTACAT
>Ga0325403_1002781_pt1 | contig 15658 bp, 8 predicted proteins | sample PopdelMetagenome_19_FD_205665 | JGI IMG/M metagenome (GOLD analysis project Ga0325403, IMG submission 205665) | Populus deltoides microbial communities from Bellville, Georgia, United States - Xylem-PdKOR-R4 | ecosystem: Host-associated > Plants > Phyllosphere > Stem > Wood/Secondary xylem...
GAATCAAACTATCATAGTAACAAAAATAGCTACCACAACATTATTTGCTAAACATTCTAAATGTCATCTCTATGTTTGTAATATAAATACAAATCAAATGACAATAAAAAAACACTCAAGCAGACCAAATGAACTCCTCTTTCAGGTTAGAAAGTATACTTTCAAGCTCCTACAGTAGCTACTGCCCTCTTTACTTTCTTGCAAAGTATTGCTTCCACAAGCTTGTTACCCTTTTAAAACTTAAGAAATCCTTATACTAGGCATTTAAACATTTATATTTCAAGTTTCTTTGTTACCCCTTTTTTTTCTCTCATTTCTGCTTTGATTTTCTAGGGGATATTTATAGGGGTTTGCTAGGATTTTTGATGGGTTCAAACATATATTGATTATAGCTTAGCCTTTTGATCAAAATGAGAGGGTTCTACAGTTGTGAGTTCTGTACATATGTTGGTTTTTCAATTATGGTCTTGTAAAAAACTTGGTTTTTTGAGTTTTGGTGTTTTTTTTCAAACTTGAAGACCAGGGAGTTTGTTCCTGGCCTTTTGATCTCGAGAGAAACATACCAAAATTTGATAAGAACACACAAAAAAGATTAGTGGTTTTGGGAAATAGATATCACATCCATCGATGACTGACAATTCGTTATCGAAGCAACTTTGACATCATCGTCATTAAAGATCACTTGATCTTGGTAGAGCGAGTGAACATCTTTTTTTTATCCAACCTTACATTTGAAGATATGTAGCTTTACATTCATTCGTTTGAAAGTGTCAACCCGATCAACTTAGAATTCGAAAATGCAATGATGGCTGATTGGTGACAAGATGTTATTGAGTTCGTTGAAGAAAATGAGATGTAAACATTTGATGATAATGAGTGATCTTTGTAAAGGGGTTGTTTCTTAGTTGAATGGTGGTGGTTACAACTTTAGAGGTGATTGGAAACGTCACATTCATTTGCTTGAAATTGCCTACTCGATTAGCCAAACTTATTGAAGAAGAAGCTAAATAGTGTGGTGGAGACAACAGACCCACACCATAGATCACATGAGCATATGAACGAAGACGACGTAGGATGGCCCAGCCTTGACCTCTTTGGTTGGGAGATTGAGCCCATTTAAGCTTATTTCATTGTTTATTTTATTTATTTAAGTTAAACAATTTTAGTTGATAGGCTGAGCCCAATAGTGAGATGTTTTAGGGTTATGCTATTTATATGTTCTCTTTCATTTTGTGAGAGAGTTTTGATGATTAATTAAAAATATTGTAGACTTGCATATTTTCAATTCCCATTCTTTTCTATCTTTGCTTTCAATTCTTAGCTTCTTTCTTTACAAAGCTTTTTTCTTTTCTATTTTAATTCTTTTTGTTCATTATTCCACATCAAATTTGATATCAGAGCCTTGGATTTTTAATTTTTCCTCACAATTAATCAATCTAATTAGGGCTTGTGGAATTTTTAGTTTGATTTGGAAAAAAAAATCTCTAGTCCTTTATGATTACAGTAAAAAAAATAAAATTTATTCATCTTCTCCATCAACAATGGCAGCCAGCCACACCAGCAAACACCCGCCACAAAGCACGCCATCCTTACCAAAAAGTAGATCGGGCTTCTCGAATAGCCACCAAAACCCACGACAATTCTCTACAGCATCCACGATGACATCACATTTTCCCCTACAACAGGTCACTCTCCACGTCAGCGGCATATCTGTTATCCAACCACCACTTCGCATCACAAGAAATCCACAGATCCACACCGACTTGCTACCTCCAACACTCCCGCAATGCCTCCATAACAGTTTGTCCACACCAGCAGCAGCAGATCAATTAGTGTCAACAACCTAAGACCAATATAGCCTCCGCCACGACCAACCATTAACCACATCCAACTTGACTGTGAGTAGATCGACATCGTAGGAAACAATAATAGTTCTTTATTAGCCGCGTCCAACCTAACTGGGAAGAGATCAACATCGTAGAAGACAACAATAGTTCTTCGTCTACAATAGTCACACTTCCTTCCACATTTGCCACCTACAACAACTATAAAGAAACCATAATCATCTGCCACTGGAGACTCAGCTACAGGGAAGACTCTTAAGGCAAAATTAATTAACCCTACCATATCACCTGTCATTTCAGCACATTGTTGCCACTTCAGCCATAATTAGCCACGTCACCAAGACTGCCACATAAACAAACTTTGCCACGTCATCTTTCTTACCACGTCAGCTGCCACATCATCCTTCACTGCCACATCATATAGTCAGAAAATTCTTTTAATTTTTGAATATCATTATTCCTGGTATATTTTTTACACCTGTTAACTACGATTTAACATTAATGTTATTCTTTGTCGCCCATAAATAAATAAACAAACAAAATACATAGTTCACCTTGCAAATTGAATCACCTTAACTTCAAAAGTATTTTCCACAACTCATGTATTGTGATGAAAAAAATACTTCTACTTAAAATTGTGACTATCTAAAACAATTCTAAGAATTTTCTAGTCAACTCTTGGTATTTAAATGCCAGCCTACTGATAGGTCCAATATTTATACCAGAATATTGAACATTAATTTTTAGAGAAAACAAAATTAGGGTTATTGAAATATTAGCCAAATCTTCAAAGAATTTTATAAACTTATTGTAAATTCTCAAAAAACAATTCAAAAAAGATTCTAAAAAACAATGCTAAAAAAACATTCTCTCTCTTTTTATGAATAAAATGCAATTTGTTTTTAAGGTCATGTTTAACAAAAACTCATTTTTTTTTCTAAAACCAAAACTATTAAAATATGCTTAGGAGGTGTTTGCCAAAAATACCATTAAGCCAAAGAAAACCTTTAGCAAAAACATTAACAGCCAAACAAAGTTACCTTTTACCCATCCGAGTTGATCTAAAACTTTTAGTTCGAACATAAACTGAACCAAAGTTCGCTGGTTTGACATGAAAAACAAACTAAGACCTAAATTAGAATCTAAAACAAAATCGAACTTAAAAAACAAAAAACAAAAACTCAAAATCTTTTTATTGAAACGGATTAAAACCTAGAAAAACAAAGAACATGAAGAACATCGAGGAACATTCAACATAAAATCAGCAATGTATAATTCAAATCATACAACATATAGACAAACCAAGGACATAGACATATTGAAAATCATGCAAGGATCAATAATCTAGCATTCATACACTTCGATTATCACTCAAAAACCATAATTTTATCAAAATGGGTTTCGATTCAAATATGAAAACTTAGATTAAAACCTACTAGAAACATGTTATTGATACAAATAAACCCTAGATTATTGACTAATAAAGTCGCCCAAAGAATTTTGAGTGAAGAATTGGACCAAAACCGGTCCAAATCATGGAGTCAAGGCATTCTTCTTTCCAAGAACATGAAGAACACTGCATTAGAACCTAGAAAATGCCCAGATATAGAATCAATCATTATCAAACCCCAAACTGGCATTTTAGGCCTTTAAAACTACCTACTCGATCAGCCAAAACTTTCGAAGAAAAAGCTAAACAATGGATGAACGACATGTTGTCTAGGTTAAACCTTGGGAATTGGGGTTTCTAATTTGGGATTTAACATATTTCATTTTGGTGTCTTCTTCCAGTTGCTTTTAATTGCACCCATAATTGCCTCTCAAACTCTTAATTTTATGCACTTTCACCCATTCCAAACTCAATCATCATTCTTAAAGTTTAGTGTCATTTTCATCTTGGTCCTTGGTTTTTTATTTGTTCACTTGAATTCTTAATTGACTATCAAACTTTCAATTTTTTTCAATTTGGCTTTTGATTTGGTTAATTTCGGCCCCTACAATTACATGCCTTTTTCAGTTTGGTCCTTAGTTTTGGATTTCTTCAATCAAGTCCCTAATTGCCTATTAAACTTCAATATTTATGCAATTAAGCCTTGATCTGACTCAATTAACTCTTGAATATTGTAAATCGACCTCCAGACCTTAATTTCTTCTAGTTAAAGTCTAAATTGACTTTAAAAACTAAATTGTAAATCGACCTCCAGACCTTAATTTCTTCTAGTTAAAGTCTAAATTGACTTTAAAAACTAAATTGTTCTTGCAATTAAATCCTTAATAAAATTAATTAAGTCTTCAAAATTCTTATTGAATCCTTACCTATTAAAATTTGTATTTCTTTACCCCAAATAAAAATATTTTCACCAAATGAGTCATTTGTCAATCAGAATTGGGTTGCTATTTTTTTTAATCTTATATATTTTGGTCCTCTAATTTTTCCACTTGTCATTTTGGTTATTCACCATCAACTTGAGCAATCTTTTAGGCTTTCTTCTTGTTTTTTTGGATTTATTCTTTTCCTTTCTTTTTTTTTGTTTTGTTTATGGGGTCGAAAGTGGATAACAACACATACCTCTACTTCTCTATTAATAACATCCTACCTTCTTAATTATGGTCACGACTATTATTGTAATATCATCATCATAATCACCAATTTTATTATTATATCTTAAGCACCACCTCTAGTTTAATATTATCATCATCATCGTTAAATCCACCACCAACATGAGCTCTATGAACTTTAAAAACATATGTAAGATTTTTTTTTTTTATCACTAGTCTATTATAATTACCTCTATTATATCATCACCACTAAAATAACAATCATTGTTAATTTGGTATTACTATAACCATTATCATCAATGTTGTTAAAATCACAAGTTAACTCGTAAAATCGTATGATTTTACGAGTCAACTCATATATAACGTGTAAAATCGGGTTAAAAACTTGAAAATGATCAAACTCGGTCAAACTCGGTCAACTCGATCAAAACGAACCAAGTTAACGAGTTTGATAAAGAGTGAAAAAAATAAACTGACTCTGTCTCCCCTCCCCGACACACTATCACTCTTTCATTTCCCCTTTTCCCTTTCCTCTTTCTCAAATCTCAAGGGTTCTTCAAGCATGCTCTACTGCTCTCGCAGTCTCGCCTCTCCCTCCACAACTCACAGAGTCTTGTCTCTGCATAGGCAAAACTCAAACAACAACCGATTTTTGTTCTTTTTTTTCTTGTCAGTGCATTTGTTTATGGAAGTCTGGAAGATAATGGTGAAACCGTGTAAGCATACTATCACTTTGTCCTCATGTATGTTAAGCTTAGCTTTAGCTTGCAAGTTGGAAAGCGAAAACCCTAAAGACAACACTGATTATAGATTGAAACCCCAAATCAGAAGAATATTTCAGCTGTTTGTTTAGCTTTTACCAATTTCTTGAATATTCTCATAGTTGGATGTCGGACTGGTTGGTCTATATAATTGGTTAAGCTGTTAGAATGTTTGAACTCTTATTGGAGCAAATTGTAGTAGATTATTATTGCTAGGTTAGGTGTCATTACAGTAAAAGCAAAGTTTGGCAATCGAACTTGTGAAATGAGACCAATTTTTCTTATGATAATTTCTTTCGCAAAATTAGTATATAGGCCGATTTGAGGTGAATTTGGATTTTCTCGATAAGTGTGGTTTGTGGGTTTTGAATTTGGGAGCCTTAAATTTAACTAGTCTTGCTCTTTATTCTCATACAAAGCTGTGCTTGCTGTTGCGTTGTGGATCAAACTTCTGTCCATTGCCACCCCTGCTTCATTGAGATCTTAAAACTTCTTTCTGGTTGTTTGATGGTGTGAATCATTACTGTTTGATCCTTAATGTGCCTATTGGTGTAGGTTGCCGAAGGATACCCAACTTGGGTTGTTGAGGGCAAAGAATGGAGTCAAGAAGCTGATGGACTTGGGTTTAGAATTTATTCCCAAAGAGCAAATTATAAAGGATGCAGTTGAAAGTTTAAAGAGCAAAGGATTCATTTCTTAAGAAAAAGCTTCAGGGATCAATCTATGGGGTAGAACTGATTAGTGTGTTTGTGCAGGAACAATCACAGCTTGCATATGGAGGTTACCTGTAATGTTGGCAGGTCTTAGTGTTGTCGTTTTGCTATGTGGACAGTTTGAACAGGTTTATGTATTCGAAGAAAAAAATAAAAACCTTGGTTTTGCTTTGCTTCGTGTCCTCTTTTCTCTCTGCATTTCAGTGTGTCTTTTGTTATTGATGGTTCAAACTTTTGATGCGATTTTTTTTTCTTTGTAGGTTTTTTAACTATTTGGTGATTGAACATTATGAATTTTACAACGGTGTTGTGCAAACATTTAAGTGTGAAAGAACTGGTCACCAATGTCCCTGTCCATAAAAGCATTACTGATAATGTCTGTTTCCTTCCAGAACATTGTTTTGTTTGTATTGACTTTCTTTGAATTTGTGTGGGATGGTGTTATGGTGTCTTTGTGATTATGAAAGCATTACTAGTAATGTCTATTCCTTTCCAGAACATTGTTTTGTTTGTATCATCTTCTTTGAATTTGGGACAATATGCTTCTCTTGAAAAAATTCCTTACGATTTCACGATCCGAGTTTATTTTGTATTTTCCGTGTCATGTTAAAAATGCGTTTTTGACAACCTTGATTATCATCATTATTAGCATCATAAATACAATGATATCATCACTATTGTTATATCGTTAGTGTCACCACCAAAACTACAATGATACGATCACGATGTTATTATTTCACCGTCATAATTAAATGTGTTATATTATTAGTTTATATTTGAACTAATAATATAAATTTAATTTTTTTTCAAATTAAACAAATTATGTATAAATTGTTTTCTTTCATATAAATTTATTAAGAAATAGTTTTTTAAAAAATTATAAATAATAAAAAATAACAATTTTCAGTTTTATAAAAACAAAAACTTTAAAACCAAAAAAAGTACCATACACCCCTAAAAATTTGTTTTTGCACTTTAGAATATTACTATAAATAATCATCTTCCTTAAACCAAATTTGAAATAAAAAAAAAATCAAAATTCATCTCTCTTCTTTATATCTTCATCTTTTTCTCGACAAAAAATGATAGAAAAAACATTTTTTTTCCATAAACAATATTTAACAATACAATAATAAGATTAAACTAAAAACAAATATAATCTCACTATATATCATATTTGTATGTTTCATTCAATTATCTCTTCATCTTCTTATTCAATTGATGGACTAGGTTGAGGATAGTATGTAATGCTCGATTGAATTCAGATGGTGTTGGTGGAAAAAATGCATATTTCTCATTTCATATTCGAGCATATAATATGAATTGCAAGGTTATTTTGAGTAGTTGATCTATCTCTTCTCTAATAAGTATAGACATTTATAGAATACTAAAGCAAAAAAACCAAACACCTAAATAAGATAAACAGAAAAATAGACAAATAACAAATAACAAAATAATTAACAAAAACAATCCCCAATGACACGATGCCAAAATTGACACTCTAAAAAGATATAAATTAAATTATTGTACTAAATAATATCGTTATTAAGTATGGTAGCAAGCAAGGGTCATTCGAACAAAATATTGTTTCTGGTTAACAAGTTATTGTCTAAAAAACACAAGGGGAAAAAAATCTAATATGATTACTAAAAAAAATAAAATTGAAAAACCTATCTAGACTTAATAAAATTGACTAAAACTTTGCAAACAAACTAAAAAACACTTCTATCTTAGTCAAATATAAAATCAGGGGCAATTTAGTATATATATAAAAATAAAAATAAACATCTAGAAACCTAAAAATTTTAGAATCAAGTTTTTAATAAAGTTTAAAACATGATGAGAAACATGGTTAAGGTATCATTCCCACTTCTAAACATGAAATAGAGCCAAAAATAAAAATTATTCATTCACTTTCCTTTGAATTTAGCAACTCTAAAACAATCGTAATTTCTATTATCTTGATCATTCCTTAATTTGTTGTCAAGTAACATAAATTTTATACTTGACCTCTTCTCATTAAACAACCTAGAACAAGCTTTTTAAATTCAATTTAAAGAAAGCAATAAATCAAGAAAGATGTAGGTTGAATCAAGAAGAAAACACACAAACTTGGTTTATTAGTCTTGGATTATATTCTACAAATAATTAATTGAAAATCTCTAATAATCTACTAACACAATTTGCAACTTAGCTTAGAATTATTAACAAAACAAACCAAAATCTTAAAATAGCAACCAAATCCCTATCATATTTACTTTATTGTTAACCTAAATCAACAAGATGACAAATTTTAATAATGAAATCAAGAGAATATAAACAAATTCAATAGAGAGATGCAAGTAAATCATGAAATTTATTGATTGAAAATAAACATGTCTAAAGTTTTAAAATCATCCTTAACAAAAGAAATATCTAGCTACACATGCTTAAGATATTAAACATCAAATTCATAAAGAAAACTAACAAAAAAAAAACAAAAGAGAAAAGAATTAGATGAAACTTGGTTATAGTGACTGAATCTCCTCTATTTTTCTTTCACCTCTCTTTATTTTGTAAGTGTATTTTTTCTTCTTCTTTCCTAGCTCCTCTATTTATAGTGGTTTTCATGTTATCTCTAATAAGTCCAAGTCCAAGTTGATTTAAACCAATAGCCATGTTTATCTCTTTTCAAAACTCAATCTTCTTATAAAACCACATTATTGAATCAATAAAATAATTTCATGTGGTTTAAATAACTTGGATGAGCAAATAGCTAACATGACATCTAATTCTTTGAAGTTTTCACTTGAATTTTCATCTAGCCCATTAAAAGCATTGTTATTAAACCCGGATCGGCCCGACAGGTCGACCCAGTGGCCGGACCGGTCCGGGTTTGTTAAAAGACTGACAGTGCAACAACTCGGCAAAACCGGACGAATTTGGATGAGACCCGATGTTTTTTCTTCAAATGTGGTTTTTCTCCTATACCCCTTTTTTTTCATATTTTTTTAGTTGGTTATTAACACTTTTTAAAGCTCACTATATAAATATTAGAAAAATATTTTATTTTTTCGATGTGGGATTTGAAACCCTTTAATATATTTACTCTATTTTCTCAAGAAAAAGTTATTTTTTCAATATGAGATTTGAAACCTTTTTGTATACATGTTCTATGTTCATAATAAAAAAGTTATGTTTTTTCAATGTGAGATTTGAAACCCTTTAGTATATATACTCTATGTTCCCAAGAAAAAAGTTATTTTTTCAATGTGGGATTTGAAACCCTTTCGTATAACCCTTTCGTATATATTCTCTATGTTCCCAAGAAAAAAAGTTATGTTTTTTCAATGTGGGATTTGAAACCCTTTAGTATATATATTCTATGTTTCCAAGAAAAAAGTTATTTTTTCAATATAGGATAAAAAAATTTTTGGTTTAAATAATTTAACTTAAAAAGATAACATAATATCTTTTCAATGTAGGATTTGAAACTCTTTAATATATATATACTGTATATTTACAAGAAAGAAGTTATTTTTCAATATGAGATTTGAAACCCTTTAGTATATATACTCTATATTCACAAGAAAAAAAGTTATGTTTTTTAACATGAGATAAAAAAAATTTAAAATATTTTTTTTAAACTTCATTATTTACAGCATTTATAGCCTATATTCACATGAATTTTTTCATATGAAATATTTAAACTTTAAATATATTTTTTAAATTTTTCCGAGTTGATCCGGATTAACCCATAAAACCCGGGACGGGTCGAGTTTGATAACTATGATTAAAAGACGAGGTTTGAGCTTTACAACATCTTATCTTAGGCCCAATAACATAAATTAAACCTTAAAATATTTTCTATTTATTTTTATCTAAAACACCTACAAAACACAAAAGGATAATAAATAATAATAATAAAGACAATAGATAAATTAATATAAAAAGATTTAAAATCCAACACTTGTCAATTTGCAAAGAAATTAAAATTTTAGTTGTAATCCATTGTATCGAGGTAGCCATTGCACAAAATATTACCAAAATAAGCAAGATTGTGCACGAAACTCAACTTAGCCTATTTTAAAGCTCGATAAGTGGTTTAAGGGATCTGTAGGTTGGTGCTATATCTGTTTCACCTTTTCTTAATTTTTCTCTCTCTGCCAAAGTTTAATATTGCTTCCACCTAACTTAAACATGTGTTGAACACTACATTACAACTTCAATCCGAAATTGACCCATCAAACTTAAAGTTGATAAACCCTAGGCCAACGAAATTCTTTAAAACTGATATATTTTATTAATTGAGTGAGATTTTGTTTGACAGTTGGTTAAAAAGGTAAAAAAAATTCATCACTTAATCTGCATATTGAGCAAGATCCATTAACGTAAGAAAAACTATTTTTATGTAAAATTGATAAATTACATATAAAAATAAATAATTATACAAAAATGATTTATGTGATAAAATTTAGAATTTAAGTAATTCAATAAGAACTTTGCACAATAAAGTGAATAGATTAGATGATAAAACTAATATATTACGTAAGAAAATCAATAAATTGCTAAATCAATTGAATATATTTAATAATTTTGAATTTTATATATGAAAATAGTAATCAATGTAGGGAAATAAAAAATCAAAAGCATCAGGTAATGAAATCTAAAAAAGTTGTGACTAAATTCATATATATATATATATAATAATAATAATAATAGATTAAAAAAAATATATGAAAGGTACAAGGAAATATATCTGGTGTTGAAGAATCGTGTACATGGTATCCCGGAAAAAACTATCCTCCTCCTCGTCGGGGTCTCTTGATTGGATGTATTTATATAATCAAGCTTATAATTTCTTTATTAATTGATGTGATGTTGTGACATGTGTTATGTATCTAGTGCACGGTTGAAAAAGAAGCTGGCGTGTTATATCTATTATCTGTCTTTTCTTATCTCCATATAATTACTAAACACTATGTTAAGGGAAAAGAAGAAGAAAGGAAAAGCAAGCAACACAGCTGGTCAGATCTAAAACGTTTTTTTATTGAATGGATGAGATGGAAATATTCTCATCCAATGGGGTGGAAAAGCAATGGCATTTACGAGGCAGGGTGTTTATTTTCTATTCGATTTAGTTTTTATAAAAAAAAATAATTAAACTGAATTTTTTTAAAAAAATCAAAACCGAACCAAAACCGGTTCAAACCGACCGGTTTCGGTTCGGTTCGGTTCGGCTTTTTAGAATAAAAACCGGTTCAATCCAGTTTGGCTCGGTTTTTTCGGTTTAGCTCGGATTTTTTCGGTTTGATTTTTTCAGTTCCAAGCTTAAAAAACCAAAACCAAACCGAACCGGTCTGTTTTTTTCATGATTTGATCTTTTTAAATATTTTTTTTTTATTTTCTCGGTGTAATCAGTTTTACAGTTTTTTTTAACACCTCTTCATGAAGCAGTGGTGTTTGAAAAAAAATAAAAATAAAAGTAAAAGTAAATTATTTTCAATATTAGTATGAGGAAAAAAATTAAAAAATAAAAATTTTAAAATAAAAAACAAATGCAAAAAGAAACAGGATAATGGGAACTTGGAAGAAAATAAACCACGTTTATCAGTTGCATGGAGAATAAGAATGATCTCTCCAGATTCGGAATCTATATGTCTGCTTCTCCAGTCTATGTGTCTTTCTAAATTTCATTCATATTAAATAAAGCCTAATAATATTATATTTGCCTCCATTTATCCAAGCGCCGACTAACAACCCCACGTTTTTTTGGCTGTGCACATAATTTATCATTAGCTGGTTTGTTTTTTTATTTTTTTAATGTATTTAAATTGTTTAGAAGTTTTAATATTAAAAATATTTTTTTAAAAAAAATATTATTTTAATATATTTTTAATACAAAATATGTTAAAAAATAATTACTTTAAAATTAACCTTTCTACCATGAGACACGTCTTGTGAATCTGTGTGGCTTCACTACACCACACATAGCCAATAAATAGCACCTCATCTCAATGAACCCTCTAGTTGCAGTTACGTCGGTATTTAATAGTAGGATAGGAATTATTTTCTAAAGTTTATTTTTAAAAATATATTAAAATAATATTTTTTATTTTTTAAAAAAGCATTTTTAACACCAGCACATTAAAATATCAAAAATATATAAAAAATAATTTTAATTAATTTTTTTAAAAATATTTTGATCAACTTGACTGGAATCCCAAACAAATATTACTTATAAACCATTGGAGAAGGAAATAAGCTACGTTTTTTCATATATAAATAGAACTTGGGATACAGGTACAGAAGTTACATATGAAAGAGTAATTTGTTTGGTTTTTGGCCACTAATTTTTTTCTTAAATACTGATAATGATTGTTATTTTTTCATAATCGAAAAAGATTAAAACAATCTAAGTCTTAAATTTGTGTCTGTAAGTTAAGTTTTTTTTTCTTTTTCAAAATAATTTTGTCTCATGTCATTCTTTGCGTATCATTGTACCTCCTGTACAGCGTTGAGCACATCAACCCAAATGCTAACGATAAATATGCTGGAGGCTGGAGCCTGCAAGGTATGAAATGTTTGGAGAAAGAAGCGACGCTTCCTGGAACTCAATGGGAACGCAGACTGGATTTTCATTTTGCTTGAAAAAGTTATCGTGATGTCGATGAGCTGGGGCTGGGACCCGGACCCTTGTGGTTCACATATCACGAGAAAGTGCTGCACGAACTGCTGACAAGATAGGGACGCTCGAACTTTGCAGGGCCATTGGTTGCCAATGGCTGGGACCGTTTGGACTTGGCCGAAGCCTCTCCATCCAGAGATATATTTCTTCGGCATGACCACATTGCAATTGTCATTTACTGACGAAATTTCCCATAGTGGACTTTTGCGTGCTTACCAGTGCCCCATGAAACTGCTCCTATATTATTATGCTGGGAAGGCAACAAGCTGTGTGAAACGGCCATGGGAAGCTTCTTCTTTTATTTACTATTTCTTGAGATGGGGAAGAAGAAGAGGTAAATTGAGGGTGAAGAATAACCCTATGCTGAGCCAATGACATCAAGCATCTTCTGTGTTAAATTTTGATTTATCCCAGTCGACTTTATGTGCCAATGACTCTTTCTTTTTCTGAATTACTTGCCTTCACTTTGTTTCTTATAATTATGAGAACTCTCAGATCTGTGCTTGTGATGGTACTTGGATCAAGTTTTCATAAATAACCCTGTGAAATACTTTTGAAAATAATTATACTTTACCTTCTCAGACTCAAGCAGTCAGAGAAACGGATGAGAATTTAAAAATGAGGAAGGATTATCTCTTGTTGCGTAAAACTAGCTTTGTTGCCATGCGTCTCAGCGGGTAGCAACTAATATCTCGTATGAATTTTTTGATGAGACGTGCTGTGAACAATATGCTAACAAAGTGTATCATGAGAGTTAAAAGTATATACCAAGATGGATTTTTTAATGCTGCTTGAAAGTGTAAATTGTAGAAAAGAATAGAAAACAATCATTAAATGATGCGGATATTTTTTAAGATAAGCTAAAATAAAATTTCAATGATTTGCAATTTGGCTAAGCAAGAATCTGCCTTGAAGAATCAAAGTTATACTCAATAATCGTCTTCTTTTTATATTTATAAAGAGATTCGAATGGGTAGTATAAAATCACAATAAAACTGATCAATCTTTTAAAATTTTGTAAGTTCAATCAAGAATTTAATTTGAGAATCACTCAACCACATAAAAAATAGCAATAATATCAATTTTTTAATTAAAAAATAGTCTAAGCTCAAAAAGTTTCTACAAAAAAATATTTATACTAGAAAAAATCCTAAGTCTAATAGGATATACTTAGTGGATATTAAAAAGCCAAATAAATAATAATAATTCAATGAACCTACGTTTAAATAAAGGCCTTAATATCTCTAAAATACTTAATAATAATTAAAAGATAAATAAAAAATAGTCCAATTAATTTAAATAAGACTAAAATCGTTTTGTAATCTGTTGGTAGAATCAAAACTCAACTTCAAACGCATGATTCTTTCTCGTATTAATGAATTAGAATGCATGCTATAAAGAATAGATATTTAATTTCCAAGGCAATTAGAATCAAATTAAAACTCTTTTTGTAGATCTAGTTATGACCAAAACAATAAAGAAATGTCAAAATTACAAAATTGAATCCTTTTATTCTAATATTTTTGTAATGTCTAAATGCCTGCAAACAAGTCTTTTTTGAACATGAATTAAATTAATCAAGACTTGTTTTTTAATATTTAATATCTTCTTGAAGTCCATCTTAACCCGTATGTCTCGAAGAAGTCTATTGAAAGCCTAAACCTTTTAGCTTTAAATCTTGTCATTGGACCAACTGAGACCTCTAATAAATCTCTTGGTGTTGCTTGAATCGCATCATTTCCTCTCTCTTCGAAAAGATACACATCAAATAAAGAGAAATAAAAAAAAATTGAATATATACTATTAACACTATATTCACTTGGTAGATCCACTATATAGGCGTTGTCATTAATCCTCTTTGTAAACCCCCACCTAAAAATTAATAAATATGTGATAAATACAATTATCTTGAATTGAAAAATGGTAGATTAAAAGGGAAAATTGTTATAAATTGGGATAAAAACCTTTAGTAAATTAACTTAAATTTTGGATGAGATAAAGTAATAAAATTAATATGTGAAATGTTAACCAGTGATAAATCATGTAAACTTCCTAATCAAATAAAATAATTATTTTAAATGAAGATTTTTTTTTTAATTTGGGGTGAGAATATTTATAAAAACATAAGGGAATTCTAAATAAGTTAATGTATGTTTTATAAGTAAATAATGATGACCGCCGGTATAAGCCTTCTGTATAATTGCATAATTTTTAACCAAAAAAGGAGGAAATTAAAGGGAAACATTTTTATTATGAAAATGGATGAATGTCTTCAATAACTAGTTTGAAAATCTTGATGATTTAAGTAAATAAAACAATATGTAAATTTGAATTTTGACATAAAAACTAGTTTTATAATATTAAACATAATTTTCAATACAATTCTTAGATTGAATTGGGATTTTATGAGGAATGTCGTAACATATTTTTCATAAATTGGAGTTTAAAGGTTTTATGTGGTAATAAAAAAAAATCCTCCTTTAAAGCTGCTGGAACTATGACAATGGACCCAGGAGATAAGCTTGATGTTCTTCAATTCCTTCATAACAATCTTGGGAAAATTCATCTATGTTGGGTTTTGGGTAAAAAATATTTAAGATTATTAATATATAACTAAATACTATTTAATTACTATGTATAAAACATAAATGATTGAAGGTGGTTAAATTAAAAATTTTTAAGGTTATTTTCATCTTATAAATAAAATTAGTTTTTTCATCTAAAAAACATCAATTTTTTTTTAATGTTTTTGAAGTGGAAGCTAATATATATTTGATCTTATTTTATAAAAATCACCTTCTACTTTAAAAAATAAACATCTGATTTTTTAAATCTTACCAAGTATATTATTTTGATACTTTGCCTTAAAAGAAATTAACAAAAGCTAGAAACCAGGAGGCCAAAGCTTGTTGAATTTATTTAAGGGATATGTCCTTTAGGCCCCGTTCGTTTGCTGGAAAATAATTTTCTTTTGGGAAATAAATTCTGGAAAAGTCAATTTCGAGAAAGTGAATTATTTTTCGATGTTTGGTAGTGTAATGGAAAATAAATTAGAAAATATTTTCCAATGTTTGGTTATGTCATGGAAAATGAGCTGAAAAATAACTTATTAAT
>Ga0325403_1002783_pt1 | contig 15654 bp, 8 predicted proteins | sample PopdelMetagenome_19_FD_205665 | JGI IMG/M metagenome (GOLD analysis project Ga0325403, IMG submission 205665) | Populus deltoides microbial communities from Bellville, Georgia, United States - Xylem-PdKOR-R4 | ecosystem: Host-associated > Plants > Phyllosphere > Stem > Wood/Secondary xylem...
TTTTTTTTTAATTTAATCACTTGTAACAATAAAAAATGAATGAATTAGAGTAATTAATTTTTTTATAAATTGAATCAACTTAATTAATTAAACAGTGATTGTTATTAAAATGTATAAGAAGAAATGTTTTTAATCAAATGAGTGAGTTTTTAACATTTAAAAGAAAATAAATATTATGATTAAAAAAATGACAATTAAAACATATATGAAATAAAAATTAGTAATGTTCTCAAAGAAATTGGGTTTAATGATGAAATGGTGATGATTGAATGATAACAAAAAGTTTGAATGTGTAATAAAATTATTATATTACGTTATAAAATATACTAAAAGAAAATGGTATATTACTGTAAAAATGGAAATTTTATAATTCTTTTGAATTTTTATATTGTTGTCTACTTTTAAAATTATAAACTTTCAGTCTTTTAATTTTTTATAAAATTTAATTTTGATCCAAAACTTTATTTATTTTTATTTTTTAGTTTTTAATTTGAACGAAAAAAAAAAGTCTAACACCTCATACTTTCATTTGCATTTTTATTTAATTTCAATGGCTAAGTATGTAGAGATTGGAGTAAAAATTATTTTATTTTATATATATAAAGAATAGCCCCAAAAACCTTTAAGAAGTTTTATAAATGTACATAATTTATTACAACTCTTTTTAAAACTACATTCACATTACCTATTTATAAATTTTTTATTTTCTGAAAATAAAAATATTTTTTTTGTATAATATTGAATAACTCGATGACTCTAAAAAATGGATGTTTTCAAAGGAAAATACTTGTGATATGCACAAAATTACATAATAAATCATATTAAACATTTGTATCTTCTCCATTACTAACATTTTATAATTATATAATCAAAACTAATTTCATCTTTTTTTTCTTTAAGAATGTTAATCTTAAAGATAAATTTTCAACATTTTTCTTTTTTTATTATTCCCAGATAAATTTTATTCCCATCATTTTATTCATCACATTATTACCATTGCATCATGACAATTGTTTCATTCATGATATAGTTTAACTTGTCACTATACAATTTATTCCTTACAATTTTAAAATTCATTAGTCTCATTCAAACACTTTCATATAATGTTTATTTTCATGTCGATATTATTTCATAACTATTTTCACTTTATGAATATATTTAATTTATATTAATATTATTATTTCACAACTGAAGAAACTTACCTCACAATCTATTTCATTAACACATAAATCATATGATTTTTTTCTCTGTCAACCACTTTTAGCACGTATCGTAACTCATTATACAATCACGACTGATTCACATTGTTATTTAACTTACAATATATTTAATTCATGACATCTTTTTACTTCCCTAGCATTTATTACATCTAAGATATATTGTGCTTCAGTCCATATAACACCTTTATCATATTGAAAAATTTCCTCGATTCATTATTCATTCTACTTATCTCATGTCTATTTTTATTATTTATAATTTATCATATAACCTTTCATTATTTTTATACTTACAAGACATGATCAAATCATTTTTCTTTTTCATTAAATTTTGTTGGTAATGCTCATTTAATACTCAATCCTTAACTTGTCAACACAATCAAACTCATATACACCTTACTCTATTACTTATTATTGTTGTTGTCAATAGGTCAGTCAAATAACTTAATAATCACTTTATATGACGAACTCAACCATTTGGATATAATTTAGCAAAATTGTCTTTTAAAATTATATAATATACACTCTACCAAAATTATGGTTGAGTTTTTTATATGCTCGAACTATACCAAGTTATCGATACTTCATCAAATATCGCAATCCAACACTACAATCATGATTTGCTGCTCAGCACAATGTTATGAGGTACCTAATAATTTCTTAACATCAAAGACAATTAGTTTTATACACAATGATTATTTAATAATATCTCCTTTATATATTTACCACACCAATTACTAAACTATTAATTTATTATTTTAACTTTAACCTTACAAATCAATACAATTAGCACAACTTAAAAACATACTAATGTCATCTCTAAGTCCAAACCAACATTTATTCCATTACCAAATTAATTGGTTTCTTTAATTGCATATTAACCAGAATACTAATTTCATTAACTAGGGAACTAGTTTCTCCAATTGCTCATTAATTAGGATAACTAGTTTTTTCAATTACCCATTAACGAGGGCACTAGTCCTATTAACCAAGTAACTAGTTTCCACATAATATATGTTCATTTGTCAGCTATCCCACATGTCTGTTTTATATATATATATATATATATATATATATATATATATATATATATATATATATATATTTCAACATTAATTTTTGTGTGGGCAGTCTAACACAAATTACAAATGATTTCTATCATTTTAATTGGTAACATATCATACATTGAATCTCATCAATGTGGTAAATAATAATTTTTGCATAGCAATTTTGCTATTGCGGTAAAAAAAAATATTTATAAGGTTTTTCTATCATTATAGTAAATCACTTCTTATAATATACTACACCTCATCGCTTATCCTAAAAATTTCAAACCAATCACTCAACAATTTATCAATAACCACTGCTCATTATGTCAATTTTGAGATAAAGAAACATAGGAAGTTGTATATAGCCAAAAGCAACAGAGTTAGCTGGGTAAGTGATATAAACATCTTCTAGTTTTCTTGTCTTTAGATGTAAGAAGCCTTGATGAATAACTGAAATTGTTGTAATATATAGATGATTTTTTTTATGCTATTCTTGCATTGACTCTTTCTTTACCTTGTCATATAGAGCAATAAGGGATGTATCAGACCGGATATGTCACCCAACAAACAATGGTCAGGTAATTATTCACAGTTTTAAGTTCATATTGAGTCTTTCTGTCATTTCTCGTAAGCTTTAGGATCGTTTTTTAGAGCAGTTCCTTACATTTCCTACTCTAGAGAAGTGTGCCTTCACTTTTCATTGAAAATAGCAATGGACTTTGTCCTGCCTAGTTCATATCTTTAGTTTTTTTACTACAGATTGGCATAATTGATCCTAATTGTAGATTAACTGGACTCCACTTGTATGATGGGTTGTTCAAGATGAACTATCTAACTATATTCCATCTTGAACTTTCAACATGGCAGTGTGAGTTTTGCTAGTTGACTTAAAAGGGTCTTATTATCCGTATTTTTCTCTGTATTGTGATCAAAAGGATTGATAATTAATAATTTTATTGGTTGTCATTCCTTTTGATAATAAAGAACAACTCAAAGAGGCTTTTAACATGAGGTATATAATCTCCTATCCAATTACTTAACACCAGTTTCATGGATAAATCTGCCAACGACCTATCAAAAGAATTAATGACTCTGCTTATGAAGATCTTAGCTGTGATATTGATGTCCTATGTACTGGATCTGGATTCTATATTTCAAATGCATATACATGCAGTGCATGTTTGTGTTCATGTGTATGTATGCAATAAGCAGCAACCATATCATTCTTAGAAATTGCTATATATACCATATCATTCTTAGAAATTGCTATACACACACACACACACACACACACACACACACACACACACACACACACACTTATTTTTTTGTCAAGTGCCATTTTAACTTGAATTTACTTTTTGGATCTTACTGTAAATTTTTTTGCTTACATAATTAATCAAAGTAATCTAGCCCTCCTGTTGTTTTCATGTTGAATGCTTAACATTAGAAAATGAGTAAAAGAGCAACTGATGTTTTATATGCAACATCTTTTTTGTCATGGTATGTAAGCAAGGGGCACAAGAAAATGAAAATCACTCTTGGCTTTCTTTTATCTTTTTAAGAAGGTTTGAGTGATTGCTATGGTTTGAATCTTTTAATACCTAGAGGCCACCAAATTGATTTGGGCATTTTCCTATAATTGAAATCTACTATAGCTGAAACAGTGGTGTACTAACATCATTATTTAGCTGATACCAAGGTTTTGCAACACTAGATTGGGTAGCTTAGTAATATCCTAATCATGGATTGGTCAACCTGGTGATTCTATATCATTTTTTGCCCCTTCTTTTCCCCTAAATCTTGTAATTTGTACTATCTATAAACACACACAGGTTTACATGTACATATATAGATATATATCTAGGGTGACAATTATAACGAGGGCTATCTGAATTTCAGCAATGGAGAAATATTAGAATGATGGAAGTTAGCTTTGAGACATTGTTGTTTCCTAGAAAGGAGGCTCTCCTCTTTCCTCACGTCTCTATTTATGTGAATTTGGTTTTGATGAAATGCAGAATGGATCAGTGAATTTTATGTTATCATTATTCATATGCTTATACTGTAATTTGTTTGTGGTGTCTTCTTTACAAGCTTGAGGAACTTCAAGTTTTGGATATCAAATTTCCTTACGGTTGTTCAAAACCAACGATTGTTGTTCTTTATAAGGTCCACTATTTTCCTCTAGTGGACCTATATTCAGAATGTAGTTCTTTTTAATGTATTTTTTTTAATGAACAAATCTTTTGAACATTTTTATATATGTGGATAAATTTAAAGTGGTGATTGATCTAGAAAAGTTACTTTCTCTTCTCGTATCAAATGATTGTTTTAAGTTTCTTAGCTATTTAAAGATATCCTAGAGCATGATTGACATTCTGCATTAGAAAATTAAAATTTAAAGCATGTCGATATATTCCAAAAAAGCAACTATGTCCCCCCACTTAAAACAATTCATTTGCAAGTTTCTGTGGTATTGCAATATTTAGACAGCATCCCTCACATCTTTTCACTTTTATTCATTACTTTGGCTAATTTTAGAGTCCTTAGACATTTTAGATTTTAGAATATAGCTTTTTTTATTTAATTATTTACTTCGTTGTGTTTCTTTTTGGTTCTTTTAGGGTATGCACACTTATTGCGCGTTTTGGGTTGTACCTTCTTTTTTACCCTTTTTAGGTACTTTATTATTCATATGGAAATTCCTGACAAGAACTTTTATATGGAAATGATCACTTTTTTCATAGTTGTAGCCTGAAACTGGTTATCCAAAATGTCCATGTCCATGTGAATTTTTGTTATTTAACTACACACTTATTATGGGAAGGAAACTTTAGATGACTTTTTTATTCTGTTTTTATCATTGCAGGATAACAAGGATGCTTGTCATATTAAAACATACGAGGTAACTCTTTATTGAGGGTCAATGATCGCATAACAATTTTGACAATGGCGCTGATTTGCTAATACCAGTGCCATCGCTTTTCTGTGGTGTTTTAATTATTGAAGAAGAAACAATTGTATGTTGCAGCGCCAATGTTTTTAGAGCAATCCCAATCAAACATGTGGGACACTGGTGGAATTCTTCCTGTTATGATGCTCTCTTAGTAAATTTCTGGACTTGCAAGTTTGACTTTTATGTGTTCATGACCTTTTTTCCTTGATTTGCACTGCTAGTCTATCACTAAAGCATATGGAAGGGTTGATGCTGATGGTTCTAGGTATTCACTTGGTGATCTTGTTGAGCTTCTTCAACTTTTAGTTATAACCCATGACGAGTCCTAAAATTAACGACCATGTAAGTCTTTGGTGGCCTTAAGATTTGTGGGATTTGAATTGGTGATCTCTAAAGAACAAACTATATTTTTAAGGATGACAAGAAGAGGAGGACAAGAATGGGTCTTTCTAAGGTTGCTCCTTTATCTTCATAGTAGTTGAGATTAATTTATAGATTTCATTTGTTGAAAATTCTAGTTTTCTAACTTTAAATTTTTTTCTTTTCATTTTTTTGGGTTGTGTAAGAAAATTGTCCAAATTGTCAATGAAATGCCTATTTGACTGATTAAATTAATTGTTCCATTACAGATTAATTAAACCAGAATATCTATTTGACTAATTAAATTATTGATTTAACAAATACTCCCCAGATGTTTATTTTATTCTTATTATGTGCTGAAGTCATGGTTGGATACAAGTAATGTTTTCTCTTATGGTTCTATTGTGTCCTCTTCAAAAATGTTATGAACACAATTACGTGAAATTAAGTTAAGTGATAAGGATTTATCGGCATCCACTTTTTTCTTCCGGGAGATATTTTATCCATTATTATATGTCATAATATAGGAAGGACTAACCTGGCAGGCTACATCAAGTTCTGCAAGACTCTGGTCACTTCTACAACAAGAGAGCTTAGAAAAGAGTCTCATAATTATTAAACGTTTAAATGATCATTAACTTTAGGGCTTGTGGGATTAATTGATATACGCGTAAACTGGCCAGGACACCCACATTAATAAAAAAAAAAAAGAAATGAGTGGAATGCTCCTCAACTTGTGAGAACTGTATATATAATCTGCTCAGCCTTGTTACAGTTAATATTTTTCCTTGTGGAGGGGGGAGGGGGAGAGGTTGTATTGCTCAACTCCACTTTTATACATGTCAAAGAAATGATAATGGAGAATTCAGCCTCATGATATAGTAGAGTTCTGAATCATTTTGGTCTCAACATTTCTTTAGATAATAGATAGTTTGAAAAAAATCCATTTTCATTGCCTGATCTAAATCTCATAACAAAGGAGAAATTGGGAGGAGAGATAATACCTAGGAGCAGTTCTTCTATGTTCCTTTGAAGGGGTATGCTTATCAGTTTCAGTCTTAGTTTTTTTATTTTTTGGACATACTTAAGTTTCTTCATGGCTTAAACTCCATGTTATACGTTGTGTCACATGTACAGAGGGCAGAATTCGTGATTCAAAACAAAAGATAAGTTGTTCTTGCAAAGAATATTTCTTAGAAAGTTTACTATACCAAACAAGCCAAGAAAGTTTTTACCATTATTCATCTGCCATTCATTTGATGTTTGTTGGGTTCTAACCCCATTTTGGTGGGACCAAAATTACGTAACTGACTTGTTATTATAAACAGTGAAAATGAAACTCACCATTTCATTATTTGGGTTTCACATTGGTTTGGTTCTTACCCTGTGGAGGAGGGTGGTAATTTTGAATGTTCATAATTTCTTTATTCGGACATCTTATTTGTTCGTCGTTAGATATCATACATTTTTTTTGGATTAAAATGGATATCCGGACCATTTTGCGTGTACTTCGACTAATTTCACTGACCCTAAAATTAACGCTTATATAAGCCTCTAGTGGCCCTGAAAAGACTCAAATCCATGACCATTAAGGAGCAAACACAAAACCTAACCAGTTGAGTTACCTCTAGGATTGTCAATATCATACTTGTTATGTAGCCTTGGAGATGGTCACCTCTTAAACTTCCTATTGAATTTGAGTACTGGTGAATTGAAAGATAGGAAAAAGGTGTCTTTGGGTACCTAGCCTTAACACTCCACACTTTCTCATCGAAAAATGCCACACATGTATTTGCTGCATCAGATAGGCCAACTGCCATTTATAGTAGCAACAAGAAACTACTTTACAACATGTAAACTTGAAAGAAGTCAGTCATATGTGTCCTTTTAACTCTACTGCATTTCCAGACAGGTAATCTTTTGTGGTCCAATTTTTATTCTGGCTTGTACCAATAATTCAGGTTGTGTTTGTTTTCCACATTCCAACGTTATGGTCGTTACATTTGATTGCTGCTTGACTACTTTTTCTTTGACATTAGTAATGCATCAAAAATTGAGAGCCCATTTTTTATGGTTTTTGTCCCTAGAACCAGGTTCTTATCCACACCGAGTCCTAGTATTTATGTTATTTCTAGTTCTTAGCTTGACACAATTCTTCATTTGTCTTCAGTATGAAGAAGGTGCTATCAAAGAGAAAGCTCGCGATTATAATGCAAATTGGATGTCAGCAGTTGAGATTCTTGATGGTGACATTTACCTTGGTGCAGAAAATAACTTTAACCTATTTACAGTTTGGAAAAATAGTGAGGGTGCTACTAAGAAGGAATGAGGCCGTCTTGAGGTGTTGAGAGAGTATCACCTTGGAGAATTTGTCAATCAATTCTGACATAGTTTCCTTGTCATGCACATACCCGATTCTGATGGTGGCCAGATCCCGACTGTTATATTTAGGACTGTTAATGGCGTGATTAGGGTCATTGCTTCACTTCCTCATGAGCAATACCTTTTTTTGGAGAAGCTTCAGTCAAACTTAAAAAAGGTGATAAAGGGAGTTAGAGGATTGAGCCATGAGCAATGGCGATCATTCAACAACGAGAAGAAAACTGTAGGTGCCAAAAATTTCTTGGATGGTTATCTAATAGAGACATTCTTTGATCCCAGCCATAGTCGAATGGAAAAGATTGGTAAGACAATGAATACTACTATTGAGAAGCTTTACAAGAGAGTGAAAGAGCTGGCAAGGCTACATTGATATCACTGTCTTGACAAGTTTGCTCATTAGTTTGTTTGCAAGAGGTTTTTTTTTCATTATACAAAATATGTTTTGTCGGTTTGGAGGGATATCGAAGTCAAGAATCATTTTCTTGAAAGGAATCCGGTGGTGTATGCATAATATATTATAAGCATAAGAAAACACTATATATATATATATATATGGTGGATATAAACTCATTATACTGTGGATCATACTATAGACTTGAAGTATTTGTAATGTGAACGACACTGTAAAACCATGGGGTCATTGTCTTTGCTGATTTTTAGTAAAACATTACTACTGAGAGGTGTTGTCTTTTCTGTTTGTTGTACCAAAAGTTATTGGGTCTGGCTTGGCAGTTAAACCCAAATCGCTTCCAACAAGTGTTGGGTCTTGCTTGTAGCCAGACCTAACGCTATTGGGTCTGGCTTGTAGCCAGACCCAAGGCTATTGGGTCCAGCCTTCAGCTAGACCCAGATATGTTCAATTTTATTTTTTTGTATCTTTAGATTTTTTTATGTATTTTTTTCATACGATAAAGAGAAAATAAATTGATAGGATTTTTTTATTATACTATATTTTAAAAAGCGTGAGGAAAACATTGTATATTTACTGTGGACATAAACTTATCGTACTGTGGCCCATATATTAGACATAGAGTATTTGCACTATGGACAACACTGTAGCGCCATGGAAGTGTTGTTTTTGTTGTTTTTTAATCAAAAAGTGCAGCTGGGGTTGTTGCCTTTTCTATTTTTTGTGCTAAAAGCTGCTAGATCTGTTTTGGCAGTAGACCAAACGCTATTGAGTTTGGTAACCGAGTTATACCCATTGTCATTGGGTCTTGTTGTCTAGAAAGATCCGTTAGCGTTGCGCCCTACTGTCCACCAAAATCCAATAGCATTGGTCATGTATGTTTTATTTCAAATTTCAGCATGCAATTGGCTCGGAGTAAACCGGTCGTCCCGCTAGGTCAAATCGGAACTCAGGTGACCCGGGAAAAACACTTTAAAGACCTCTTTTTTTTTCAAATGTGTTTTATCTCCTACTTAAAGACCCTTCTTTTTTCATAATTTTCAGTTGGTTACTAACTTATTTTAAAGTTCATTATATAAATACTATAAGAATATTTTATTTTTTCAATATATGATTTGAAACCCTTTGATATATATACTTTATGTTTGCAAAAAAAAAAAGTTATGTTTTTTCAACGTGAGATAATAAACTTTTTTTGTTTAAATACTTCAACTTAGAAGAATAAGATAGTATCTTTTCAATGTGGGATAAAAAATCTTTTGAAATAAATTTTTAATCTTAATTATTTACAACATGTATTAGGGGTGAGCAAAAAAACCGAACAACCGATTAAACCGAGAAAATAAAAAAAAATATAACTGAAAAAATCGAACTAAAAAAACTAAATTAACCAATTAAAAAATCATAAAAAAATTCCAGTACTGAATCGATTCAACCAAGCCAGCACTTAAAAAAAAAAACGGGTATAAATAGAATGTTTTCTTAACCCTAAACCTAAATTAGCTTTCCTCTAAAAACAAAACTAGCTGCCCCCTCCCTTGTTCTCTGCATCTCTCTATCTCTCATATCCCTTTGCTCCCTATATCTTTACTTTTTGATTCTCTTCCATGCTCCTGTTATTTGTTAAGCAGCTTCATGCTCCTCATATCAAAGGGACGCCGCCCTCTTTACTTTTGCAATTTTAGCTTTAATTGTTTTATTCCTTCTATAAAAGACATACCCCTCTTTATTTTTTCTTTTAATTTTTCTATCCTTCTTCTTTCTATTTCTCACATAATCCTGTAATTATTGTATAATTTTTCATGCACATGTAACCAAAGAAGATTATTATGTTGACACAGTAAAAGGCTTTTTTGTGCTCTTCTTGATGTTGGTATTGTGAGGACAACAATTCAAAATCAAGTTTGGCACTCGATGGATGATGAGGAGATAAGGATCTATATAAACTATCTTTTGATCTTCTCATTGTTTATTTTTTCCAGTCAAATGACCTCCATTCTTTCCTTTTGTTTTGTCATGCACACCCAACCATTTTAAGAAAAAGCCATGTTGAGAAAACCAAGATTTCTTAGAAATAAGCATAGATCTATGAAATTAAAAATAAGACAAAGATAGAATTCTTGAAAAAATATGGTCAATGAAAAAACTCAATTGAAATAATTTCGGTTTAAATTGGTTTGGAAGGGGAAAAAACCGAACCAAACCGAATATGGTAAGTTCGAACCGGTTTTCGGTTTGGCTCCGTTCAAAAACTTGAAAAAATAATTTTAGTTTGATTAATTATTTTGGCTCAAAACCGGACCAAACCGGAAATGCTCACCCCTAACATGTATAGTGTATATCCACATGAATTGTTATTTAATTTTTTCATATAAACTATTAAAACTTCAAATATTTTTTTAATTTTTTTTGGTGATCGGGGGTCTTAGCTAGGTCTGTTTCATTCAAAATTTGGGTCTGTAGTTGGCCTGAAGTAAACCAGTCTACCCGCTGGGTCAACCCATAATTCAAGTGACTTGATAAAAACTTGGTAAAGACCTTTTTTTTTTTCAAATGTGTTTTTTCTTCTACCTAGAAACCTTTTTTTTCATATTTTTTAGTTGAATACTAACTCATTTCAAAGTTCATTATATAAATACTTAAAGAATGTTTTATTTTTTCAAAGTGGGATTTGAAAGCCTTTAATTTATATACTCCGTGTTCATAAGAAAAAATTATATTTTTTCAATGTGGATAAAAAACCTTTTTAGTTTAAATACTTCAACTTAGAAGAATAAGATAATATATTTTTAATGTGAAATAAAAAACCTTTTGAAATAATCTTTTGAACTTAATTGTTTACATGTATAGCTTATATCCACATGAATTATTTCTTAATTTTTTCATATAAAATATTAAAATCTCAAATATTGTTTTCCAATTTTTCCGGGTTGACATGTGTAACCCGGGACTCGGCTTCTTAACCAGGTCAACTCTTAGGCTGAGTTTGATAAATATAGTTGCCATGAAAATATAACTTTAAATAATGCAATTGAAAAGAAATAAAGTGATGTAACCGGTTAAAAAACTAAAGACAAAAAAAAATAAACAAAACCTCCTCTCTTTTATTTTGTTCAAGGCCTCTTTTAAAAAATATTAATTTTTTTTGTTATGTGTTTAATTTTCAGAGTGGTTTTTTTAGTTCATCTATAGTTTTGTTTTTATCTTTTATATAGATAAACTATGTTTTTGAAAGTAAATAAATAAATATTTATTTTTAGATGATATTCGTAATATGTGTAGCCTTACATGTTATTTTTTTTTCTTTTTATTTTATTCAATCAATTTAATGTTCTATTTTTTAATATTCAATATTTTGATCTACCTTTGTCTCTCGATTTTTCAAATTTTATTTTTTGATGTTATTAATGATTTTTTACTGATTTAATAACACACATAATTCTTAGTTTATTAGATTACATGTGTGTACAAACTTTTAGATTTGTTATATTTTTGAACTACCAAAATGCGATGAAAAAACCTGCATAGATAATTTTTTTATGAAAAATAAAAATATTTGACCCGCAAAGAAGCACGAGTCACATAGCTTTTTGGTCCAGCTTTCAACTAGATATGTCCACTTTTATTTTTTTACCTCTTTAGATTTTTTTTCTTTTCTCCTATTTAATTTTCTACTTAACTTCTGATATTTCAAATATCAACATCACTTGTAGGTTCATCATTCTATACCAAAATATTAACAATTAATTCTCATGAATTAAATTTTTGGTTATTGAAATATTGTTCAAATTCTCATGTATTTTGTAAACTGGTTATTAAATCCCAAAATATAAGCAAAATATATATACCTTCTTAGTTTGATAATTCCAAACCTGAATCGATTTTTGGTATTGCTTGGCTTTCTTCTTGTTTTAAGGCTTCCCTAGACAAGGCTTAAGCTTCCAAATCCTTTTAGATAGATTTCTTGCACTTTATCCTAGGTTTCTTTCTTCTTCTCTCTTTTGTTCTTTTCTTTCCCCTCTGTCCCTTTTCTTTCTTCCTTTTTTTTGTGCTCCTGGATCCCTTAATTTATAGGTGGATTTAAGTCTTCTAGGTGGGTTGTTAGGGTTCTAACAAACTAAAACCTACCTGGTTCTGCAATGGAACCAATGGTCTTGGGTTTATGTGGTTTTGGAATAAGCTTAAAGACCAATATGAAGTATTTTCTACCTTTGGATCTAAAGAGAATGGTTTAAAACCTTTGATGGGTACCTTCTGGGGGGTTTCTAAATGGGAACACGTAAAAAAAGTTAAGTGATTTTCTACAAATAGGTGTTCCTATCAAGGCTTAGTAGGTTGGTCTCTTTCGTGGCTTCACTAGAGCAACTCAAATGTTAACGTTGCATGAGACCACCTGGACTTGGTAGAGAGGGAGCATACCTTTCAATTGGATTTATTTTTGCTTGATTTTGAGGTTTGTAACTTCACATTTAAACGTTTAAAAATGTATACTCAAACAACGTGAAGACTGAAATTGTAATGTTAACTGACTAGGGATAAGATGTTATGGAGATCAATGGAGAATATGGGATGTAAACGTTTGATTTTAAAAACATGGGGTTGTAGAGGGGGTGTTTTTAAGTTGAATGATGGTGGTTGCAACCTTTGAAGTGGTTAGAAACGTCATATTCATTCGTTTGAAAGTACCCACCCGATCAACCAAAAAACTGAAGAAGAAGAAGCACAGTACCTTGAATTTGCTCACCAGACTTTGAATTTCATGCAATTAAGCCTTTGATTTGATTAATTAAACCTCACAAGCTTCCAATTAAGTCCTTAAAATTCAATTGTTTCAATTGATATCAAAATTGACTTCTAAAAGTTGATTTTTCTTGCGATTAAACCCTTAATAATTAATTAAACCTTTGAAAATTCCAATTGAGTCTTTAAACACCTATTTTTTTTTACTAATGGGTTTATTTAATTAAAACCTTGAATTGTTATTTTGTCCTACCAATTTTCACTTGGCTTTATGGTCTTTCAGCATTGGGCTTGAGCATTTTTTTAGGCTTGTTTCAAGTTTATTTCCTTGTATTTATTTTATTATTATCTATTTTATTATAAAATAGGTTACAACAAATGACACATTTTTACAATGTTTACGAAGCAAAATCAAAGTTTTTTTAGAATGAGCTTGTAAAGAAAAGTGACTAAATGGGTGACCAAACTTCCCAAGGAAATGTCTCATGATCATGGGTGACCTCCCTTTTTTGAAACAGGTTTGTTTTGCAAGCAACTTGCCTATCTTAAAGAAAAAACGGTCTATTTTTATGGGTTACTTACCTCTTTTTGAAATTCAAAAATTAGTCTATTTTTGTAGGTGACCTCCCTTTTTGGAAACTAGTTTATTTTCATGGGTGACCTTCCCTTTCTAAAATTTGAAAATTGGTCTTTTTTTAAGGGCGACCTGCCCTTTCTGAAATTTAAAAACCGGTCTATTTTTACAAGCGACCTCTATTTTCAGAAACTAGTATATTTTCATGGGCGACGTACCCTTTCTAAAATTCAAAAACTATTATATTTTCATGGGCAACTTCCCATTTCAGAAACTGATCTATTTTCACGGGCGAACTAGTCTTTTTGAATTTAAAAAACTGGTTTATTTTCATGGACAACCTCCCTTTTCAGAAATTAATCTAATTTCACGGGCGACCAACCCTTTATAAGATTTGAAAACTGATATATTTTCATAGGAGACCTCCGCGTTAAAAAACTAGTCTATTTTTATTGATGACCTGCCATTTTTGAAATTGATCTATTTTTATAGGCGACCTGTCATTTCTGAAATTAAAAAATTGGTCTATTTTCATGAGTGACCTCCATTTTCAGAAACTGGTCTATTTTCATAGGCGACCTGCCCTTTCTGAAATTTGAAAAGTGATCTATTTTCATGGGTGACCTCCCTTTTCAGAAATTGGTATATTTTCACGGGCGACCTGCCTTTTCTGAATTTTAAAAAATGGTCTATTTCATGGACGACCTTCCCTTTTAGAAATTAGTATATTTTCACAGCAACTTGTCATTTTTGAAATTCAAAAACTGCTTTTTTTTTCATGGACGACCTTCCTTTTTAGGAGCTGGTTGATTTTCATAAGCAACTTGCCCTTTCTGAGATTAAAAAACCGATCTATTTTTATGGGTGATATACCCCTCCTTTTTTGCAACTTTATACTAGGACCAAATCCTTTTATTTTTTCAAAGATCAAAACAAAATACCTTTTCAGGGTATATTCTTAAAACAAACACCACTTTTTGGGTGTTTACATTACGTTACATGGATGGAGCCTTAAACATTTCGAGTTATATTCCTTTAACTACTTTTAAAATTTGATCAAATAAAGCATGAGAAAAAAATATATTGTTAATTTTTTTTATTTAAAATTAAGTTGTAATATTTAGTGGTTATCTTCCGATCACATTAAATGATTGAAGTGGATTTAAGAAATTCTCATTAATAAAATATTTGATTACTTGGTTGCAAACTAAAAACAAATTAATCAAATAATGTTTTTTTTAGCTCCTAGGATTTTTTTATTGTTTGGTCCCTTAATTTCCTTTTCTTTTTATTAAGTCCTTTGCCATTGCTTGTAGACCTTTTTTTTGGGTAAGGTGTTGAGGAAAAGTTCCACCACTCAATTTGTTTTTCATACTTACATATGGTCCTTAATGTTTAGCCTCGATTAAAAAATTAACTCTAGCATTAATCAAATTTTGTGATTGGATTTGTTTTTCATGCTAGCATACGGGGATCTCAAGGTGTGGACAAAAAGTTGTCGCTCGATTAATGCTCGGTTTAATGAAACAAAACTCAATTTTATTGATTTAATATAATTAAAGCTTCAGAGATTGAATTTGAAACTTTAAAAAATATGCAATACCTTTTTTTTGCCAACACTAGGGACTAATTTGCATAATCAAGAAAAAAGTTCATGTTCCTTTTACTCCTTTTATATTATTTTTGATAACAACATGTCAAAATAATGTAAAAATATATAAAATTTAATTTTTTTTAAAATTATTTTCCAACCGCAAAATCAAACAGTTTATCAATTAATGCTTTTCAATGTTTTATCATGATTTTAACATATTGATATCAAGAATAAAAAAATATAATAAAAAATAAATTAAATATATTTTAAAGTAAAAATTTATTTTAAAAAGTATCAGAGCAATTCTAAACACCTTCAAAGTGAAGTGTGTGGTTACTTTTAAAGGTGAGCAAAAAAACCGTTAAACCGA
>Ga0325403_1002786_pt1 | contig 15649 bp, 9 predicted proteins | sample PopdelMetagenome_19_FD_205665 | JGI IMG/M metagenome (GOLD analysis project Ga0325403, IMG submission 205665) | Populus deltoides microbial communities from Bellville, Georgia, United States - Xylem-PdKOR-R4 | ecosystem: Host-associated > Plants > Phyllosphere > Stem > Wood/Secondary xylem...
TGTTTCCACCATTTATATATATTTGTCAACAGCATATATAGAACCACATTTATCATCATAATTAGTCCCCGTAGTTGCCATAAAGTAAAATAATGCTACAGAATCTAATCTATGTGAAATTACAAATGAGCAGACTTTGTGATGGACTCCTTTAGCTGCTGGTGAAAAGTGGCTGCATGAAAATAACAAATTAGTTAAAAGGGTGAATGTTATAAAAAGATCACCAATATCAAACCTGTTTGAGAGTGTTGTTGTGGTTGTTTTTTAAAGTGTTTTTTACTTAGAAATATATTAAAATAGTTTTTTTAAAAAATTATTTTTGAAATCAGCACATTAAAATGATCTAAAAACACTAAAAAAAATATTAATTTAAAAAAATAAAAAAATTTAAATCTTTTTAAAACATAAAAACAAGATTTTAGATGTTAATCAGATATAGTGGCATAAACAAATATTAAAATGAATCGAAACATAATAATAAGATTTTTTAAAAAAAAATTTATATTTTGTTTTGTTATCAAGGTCGGAGATTACTCCACAATAAGATAAAAAGATATTAAAAAAATTATTAATAGTTCTGAATAAAAGTTTTTGGCTCTTATAAATATAGATACATTGGCATATAAAATCTTATTTCTTTCCATTCACAATATTTATCAGTAATTGCCCTCACAACATATCACTTCGAAAACAATTTTTGATTGGATGGCTCTGTCATGTCATGGCACGGTGGACCACACGTGGAGCTCTTGATCTTTTCTAGAAGATCACTCCACAAATGATCATCTGTTGCAAGGATGAGAAAGGGACATCTTTAATGAGAAAATTAAGGTTTCTGTTCAAAATCATTTTAAGTATAAGCCAATCTCGTTGTGTTTATATATACACACACAAACACACACGCATACTTAGGTATAGCTTGTAATTCATATATTTTTTTAAAATAAAAAAATTATATATATAAGTTTTTTCAATTTATTTTTATAATTAAAAAATTTTTAAGTAAAAATAAAAAATTTTATACATACATATAATTAAATAAATCGATAACTATGTTAGTAAATGAAAAAAAAACCATAAAAAATAACTAAAAAAAATTAAGAGGCAAATGTAGATTATATTTTCTAAATTTATTTATTAAAATAATTTTTTTCAAACAAATGATAATAGAAATAAAGATATAAATTAAATTGATTGAATAATATAAAAGGGGAAAAAACACCATGCAAGGCTGCACATACTAAAAATATTATTCGAAAATATTTTTTTTTATTTTCAAAAATAAATTTCATCTATAAAAAAGATAAAAAAAATATATATAGATGAATCAGAAAAACTCTTCAATATTTAAATGTAAAAAAAATATTATCATTTAAAAGAGGCTCTCTAAACAAAATGAAAAATAGAAGAGGATATTAATCTAAATATATAAAATAGAAGAAAAAAACCATATAAAAAAACATTAATTTTAAAAAATAATTTAGAAAAAAAAAAGAAGAAAAAAGCAAAGGTCAAACGTATTAGGCCTAGTAAGGTAGACTAGCTCGCATGAACCATTTCGTTAGGGCCCACATGCGAGCTTTCCTTGGCAGGCTTGCATGACTGGGCTCTTATTTTGTTTTTAATCATAACTGGAGCGAATGACATGTCCTCCTTCACCAAATGTTTTTGAAAAAAAAAATCAGACAATGCGTCGTTTGATTTGCCCAAATGCTAGCCACTGTGGTGCCCAAAAAATTAGGGCTTATGTTTTTTTACCTCAAAACCTATTTTTTAACTCATTGTTTTTACCCAAAACACCTTAGTGACTATGATAAACTTATTCATGGCCTAAAAAACCAAAAACTTGTCCTAAAAACTAAAATTAACCCGAAATCAATAATCAAATCAAGCATAGATCTGATTTTTCATGAACTTTAAAGGTTAAAAAAACACTTAATATGAACTTCCTTCATCATATGGAACCACTTGACACAAACATTGACTGTTTTAGCAGCATAAATCAGTGTCAACAATATTTTTCTCTCTCTATTACTAGAATCCGACGATCTCTCTCATCTCTCTAGTAGGGACTAAAAAGTAACAAAAATAAAATTTTGCACTAAAATGGAATTTGAAAAACATTGAGGCACAAAATCGTATAATTTGTGTTATTTTAAAATTTTAAGGACCAAAATGTTCTTTCTCGAAACTTTTGACACGCCACTCATATTTGACACCTTTTTAAATTCTGGTCCATATTCTTTCAATTCCACTGTTGCCTAAGAGATCCAAATCAATTGGCCTTCAATGAGGATCAAATCACCCAAAATAAAACTTTAAAGACCAAAATAATTGTTTAAAAAATAAACAGGGTCATCCATAGTGTTTTGTGAGGGGATGAATAGTGCGGTTGCATAGTATTCACCCTACACGTTGTTGCTACCTAATTTTTTATCCATGTTTTTGATAAATTTTTTGAAAAAAACAACAAAAATCCCAAAAAATACATTCTAGATATATTTGCATCGTTTTTAGCATTTTCAACGTCATCTCAAAATAATTTAAATTTTTAAAGGTATTTTGAACGCGTTCAACTTTTAACGCGTTAATTTTACAATCACTGATTTTTCTTATTGAGTCAATGTTGGTATTGTTTTTTTTTCAAAATAAATTCAAAAGATTTGAAGGACCAATGTGATTGTGGCCAAGCCACACTTCTCCTAGAAATACCAGTCTACAGTAGGAAAAAAAGAGGGGGAGCAAATTTTGAAACAGGAAAAGAGAGCAAAAGGGGAATCACAAAACAAAAACCCTAAACCTAAATCATTTTCTTCTTTCTTGGCCGCTCCCCTCTACCAGCCGCCGCCTCCTGAACTTTTGGTTTTCGGGCTCCCAACTCCCTCAACCACTTCTCCCTCTCCAGCCAACCAAAGCTTTTCCTTTCCCTTGGCCAAACCTAAACGACAACAACCAGTACGCTCGGGTTTCCTAGTAATCTTCAATCAAATACTAGGTGGCGACTCCCAAAACAAGCAAACGAACAAAAATCACCATCAACGTCGCGTGGGGGATGTGCAACAGAATGGCGACTCCACTGGGAAAGGAATTGTTTCTGACAATATTGGACTAAGCTTTGTGTTTTTGATGTGTTTGAGTTTTTTGTGTTTTGTCTTATTTTATTTATGTTTTATCAATGCATCGTATATAATTGCCTCATGCATCACGTCTTTATTTTTGAAAGCACACACAAGCTTCTAAGCTGACTATTAGTCAGGGTTCAGATGCGTGAAACACCCAACTCATATCTGAGTGCCTGCTTGGTAATGGTGGGTATACGTGCCTTAACCATTTCTCATAACGCCCCTATACTGTCTTTACGAAGATCGTCACTGGGCAGATATGAGACCAGGTAGAAAACCTACCCACGTTCACATAATGAATAGAACTTGTCCTTAGGTTGTATGTGTTATCTTGATTTGCATCAAGGCAAACCCTTCTTGAAGCATCTTGAACTCAAGACTTGTGGGTGACACAATGACTCACTCAAGAAATTTTTATTGTAGAGCAAAGCAAGAATCAAGATTCTTGTTTCATCATGCAAGAGTTACGATCATATGTCACCCTTTGAAAAACGAGTTTATCATATAGATTACATATTCATACATTTATCATGCATGCACCGGTTGATAAGTAGGTTCCCCCATATAATCTCAATTATACCTTATTGAAAAAAAAAAGATGGAAAATGAAGAAAAAGGTTAGAGAGAGGCTTATTGTCAAAAAAAAAAATTGAGAGCAGTAAAGATGAAGTAGCTAGACTCATGAATATGCTTGAACAAGTGTTGAACATCAATAAGGGAAAGGGAACATCTACACAGCCTCCTGTGGAAATACTGTCAATCCATGCCCCACACAAGGAAAACATAATTGACTTTTCTCCTCAGTACTCCACCAGTAGAAGCCATAAACACTGAAGTGGCATCGTTTCTCCTTCATCCAGTAATGAACAACAACAACAATGCCTTCAGCCATCAACACATGACAACCGTTGTTTTTCTTCAGATGCATTGTTAATTGTTCACTGCCTCTACATCTACTTTCAATAGCATCCAACAGCTACTAGCCTTTCGTGCCTTGTGCATTGGCCTTCTTTGAATTCACCTCCACCATGAGCTTCATTCTCGTCCCGTAATATAAGATGTTGATCTAAAAAATAGGAGCAGATATTGAACTTCTAAGTGGCAGAGCTCTCTCTACATAGATTTGTTTGTGGATCTGACAGTGGAGAATACAAGAGGGAATGTAGTAGGTTCAGACTTTATGAAAATTTCCCTCACCAGTGGTAGCACCAAAACATTGTAGTAGGTTGAAAAGCCAGACTTGATCTGAAAAACAGAGCAGACATTGATCTTCAATATAGCAGAGCTCTCTCTACAGAGATCTGTTTGCGAATCTGTTAGTGGGGAATATAAGGGATGTAGTAGTTTTAGAAGCTATGAAATTTACTCCATTAATTTCAGCACCAAAACACTGAAGTAGGCAGAAGAGACAGACATGGCAAGAAAAACAGGAGTAGCATCAAACTTCAAAAGAGTAGAACTTTATTTGCAGAGGTCTATTTGTGGATCTGCCAGTGGGGAATCCAAGGAGTGGTGTAGTAGTGTTAGATCATTTATAATTATCTCCCACTAGTGTCAGCATCAAAACACAAAAGTAGGGAGAAAAGACAAACTTGGGCTGAGAAATAGGAAGAAGACCGAAACTTCAACAGAGCAAAACTCCCTCTACAGGTGTCTGTTTATTGTACTATCAGTGAGGAATCGAAGATAAGATAAAAGGAGTTTTAGATTCATTAGGTTCTCTTTAGTAGAGACACCGCGTGATCCTACAAGTTGGCAATGGTGGTGCTGCATGTTTCCGTATGCTGTCAAGATTACCTAGTTGTTGGAAAGTTTCCAACAATCTTCAAACAACCACAACAACATTGGAAGATTGACATGATGTTGTGAGGATTGCTGAAAGAGGTGAACAAGCTATCATGATGGGAAAGATTGAAGGTTCTGCCAAGGATTCCAGAACAATGATAGGAGATGAATCAGAAGATGACACTCAAGATGAGAAACCTTAGTTATGTGGGTCAGTCAAGTCTCACTGTAGCATCAACTGCTCAAATGTCTTTGCCAAAATGGACATACCTAGGCCACTTGAGTTTATTTACCAACATTTGTTAGATTCCAGACTTTTTGCTTGACTCTGTCAAATCCCATGCAACCATCGTTTCCTATGTGGTATAATCCGGACAAGAGATTTGAATATCATGGTGGGGTCCCCAACCATTTCAATCGAACAGTTGCGAGAATGTCAAGAATCGAGTTGGAGGTTGGTGTTTAAGAGGCAACTTAAGTTTGTGAAAGATGGTGCCATCGATTATATTGTCACCACAACATCCTCAGAATGACAAGTGATCAAAAATACTTGGTAGAACACAGATATTGCTAGAAAAGTTGATTCAAGAAGGTTGTTTAACTATCAATAATTTTGTTATGGATTTTTGCCATTCTGCATTTTGTTTTGGAATCACATCTCATCCTTTAATGAAACATGTCTCTTCTTTATCTCTTTGTTGTTATGAAATCATGAGAAGTCTTTTTCAAAGGGTATTTTGACAAAATATTTTGATTAAACTCCAAAATACAAAATCAAGGCTAATCAATCATGAAAGATTAAAGTGTTTTGGTTGCAGAAATGACTCGATGTTTGTTGAAATAACATGGGGTGACCAAACAAATTTTAAGCTCACACATGAAATTGAACCACATACCATATAGCTAAGTTTTAGAAGTATGCATAATGACACGTAGTGGATTCAGTAGTTAGAGACTCGTGAATCATGATTCTTACAAAATCAACATCATTACACTGGATGAGGTTAAAATTTATCGGTTCTAACCGCCCTTGCTTGAAATGAGAAAAGGCCATCTTTTGATATCCCCTCACTTTCTAAAGATATTTATCCTTTGCAAACCCATTTTGAGCCTGATAAACTATTTCTTTTAAAAAAAAACCCTAACTAGGATCACACCCCACACTAGAGGCAAATAAGAGATTTTTGTTAGCAAAGATGAAGACAATGTTAGAGTCAATGGATAAAGGGAAGTCTTAGAACAAAAGTCCAATGATTTAGAAAAGGCTAAAAGAAAGGAACCATAGACTGAAGGCATGTAAGAAAACTTTGAGGAAGGCTATGAAAAAAAAGTGGAATGGCCTGCACTTAAAGGCAAGTCAAAGATTAAGGAAGGCGAACACCTATCAAGTCTAGGAAAGGAAAAAAAAAGTTTCAATCAAGGAAAGAGCCAACAAACACCAAAAGTTAATACCAGAAAAAATACGAGTTACAAACATTGTCTTTTGGTATCAATGATAAAGCCTCTAATGTCTTCAAATGATTAGATTGATTATTCATCAAAGAAAAAGTTGGATTTGTATTATGACTCATGTTAAGAGCATTCTGATCTTTAAGGTTAACAAGGTTATATGCCACTTCCTCTACAAAGACAACAAGAGAAAGAGAATTGATGAATAATTGACGCTGATCCTAGGTCTTTGAAACCCTCAAACACCTTTTGAGCCTGTGAAATTTCTTTCTTTCATAGTCATAAACCATTGCCTACATTACGTGTTTCTAAAAGCCCTTTTTTATCAAGTAAGCAATTTGAACAGATAAATGGCGCTCTCAAAACTTATAGAGCTTTTCTATAAAAGTCGTGACTTCATGAATTAAGCTACTGGTTATTGTGCATGTTAATAAAATAGGTGCTTAAAAGAAAACAAACTTTCTTGATAAATTCTCGAGTTTTGACTTGAGACTCTTGTTTTCCTTGAAATTCACAGAAGGTCACCTCATCACAGACCATCAAATGATATACCCCAGATCAAAGATTAAAATTGACACAAAGAACCATAGAAAAAACTATTTTAATCTTACAACGGGTTAATTTCTGTTTTTGAAATACAAGACAATCAAATGACTCTATTGAATTGCGTGTGTTGGATCTTTGACCGAAGAAGCTTGATTTTCAAAAATACTTTCAAAAAGTTAACATATCTCTGATTTTATTTTAACAATTAGACTTGAATAGACATGATCTTTAAAATAGGGGAGTTGATTCCAAAACAAGAAAGATTGTTAAACAAGAAGAACATCGATCAAATTTGCAAAATCCTTGACAGAAATGACATCAACACTTCTCAACACTCATAGGGGCAATACAATGGACCTTGAGAAGGAAAAGAAACAGTATTTAGATCAGCTAGGGGACAAAGAAAAATGGTTAAATGATGAATCAGTGAATTGAGGACAATGTGGTTTAAAGAAAGATAATCAATGAACGAGCACATTGAGATCACACTAGGGCAATATTGTTTAAACACAGTCAAGATCTAGTGAACTCCAGTAGCAAATGAGAGTGGCGTTGCACTTGAAGGACATCTTTATCTAGGTTTAACCTCTTAAACATGGCTACCAACCGATTTGGACACCAGATTAAATGAAAATGAATGTTGAATAAATGCACACCACTAAGACTGATTGTGGAACAACGATGCACTTAAAGGACATCTTCATATCTTTATGTTGGGTTACCCTTTGACACATGGCTAGGACTCCTGACAGATGTTATCGCGTGAGTGCATTTGAATGAACATCGAAAGGATGCACATCACCAAGACTGATTGTGGGACCATCTACTTTGAAGCCAAAAGACGCACTTCACTGCATGAATATGGGTGATAAAAGAAACATCATTGATGATGTTAATGTATTTCTTTTCATAATCTGATTAGACAAGCTGAGAGGAATTCGTAGAGAAGAAAATTGAGCATACATCAATGAGCCTTTTATGACAAGCTATGAGATGCATATCTGGATAACTAGATAGTTTCCAAGAAGGTTGATGATAACATATACTTAAAGAGTATTTTTTTAACTGGAGGCAAGTCCATGACTGATTAGCAATCTAAGATGAGGACGACACTAAAAAACCTCTTGATAGGTGTTGGCAGGATGCATACAGCTAAACAAAAAATAGTTCTTGAGAGAATCTTTAAAAAGCATGCCTTGTTAAGCTCCTTTATGATGAATCAAGCAACACCACACTTGGGGGCATATGGTTATGTTTGATAGATAACAAAAGTAGTAATTGTCTTGGATAACCTAGAATGGGCACTGCACTTACATTTGAGTTGAAGGTTAGCATGCGAACAAGTTAAACAGTCAGAAGAACAAATAAGGTTTTGGATAGTAAGCAACATGATGAATCAAGCAACACCACACTTGGGGGCATGGTCATCCTTGATAAATAATGAAAGCAGTAATCATCGTGGACAGCCTAGAATGGGCACTGCATTTACATTTGAGTGAAGGGTTAGCACACAAATGAGCTGGCAAATCAGAAGGACAAAAAAGATTTGGAATGCAAACAAGGGCACCCTATGATAAAGGAGCATCAGAAAAGGGGGGCCTATATTTCAAACTAGGTAAGGATACATGCATGTCATCTAACCTCAAAACATTGCATCAAATATTTTTGTTGATTTGTTACAAGAAAGATCCTCAATGAAGTCCAACGAGGTTGTGGACAAAGAAAGAATCATTAAGTTGGTAATAGCAAAGAAATCACAATTTTGAGCCTGTAATTGGAAGAAGATGAGGTAAGAAGGTCAATCATGTCATCAAGAAGAGTCTTCAGTTCGAACCCTGCCATTAGGAAGAACTGTAACACTAATTTGAGCTTTGGTTAAAGGAAATCGCCGGATGGGATTTCAGGTTAACCTATCTACAACACCAATTTGAGCTTTGGTTAAAGGGAATCACAAGATGAGATTTCAGGTTAACTAAGCTATGCACAAGAGTTTGATTCTGGTTAAAGGGGATTGCCAAATGGAATCTCAGGTTAGCCCAACCACGCAGACTTTGGTTCTGGTTAAAGAGGATCGCCAGAAGGGATCTCAGGTTAGCCCAACCACACACAAGATTTTGGTTCTAGTTAAAGGGGATCGCCATATAGTGATCTCAGGTTAGCACAACCACATACAAATTTTGGTTTTGGTCAAAGGGGATCGTCAGAAGGGATTTCAAGTTAGCCCAACCACACAGATTTTGGTTCTAGTTGAAGGGGATCGCCAAAAGGGATCTCAAGTTAGCCCAACCACACACAGAATTTTAGTTCTGGTTAAAGGGGATCGTCAAAAGGGATCTCAGGTTAGCCCAACCACACACAGGATTTGGTTCTAGTTAAAGGGGATCGCCAGATGGGATCTCAAGTTAACCCAACTATACACAGGATTTTGGTTCTGGTTAAAAGGGATCGCCATAAAGGATCTCAGGTTAGCCCAACTACACCTCGACTTTGGTTCTGGTTAAAGAAGATCGCCAGATGGGATCTCAGGTTAACCCAACCAAGCATGGAATGTAGCTTTGGTAAAAGGGAATCGCCGGATAGGATTTCAGGTTGACTGAGCTACACACCGATTTTGGTTCTGGTTAAAGGATATCGCCAGATGGGATCTTAGGTTAACCCAATCAAAAGGGCAGGTCACCCGTGAAAATAGACCAGTGTGAGTATGTGTGGGCAGGTCGCCCGTGAAAATAGACCAAGGTAAGTGTGCGTGGATTGGCCGCCCCTGAAAATATACCAAAATAAGTATGTGTAAGCAGGTTGCCCGTGAAAATAGACCAATTTTCTTCAAAATGGGCAACTCACCCAAGATAATGAGACTATTTTCTTTTAAAAAGCGAAGTCCTTGGATGAGTGGATCACTCAGTAAGCAAGGAAGACTTTTGTTTTCTTTACAAGCTTACTATGCAAAACATTGAGGAAAGTTTTTCTTCGTAAGCATTGTAAAGAGGGGGCATTTGTTGCTACTTAATTTTTTACCCATGTTTTTGATAAATTTTTTGAAAAAAAAACAAAAAACAATGAAAATCCAAAAAATACATTCTTGATATATTTGTATCGTTTTAAATTTTCAAAGGTATTTTGAACGCCTTCAACTTTTAACGCGTTAATTTTACAATCACTGATTTTTCTTATTGAGTCGATGTTGGTATTGTTTGTATTCAAAATAAATTCAAAATATTAAAAAAAAAAAAGAGTTGAAGGACGATTGTGATTGTGGCCAAGCCACATTTTCCTATAAATACTAGTTTACAATAGGGGGAAAAAAAGAGGGGGGGGTAGCAAATTTTGAAACATGAAAAAGAGAGCAAAAGGGGAATCACAAAACAAAAACCATAAACCTAAATCATTTTCTTCTTCCTTGGACGCTCCCCTCTACCAGCGCCGCCTCCCGAACTTTCGGTTTTCGGGCTCCCAGCTCTCTCAGCCACTTCTCCCTCTCCAACCAACCAAAGCTTTTCCTTTCCCTTGGCCAAACCTAAACGATTCAGCCCTCTTCATTTTCCCCCAGAGACCGAGATCGTCCCTGTTTCCTCTTCTTCCCCGTTGCACCTTCATCTTCCCCTTCCCGGCCACAAATCTTCCCTCTCTCACCCGAACACCCACAAGAACCACAAACTCCAGCCATTTCCAGCACCGAACACAGCAGTGTCTCTCACTCTCCCTTCCTCTCCACTACTAACAGTAGCTCATTGTAGAAAAGAGAAAGAAATAAGAAGGGAGGCTGAAGGACAATAAAGAAGGGGCAAAAACAAAAATTTTAAGGGTGAAAGTCTCCCAACCATGGCGGCGGTGAACGACCCCGCGGGTGTAGAAATGAAGGAGGAGGAGAGAAGTCGTTGATCCAGCCATCCACATGGATGGTCTGTCGGCGGCGCGTGTAACAAAGCCATACTCCATATCCAGCAGCCCAAGCATAGCAGAACCCGCCGACCACAAGCCACAGACGCCCTGACCCTAGAGCCGTCAGCCACCTGAAGAAGAAGGAAAGAACTACAAACGGAGAAACGGGCCCGACAGATTTGAGAAGGAAAAAATAAAATCGACTACTTGTGTTTTTCTCCTTTTGCAGGTAACGATGGTCCTCACAGCCAGCAGGGAAGGGAAGGGAAGAAGAAAGCAGGCCTGATCCACCCGTTTCCAGGCATTGTCAGCACCGACGCGTGAACCCACGTGCCGCCAGTTGCGGTGGCGCGTGGAGAAGACGCGTCACCACTGTTCAGATGACCCAATGGCTTCACAACATTGTTCCTCTGACTTAGGGCTACCGGCATTATTCATGATTTTAGTTCAAGCTCTTTTTGTAAATTTAAATTGTGTAATGTGTTATTTGGATTGTTTTTAACATTGATTATTTTGTAATATTTAGTCATGGTTGTGTGTGAGTATATTACAGTAAAAAAGTGATGTGTGTGTGTTTGTATTTTTTTTTATGTATGTTATTAAATTATAAAATCAAAAGGATAAAAAAAGAATTTAATATTTTAATTTGTATATGATCAAGTATCTGAATGACAAATAAAATCATGTTGTACTTCCCGTGAAAATATAAGAACATGTTTCTATATATATTTCGAGATTTAATAACTGATTTATTAAAGTTTTGAGAATTTGGTTAATATTTTAATTTTTAAATCACATTAAATCACCAAGCAGCTTATCTTAGGTAGGGTGTGCTCGGAGTGCTAATACCTTTCATAGCCACAACCAGTCCCCAACCCTCAAATCTGTGACAACAACCAGTACGCTCGGGTTTCCTAGTAACCTTCAATCAAATATTAAGTGGTGACTCCCAAAACAAGCAAACGAACGATAATCACCATCGACGCCGCGCGGGGGATGTATGACACACGTCATGGTTATTAAAAACACGAGTTTATTCGTAAAATCGTACAATTTTACGAGTCAACACATATATAACATGTAAAATCAGGTTAAAAACTCAAAAATCAGCAAAACTAGTCAAAATCGCCCAAACTCAGTGAAATCAATAAAACCAAATCGATTTCACGAGTTTGACAAAAAAATTAAAAATTTTGCTAACCCCATCTCCATGAGTCCCCCGACACTCCACTCACCCCCCAGTCTTCCCTTTCCCATTTCCCAAATCTCAAGTTCTCAAGTCTCAACAAGCAGCAGCGTAGCTTGTTCCACTCTCAACTCACAAGCAGCGGCATAAGTCATAAGCACTCACGAGCAGCGCAGCAAGGATTAATCTTTATTTTTTTCTCTACTTTGTTTGCTTCTGATCTAAATCTAATTGTCTCTAGACTCTTCACTCTCCATTCTCTCAGCTGGTTTTGCAATTAAATAATCTTAAAGTTGCTGTTAATCTTGCAAAAAGAGGAAATATTCCTGGTGCTGAAAATCTGGTAAGTGGTAAACACATTGCTTGCTTTTAATTTCGGTTGGATATTAATTGTGTTTTGCTATTAATACTCATCTGCTTGAAAGAGGAACAAAAGATTAGCTTTGAGATCGTCCCTGTCTGTTGTACTGCAGTGCTCATAAGATTGTAATCTTTCCTTGCTAGAAGCTTCTAGTTCTCTCTTTTCATCCAAAACTATCTGCATATTTCTGCACTCTATGCTACAAAAGCTTTGATCACCCCTGCAATCACATATATTCAACAGCAGTTTTTAGAAATCTTGCATGAAAGATTTAATGGAAGAATACAATTTCATATGAAACTAGTCCAGCTGACATGGCTATATAATTAATTAGTATATACCTTCTTAATCAGGGTTATGTGGTAGAAAGATTCCAAAATAAGCCTTGAGCAGCTGGAATGCTGGATCCCTTTTGATAGCTTACACTTCTGCTGGTGACCTGGATATAATTATATTATATTATATTTTAAAATTATTTAAATCATATATAAATTTTTATTTGAATTATATTTTTTAAAATGTTTGGATATTTATATTGTTTATTTTAATTTTATTTAAATTATGTTATATTATTATTTACTACTTCACTAGATTTATCAATATATAATTAGTTAAAATATTTTACTTATAATTTTACTATTCGAGTCTATAATCTAAATTTATATTATATATTTCATATCATGTCAAAAAACTATTTTTAACAACCTTCTTAGTTTTTAAGTAATAATATATATATATAGGGGCAGCTTCAGATCATCCATGTTTAAAATATATCTTGTAGTCGCATCTCATGTACTACAAAAAAAGACCCATGATCTTGTTGGTGCATCATAAATTTCATACTCATTATTGCGTAGGCCTGTTTGATGGACCGAGAGGTCATAATATCCATCAAATTGAAGGCCCATAAGAGATTCACCTTACCTTATCATATGTTGTTTATTTTGCGTATGTAAAACTAAAATTTCTAAACAAAATTTTCAACATTTATTTATTTTTAGATCTAACTAGTTCTAGTACCTTATTGTGGAAATTTTTTGATTTTTTTAAATTATATAATAATTAGATATTTGTAAGAAATGTAATGAATAAAATTATTGAGAAAAAATTGTAATTGTTTAGTCAAAATTATCTTTTTATTATTCATATAATTTTTTTATTTTGACAATAACATATATTTTTTATTAGTTCATAAAAATCCTTATGATTTGAATAAAATAGCAACCACATCTTTTTAATTAAAAATTTTCTTTCTTTATTCATGCATTTATTTTCTTATGAGAAAAGATGTTTTCTTATCATAAACAATTTAAAAAAAAAACTTATTATGATAATAAAAAAAAAGTTTCAATTAAAAAAAAACTATCTATCAATCATTTTTATGCATCTATATAAAAAAATAAGAATTAAACATTTAAAAAAAATCATATAAAAGATTATAATAAGAAATAATAAAATGGATGCTTTATAGTCATCAAATAGTAATGACTAATTTTTTTGAACAATTATGCACAATAGGTTATAAATAGTTATTTATAAATTAATTGTTAATAATCAATTCAAATATTATAGTGCAACTTAGCTAAAGATACCGATGCTACACTGCGACTAGGATTTTAAGCTTATTTGCAAAGCAAAAGAAGACTTTTGATGTTATGGGTACATTCTTCAGCATCGTGAAAGTCTTTAATTAAGAATTGATAATATATGAACGATAAATTATAAAAACATTATTAACAATAATTACAGACTAAAATGAGAAGTATAAGAAGAAGTAAATGACTTGTAAATATTTAGATCATTGATAATAAATTGTTATTTTTTTAAAGTTTTGAGTTAAAAAAATAAATCATCAATAACAAAGAATGAAATTTATTTTTTTTAATTAAGGGACAAAAAATATATTAAAACAATAAAATAATTGCTTATATATTGTAAATTAACTTGCCAAATCTACAACCGAGCTCATGGATTTAATTGGATTCAATATTTTTTTATTAATTTTTATATCCAAATATAAAATAAAATAAAAAAAAGAGCCCAAGTGCGTGGGCCTTTTTTAAAAAATGAGCTAAGATGTGTGGGCCTTTCGACCCAGCCCGCGTGTTTGAATCTAATTTTATATTTTTTGTTATTTTTTAAATGAGAGGATGACCTTTTGTTTGCCTAATATTTTTGAAGAAAAAAAATTAACGCCATGTCGTCTGCTGTTTGCAAAATCTAGTGACTAAAGGTGGCAAGAAAAGTAGGTCTTCTTTTGCTTTTTTGCTAAAAAAACTCATTTCCAACCCCTTTTTATCCAAAACACCTAAAAAACATTCTAAAAACCTTGATAAATCTAATTTTAACCTCAAATATTGAATAAAAAATCTTATTGTGGGTAGATCTACCTTTTCAGGCAAGGAAAAGGAGGCATTCCTCTAACTGAAATCTCTTTCTCTCTTCCGTCGTGGCCTATACACACAGGAGAAAGAGGGTCACTTCTATGGCCAAAGATCACATGACAATCATCCCCCATCACTACAATATAATATCTATGTGAAACTCATCTCATCAAATAAAATCTCTTGACACTAAAAACGTCTATAATACCTATATGAAACTTTCCTCATCATATGAAACCTCTTGACACAAGATTGTCTATTTTTATGATTTAAATCAGTGTCAATAATGACTTTCTTTCTCTATACTAGAATCTAGCAACTCAGTCTCTATCCTCTAAAAAAAAGACTAAAAAATAAGTGAAATAAATTTGGTATCAAAATTGGTTTTTTGACAACTGAAATGATCAATTACATATTAAATAAAAAGATGGGGAATCAAACTGAACTTCTTATATGAAATTCAAAGTTGCCACGTGTTTTCTTCGTGTTTTTCACTTTAATTCATTGTCTTTTAATTCCACCATTTCTTAAAATATAAGAGAGTATAATTGGCTATTAATTTGGGTTCAAAATAGTTCAATTGTGCAAACAAAAATTGGTGACCAAATTGAAAATTAAAAAAATAACTATTTCAATTTATAATAATTTGTGAGGGAGCACACGATGCAAAGTGAACAAGAATAACACCTCACGGCTTAATTTTTTTTTTAATGATAGAAAGAATTTGCAAATAAAAAAAAAACATAAGATAGGAGAAATATTTGGAGATATGCTTAAAAAGAAAAGAACCAAATAGTTCAAATTTAATATTTTTTTAGAACTTGGAAATTTTTTAAGCCTTAATTGTAAGGATATTGTGGAACAATTTTCATGGACCAAAAGTGAGTTACTCCTCAATCTAATTGTCTTCACAAAAGAAAAATTACTTTTTAATTAT
>Ga0325403_1002787_pt1 | contig 15645 bp, 8 predicted proteins | sample PopdelMetagenome_19_FD_205665 | JGI IMG/M metagenome (GOLD analysis project Ga0325403, IMG submission 205665) | Populus deltoides microbial communities from Bellville, Georgia, United States - Xylem-PdKOR-R4 | ecosystem: Host-associated > Plants > Phyllosphere > Stem > Wood/Secondary xylem...
TATTTTGTGTTTGTAGCAGTGGTATCCCTCTTTGAAATTAAACAAAAATAAGAGACATAGAATCAAACAAGAATAAAAGAAGTTAAATATGCATATTAGCATAGAAAATATATGTTCAAATATATATATATCACCATGTCTAAATTAGCTATTTCGGGTTTAAAATCCTTTATCAGCCAATGTTTTCATCTCAGGGATCTTAGCAAGATGAGAAATTTTCTTGTTATTGAAGTCTTCAAGTCCAAACAAGGCATTTATCTAAGTCAACACAAGTATGTTATATATTATAATAACATCGAACAAAATGAGACGGTACAGAAAATTTTCAAAACCAGTAGTAATTCTTCAAAAAAGGAATCGGTAACTTTGAACGTGCTGGAGAATCTCATCGTGAGTCGGGCTTGGTGGAAAGCTGGGAGTTGGGCCGGCCCAACAAAAAGACCCACGACAGGTATATGAGAATTCATGAACCACGCCCGCCTAGAAAATGAGGTTGGTGGATAATCGGCAAAAAATAAATAAAAATTGAGGTGTGTTCTAGCAGCTTGCGTTGAGGGTCGAGAGAGAGAGTGAGGCGGTCGCTGCTTGTTCTCTCGCCGTATTGATTGCTACCAGAAATTAAAAGAAAGACAGAGTCCGTCTCTCTTCCGAATTTGTGGAATCAAATCAGTGAAGAAGAACAACAGCAACCTGTTCTATAAGAGATTATTCGAATAGGGAGAAAAAAACAATGGCATCCATTTACCTCTCGATATGTTCAACTTCGAAACCCCTAGCGGCGCCACCTAAATCTGCAGGAAGAACAACAGCTTCAGCGTCTTCGTCTTCATCTTGTTTTAAAAGCCAAATCTGCGGATGCTTTGTGGCTGGACGGTTGGTTTGTTCAGGGAGCAGGAAACAGAAGAAGCAGATGCAGGTTGTTTCTATGGCACCTGATGAAGAGAAATTGACTCGCCGAAGTCCTCTCGATTTCCCTATCGTACTTCTCTCTCTCTACCACTACTTTTACTTATTCTGAAATTGTCGTGTCAAAGAATATTATTAATTATGTTGAATTAGTGTCGTCAAAACCTAAGTTAAACACCCTCAAAGACATGTTTCGACGAAAGTTGCTTAGGGGAAGGAAGCAAGGAAGGGGTGCTTTTCATTGTGATAATCCATGTTTCACATCTTTGATTTCTTTTGTTGTTCGAATTTCTTCTATCTATATTAAACACGAAAGAGGTGCTGTTGAGGGTAGTGATGTGCAGATATCTCTAAAGAAAATGTGCCACAGCCCATATGGGTATTAATTTAGCAAAGGAGCTCTTCAGTTAGTAACAATTCCAAGTGAAGCTGACAATGTATTCAGAAGGTCTGCAAACACCCTTTGGAATTCAAAACTGAAACTAGGTCATATGCTCAATTGATATTCAAATGTTGTGTTTGTAGATTATTTCCGAGTGTCGTGCTATTTGGATAATGATGTCATTTGCTCTTATTTTTATCTATGCTTCACCCTTGTGATTCATTAGGCTTCGTGGAGTTCTTAAGAATGACTAGTGAGCATCCATGGTTGTTGTGAGCTTAGTTTTATCGATGCAAAGTGGATCAAGTTATTGTCTGCTTGATTTCATAGGGCTATTGATTGAAACATACTCAAAGGTTGAGGTGTTGGGTTTTCCTTCTTTCTTGGTGGTGGGTGTAATATAGAGTTTGATTTTTTGCTTAATGAGCTCTGCTGAGCAGTCAAATTTGAGTATATTGTCTAACCAGGTCATGTAGACTATAAGATCATCCAAACCAACCAAAACTATCTTTCTGCTCAACTTCTAGAATGTTGTCATCCAATTCTACTATTTGATTTTCTCTACTAATTGATCTCATTCAATTTTTTTCGTGGAGAGTTAATAAGGTTGCTTTATTGGATAACAAACAAGGTTGATTTGATCTAGGATGATATATCATATTCAGGTACAGCCACCAAAGCCCAGTTGTGCAAATTTTCAGGGTTGTATTTTGTATATGCATCATAATTAGAGATGGAAATCTGATTCTTGAAGTTGTAGTTCTGCAACTTGATCTCCATTTGGCTTGTGTTGCATCAGGGGCTACAGTTGTATTTTGAGGTAGATTCCTTGAAAACCATGCAATATTGGATAGATAGAGAAAAAGGATATACTGCGCTCAAAATCACCCATGTTGCCTTTTGACATCATGCATGAGGGAATCATTGTCCGAGTGACTGGTTATCTAGTCAACTGCTCTATTCCTGTATATCTTGAGCATTGAAGCTTGAAAAATTTGCATGAACATTTTGAATTGCTATGCGAGTTGCACGAGGAATTGCTAGGTGAATGGTTCTAATTATCAAAGCTGCTTTATTCATTTAGATAGCTTTCATCTTCTGTCTCTACTCCACTGAAAAATTGTGTATTAGTGTAAATCTTCTTTTTCATGTGGTTCTTCAAATGTTGTGCTGTTTTTGCTGAAAGCATAAAGTTGGGCCCTGGTTTGGTTCTTATGAATTCATGGGAAATAAATGAAACTTCCTCTATATGTTAAATCTTTGAAATTTTTAATTCCATCAATTAGGTCATTTGGGAACATTATGGGCTTGTAGTTTTGTCCTGAATATCTGCTGCTTGACATGGCATGGTGAATGATAGTCTTCTGTAGAGTTCATTGATATCTGAACTTGGTGGTTTACCTTCATCTTATTCGCATGGCAGGAGTGGGAAAGGCCGAAGCCGGGGAGTAGGCCTGATATATTCCCGCAGTTTAGCCCTATGAAGACACCAATACCACCCCCATTGCCATATGATCCTCCTGAAGAAGACGAGGAAGAAGAAGAAGAGAAAAAGAAAGAGGAGGAGGAGGAAGATCCTGAAAAGGAAGAAGAGCCAGATAAGCCTGAGAAGCAGTAGTATTAGTAGCAGTGTGGTAGCCTTGAATTTCTTTTGAATTGTCTATCAATTCGCCAAGTTTTTGATGAGTCAAGTCTAGCTTTTCATTGGTAATAGGAAGTGGATGGAATGTAGTAATCATCCAAGGTAGGGTGATGTTATGGCTGGTATTTACCAGTATGAGCTGCAAAGATCTTGCTATGGGACATAATACATGGCAAAATGCGATAAATAGATGTTAATTCATTGCTGTGTTGAAGTTTTAAATATTCTCTGTTGTGTTTCATTAATAATTTCTATTTTCACTATCTGCCTGCAGTACCATTTCTGAAATAAATTTCTGCTACAAAGAAGAGACTTTATGATGGATTTCCTATAAACAACGATCTAAGGCATGGAAAGTCTATTTTCTAACAAAGGCTTCAAAGCTATTAACGTATGGGTTCTAGACATAAATATGAATTATGTTTTCCTTGTAATAAACGATCTATAATCTCAGAACTTATCATTCTAGGTAAGGAAACTCTATTACAAAAGTTTTTTTCTCGAGCTTTGTCAAGTTGGATTGCTGTCTAATTTAACCTAGAAGATAAAGCTTGGCAGGACAGCAGCAGGTGTAAAACAAAAAAAAAAAAAAAACTGAAAGTAGTATGTGCCATTTGGGGCACCGAAAAATGCAGGAGGTATAACTCTAATTTCTAACGAAGCCTTCAAAGCTACTAAATATATGGGTTCCAAACACAAATTTGAATTATGTTTTCGGCTCGGCACATATTAGAACACTCCCCCTTAACACAAACTATCCACGTTAGTGTTATCTAAATGGCAACTAATACTCATATCTATATTCATAATATTCATCCAAATAACCGACTATAATACTAAATCAGCTATATTAGTCTTCATCTAAACAACCAACTAATTTACTTATATGTATCCATTATCTTCTTCTAAATAGTTGACTATGATACCAATCAATCACATTAGTTTCCGTCCAAATATTCGATTAATCACATGTTTGTATCCATAGTCTCCATCCAAAAATCCAACTATGATACCAATCAATCATAGTAGTCCTCGTCCAAATGGTCGATTATGATACCAATCAATCATAGCAGTCTCCGTCCAAATGACCGACTAATCATATATAATTTTACTAATCTCTATCATTATAGCTTATTTATTTATTTTTAACATTTTTAGGTTCAACTGTTGTGGTCAATTATAATTTACATAGTGACTACTGCTGTTGTGATCAATCATAATTATAAACTAGTTATAGTTGCTACAGTCATCCACGATTATATACAAAATATCTTAGATATAACACCTCTATTGTAAGTCATGGATGTACAAAAGCTCATAAGAATGGTGACAACTCTTAATAGATTTATCTCTCATCTAGGATAATGGACTTCATAGTTGAGTACTACTTCAATGAGTCACTTGTGGATGTATCGTGCAATATGTTCTAGTTTAGAGACAAGATTGTGTTTATTAGCCTTAAAAAATATGTCTCTAAGTATATATTATGTTTTGAGTTTGTATCATCTAATAATACCACAAGGTATGAAGCTCTCCTAGTTAGCTTAGTGTTGGCAAAGGCTTTAAACACATACCCCTTTAAAGTATATGGCGACTAATAATTGATAATGAGCTAGTATGATAGCTAATTTAAAGATAAGGACTCCTTAATGTTCAGATACCAATAAAAGATACTTGGGCTACTAGCTGGTTGAGAAGAGAAAGGGAACACAATCTCTTTTATAAGAATTTTGATAAAGAAAAATAACCGATAAAATCTTTTATTAAAATTAGTAAGCGACCTTATAGATCTTCTCCTATATGTGTGGATAAAGGTCATCAAAAGTCCAAGTATTGAAAATAAAAAGATGCATATAAGTGTAATCAAGGTCAGCTATGGAGATGAAGATAAAGATTGGAGGATTTTCGTTAAGAAGTACGAATTAACTAAAGACTACTCTATGGATAGGGTTAAGGTTGTTCACCTTATAGGTAAGGCAATATGGTATTGATTGGTGAATAATTAGTTGTATCAAAGGTCTATAACTACACTATTTTTAAATTGTGTATCCATATACGAGATCCAATATGGGTTGAAAATAGATCCACAAAAGGGTTTATGACATATATATGGGTGTAAGAGCTATAAAAGCTTAACTAACTTGAGCAGGTTTTTACTAGCCCACCATTACCTAAGATATCATGGATTTTATTAAAAATGCAACAAGTGCTAAGGGTTCGTCCTTTTACCTTATCAATTCTCGATTGGAATGATTGTCTTTGCATCTTTTTTACCCTTGTTTTAATAAAAAAGAAATGAACATAATAAGACCATTCTCTAAGGTATATGAAAGAAGATAATTTGTTCTAGTAGTTGTAGAGTATTTTATAAAATGGATAGAGGTTAAAGCCCTAATTAATATCACAAAAAAAAACTTCTTCATATGAAAAACATAATTTATTATTTTATCCCACCCAAGGTTTTGATTATAGACAGTAAGACTTAATTTGACAATACAAAAAATAAAAAAAACACTAACAAAGACTATAAATATAAAAAAATATTCTCCTAAATGTCTCATCCATAGACAAATGGACAAACAAAGCTCATGAATAGAGTAGTTCTGAAGAGGCTCAAGAAAAAGATTGAAAAAGCAAAACAAGAATGGATAGACCTCTTAGATAAGATTTTATGGGCCTATAAAACCATCCGAACAACCTCCTAGGGTGAAACCCCATTTCTCCTAACTTATAGCATAAAATAGATGTTCCTTATGAAGATTGGGTGCTGAAGATACATAGTACAAAACTACTTTAGTAAAGAGAATGAAAAGGAACTTACAGTGAATCTGGACCTATTAGAGAAAACCCAACTGATTACTCTAGTATGGAATAAGATTTATAAACAAAAGACAACTCAGTACAACAATCATAAAGTGAGAAACAAATGTTTCAATGTTGGGGAACCATCTAGTCTTGAGAAAACTAGAGGTAATAGGAAACCCCGAGGAAGAAAAAAACTAGCACCGAAAAGGGATAATCCTTACAAAATTGTTTATATGATTGATGCAAAAACTTATCACCTCTTGAACACCATTAGGAAAAATCTAGCTTGTGCATGACATTCAAATCACTTAAAAATATATTATCGTTAGGTTAAGGACTTGATATCTATATCATTAAGTATTTTGAGCACCATGAATGAATGAAAAAGTACATACTTTCTCCTCTAGTATTAATCTTTTTACTATATTAAATTACTAGCATTTCCAGGTATAAAGACAATGACTCTCGGACATTAAAAATTATTTTGTCTAGGTATAAAAGTGACTATATATAGATAGAAAAGATCAACGTTTCCAACTATAAAAGAAATGACTCATTTATCATAAGGACACTACCTTGTCCAAGTGTAAAGGCAAAGATCCCTCATGGATATAAAATATCATCTTACCTAGGTATAAGGGTGTATACAACCTTACTCATGTGGATGACCCTCATATTCTCATAAAAAAAAATTGAAGTACAAGATTACAAGGGTCAAACCTATTAATAAACTAGACTTGTCCAGGTCAAGTCAAAAGCAAGGGTACCCTTAGTATAGGTAAAATCTACTATCATAAAATCCACTAAGTGCTAGGTTGTGGGATTTCACTCCTTATCTTGGTATAATTTGATATGTTAAACCTAAAATTTTCCAAATAACTGGACTTTAGATCTTAATTTCTATTTAGGTGTAACATGTATGCCTAAAATATTTCTAAATGTTGAAATGTTGGATTCCTTGGTGAAAATAAAAAGGGATATTGAACTAAAAAAACAAACAAAAACCACACAAGTTGTAAAATAACAATACTTAAATTTTTTTTTAAAAAAACTTACATTCATAAAATTCCTGGTCTATTAAAAAAAACTAACATTTACTGGAATAGTGCTTTATTTTTTTTCTTTATTTTTTTTTCAATTCTATCTTTTAATATTGAGTTTATTAGGGATTAGACTTTATAATTTGTTTTGATTTACTTTTTATGAGGTTATCTTGATCTCATGACCTGAGTTGCGGGTTGACTTGAGTGTTTTTTAGATTTTTTATTGGTTTTTTTTAATTTCATTATTCAACGTTGAATTAATTGAGAATTGAACTTCACAATTTGTTTTGATTTACTTTTTATAAAGTTATCCTAGTTTCATGAGTTTAGTTGCGGGTTTGGTGAGTTAGCCCGAGTTAACTTAGGTCGTGTTTTTTTTGTTTTTTTTAATTTTATTTTTCAACATTGAGTTAATTAAGAATTCATAATTTATTTTTTATGAGCATATCACAGTCTCATAATTTAACTTGTGAATTTGACAAGTTAACTTGGATCGATATAATATGTTGTCATTTTAATATTAAAAAAAATATTAATATGAATTTCTTTAGTCAAATTACATTTTAAATGATTTTCAAGTTATCTTTAAATCTGTTAAGTTAATTAAATTAAATTATATCAATCTTTATATATTTTATTAAAAAAATATTAGCAATAATTAGAATTTTTTTTATATTTTTTAAAATTAACTTGATCATAATTAACGCTAATGATAAAGTATATTGTTGTTAGTTTTTTTTTTTAAAATTGATTTCAAAGCCTAACATCTCTAAGTTCAAAGAAAAGAAAAAAAGTGAATATAACCTAAATAATAAAAAAAAGATAAAAAAGTTTCCCTTCCCTTCGTTTGCTTAAACCCTAAACCATCCACACACAAAGAATTCATTATCGGTAACTTTGAGCGTAACGTCGGAACTCCACCAACTCACACTCGCCTAGCCATCGGCGGTTGTTCTCTTGCTGTCGGAATCCAGCTGTGGCAGTCCTTTATTTTATTAACCAAGCCGTGCTCGGACCTTGCTTCAGCTTGAACTTGGGGGCATACTTTCAAGGTGAGTGGTAACTGTAAATATGTAATATATTCTTATCATTGATTCAGTTTATGAATGTCTGATTGAATCGTTGAGTTATGTGGGCTAAAGAATTGTCGAGTTTTGAGAGAGGTTAGATGGAATTCTTAGACATTCACTTGGACAAATCTCAACATTTTCCTGGACCTTGGCGTATTGTGTTTTGGAAACTAAATGTGAATAACTTATGTACGGTTGTCATTGGATTAATAATGATGGTATTTTGAATCGATATGAGTTGATTGGTTGTGATTTTCGATCGTTTATTGGCAAGCACGAAAAAGAATGACGATACCACAGTTATATGGGCGGACAAAAAATGTGACCAAAAGATCAAAGAAGTACCTGGAAGAAGCACTGTATGTAAGGCTGTTCAGAGAAGGCAGCTCAGAGGTAAGTGTGAGACAACAGTTAAATCAGTTCCTCAAGAGCTCCAAGCTTGTCTTCAAATGGGAAGTAAGCGACACCATCAAGAAGCTTCGCAGTCGCAATCTTTATCACCCTGCTCTCAAGGTATCCTTCTCCAAATCCTCAATTTCATGTTCCTGTATTCTAATTAATTGTTTGTGATATTATATAAAATTAACGAACATTTTACTCCTATGGTTTAGAACTTCAATGCTTATGTGATATGATTGTCTGAATCTAGAAGTTGAAACATGTCAAATTTTATGAACATTTAAGTCCATTTTTTTAAATTTTATTTTGTGCCTTACAGTTAATCTATGACCATTTGTCTCAAACTAGTGGTATGTTCTGAATCCCCGTATTAAAAACTGTTGTACCTTATTTTTTGGCTCTTAATGTTTCCAGGGTTAATGTATATTATGGTTACTTTGTATTTTGCTTCGTTCTTTTCTGTCACCCTCTTATGTCATAATCATGTATTTGCTTAAAAATTTTCAATCATACCATGCATAATGTATAGCATTATTTCATTGTTTCACAGCTATCAGAAACTATGTCTAAGAGGGGTATGAATAAAACTGTGAGTGAGCAAGCTATACATCTTGATCTTGTTGCCAAAACTCGAGGCATACCAGCTGCAGAAAATTACTTCATTGATCTACCCGAAACATCCAAGAACCTTCTAACATATGGAGCTCTTCTCAACTGTTACTGTAAAGAATTGATGACTGAAGAAGCTGAAGCTCTCATTGAAAAGATGAAGGAGCTCAATCTTGGTTTAAGCTCCATGTCTTACAATAGCTTTATGACTCTCTACACAAAAGTGGGTCAGCCTGAAAGGGTCCCAGAAATTATACAAGAAATGAAGGCTAACAATGTCATGCCAGATTCTTACACATACAATGTCTGGATGAGGGCTCTGGCAGCTGTAAATGATATTTCTGGTGTTGAAAGAGTAATGGAGGAGATGAAGAGGGATGGCCGAGTTGCTGCTGATTGGACAACATATAGCAACTTAGCCTCGATTTATGTTGACGCTGGCTATTTTGAGAAGGCTGAAACAGCACTTAAAGAACTGGAGAAGAGAAATGCAAACAAAGACCTTTCTGCCTTTCAGTTCCTCATTACTTTGTATGGCCGAACAGGAAACTTGCTTGAAGTTTATCGAATATGGCGTTCTTTGAGGCTGGCTTTTCCTAAAACTGCAAATATAAGCTATCTAAATATGATTCAAGTGCTGGTTAACTTAAAGGATGTACCTGGTGCAGAGAAGTGCTTCAGGGAATGGGAATCTGGGTGCTCAACTTATGATATCAGGGTTGCAAATGTTCTCATCAGTGCATATGCCAAGGAAGGCATGCTAGATAAGGCAGAGGAGCTCAAGGAGAGGGCCCGCAGGAGAGGAGCCAAACCTAATGCTAAAACCTGGGAAATATTTTTAGATTATTATTTGAAAAATGAGGATATCAAAGTGGCAGTTGATTGTTTAGCTAAAGCCGTATCTACTGGTAGAGGGAATGGTCAGAAGTGGGTTCCATCACCTGTGATTGTAGGGTCTTTGATGGCACATTTTGAGCAGCAGAAAGATGTGGATGGTGCAGAAGGTCTTATTGAGATTTTGAAGAAGGCTGTAGATGATGTAGCAGTGGAGGTATTTGAGTCATTGATTAGAACTTATGCAGTGGTTGGAAGGAAAAGCCAGATGATGCGTCGCCGATTGAAGATGGAGAATGTGGAAGTGAGCGATGATTGTGAGAAGTTGCTTGAAGCAATATGCGTGGAGTGAGTTTTATGTACTGTTTCAGTTTGTTGCCATGATTACATTTGTTCTAGGATCAATTTTGAATGGTTTAACTTGCTACTTGTTCTAATAATGAAATGTTGCATCTGCTTCATTTGTTATGGTGGAGATACATATAGGCATATAGCTGACGATAAACAAAGTTTAATGCTGTGTTTGTAAGCTCCTTTGTCCCAAAACTATGAAACTAAGGGTACTGCTAAATTCACTATCCTTTTGTTATTCCCAGTATTTGATTTTTTGAGAATGACTAATGCGACATTTTAATGGTGTTTATTTTTATCCAACTCTTGAGTGTTTTATGTCAAGTACCTAAAATTAAAAAATGAGTTTTGCATAATTGCTGTGTTTCATGCAACATTGTGCTGAGCTCTGCTTATCTTCTTCTTGTAGAAGAAGGCTCGTTCAACAGTATGAGTTTTGTGTCGCAGTGGGCTTATGAATTTGAGCATGCAATAGTTACAGAGCTAGCAATACGTACTATACCAGACAAAAGAATGTTTTATTTTTTTTAATATGAGATTTGAAGTCTTTTAATATATATATTTTATGTTCACAAGAAAAAAATTATATTTTTTCAATATAGAATAAAAAATCTTTTTAGTTTAAATACCTCAACTTAAAAGGATAATGTTCTAACATAATATCTTTTCAATATGGGATAAAAAAACCTTTTGAAATAATATTTTAAACTTCATTAGTTATAACATATATAACCTATATTTACATAGATTATTTTGTAATTTTTTCATATGAAATATTAAAACTTCAAATATTTTTTTTAAATTTTTCTAAGTTAATCCTGGTTGACTCAAAGTAACCCATGTAACTCAAAACCTGGCTTCTTAACCAGGACTTCTAATCAGATCTAATAACTACAATATGGCATGTCCACGCACTGCCGCGGATTTATAAAACAAATGTACTTGATAGTGCTATAATTGTGAACTAGCGCTAGATAAGTAATAGAAACTAAAGGTATGATGGAGCCAATATTTCATGACGGAAAAAAAAATTGTGTTGGTAATCAAAAACTTAGAGATTGAACAAAATGATTTGTAGCAATCCACAATGTTTTGTGAGGAAAGATACAGTGCTTTCGCCACATGATTTAGCTTTTCTGTTAATAAAAAGCAAAAAAAATTACAAAACTAAATTTTCTACCAACTTAATATTAAAAAAAAAACCAATAAAGATAATTTTGGAAGGAAAAAAACGTTGTAGCAAATGATAATGTTTTGTGAGGAAAACTACAGTGTTTTCCCCAATAAAATAAAATAAAAAGTCATTTAGAGAAATATTGTAGCAATCCACAGTGTTTTGTGAGAAAAACTACAACGCTTTCCTCATATGATTTAACTTTATTGTTATTATAATTCTTAACCAACTCAATATTAAAAAAAAATCGACAAAGATAATTTTGGAAAAAATCATATAGGAAAACATTGGAACAATTCACAATGTTTTTTTTAAAAAAATTACAAAGCTAAATTTTTAATTAACTCAATATTAAAAAAATCAAATCGATAAAGATAATTTTAAAAAACAAAATTACAAAAAAAAATAAAAAAGGAAACAAAAAACCATGTTGGAAAAACTGTACCAATTCACTGTGTTTTGTGATGAAAGCTACAGTGCTTCCCCACATGATTTAGCCTTATTTGTAATGACTTGTAATTGTAATTCTCAACCAGCTCAATATTAAAAAAATTAAATTGACAAAGATAATTTTAAAAAAATCATAAGAAAAAAAACCATGTGGAGAGATACAGTAGCAATCCCTAATGTTTTGTGAGGAAAGCTACAGTGCTTTCCCCATATGATTAAGCTTTATTACAAAGTTAAATTCTAACCAACTCAATATTAAAAAAATAAAATCGACAAAGATAATTTTGAAAAAAAATATTACAAAAAAAGAAAACGCAAAAGAAACTGGAAAAAAGACCTTGTGAGGAAAAACTGTATCAATCCATAATGTTTTGTGAGGAAAAAACTTGTATTTACTTGTAATTGTAATTCTTAACCAGCTCAATATTTAAAAAAATAAAATTGACAAAGATAATTTAAGGGAAAAACATAACAAAACAGAAAAAAAACCAAGTGAAAAAAACACTGTAGCAATCCACAATAATTTATGAGGAAAGTTACAGTGTTTTCCTCATATAGTGTAACTATAATTTTTAACCAGCTTAATATTAAAAAATAAAATCGAAAAAGATAATTTCAGAGAAAATCGTAAAAAAACAAAAAAAAACCATGCGAAGAAACACTGTTGCAATCAACAATGTTTTAAAGAAAAAAATTACAAAACTAAATTCTTAATCGGCTTAATATATAAAAAATAAAATCAACAAATATAATTTTGAAAAATAAAAAAATAAAATAGAAAAACTAAGTGGGAAAACACCATAGCAATCCACAATATTTTAAAGGGAAAAAATTACAAAGCAAAATTTTTAATTAGCTCAATATTTAAAAAGTAAAATCAACAAAGATAATTTTGAAATAAAAAAGAAAAAATAAATGAAAAAAAGAACAAAGAGGAAAGTTGAAAAAAAAAGGAAAGTAATTTTTGAAAAAAAGAAAAACGAAATGAAAAAGAAAAAGAAAAAAGGGGAAAGTTGGAAAAGAAAATAGAAAAGTGCAAAAAAAAAAAAGAAAAGTGAAAAATAAAAGAGGAATGCATTGTGGATTACTATTGTAATCCAGAGTGAAGTTAAATTTTAACCAACTCAATATTAAAAAAATAAAATTGACAAAGATAATTTTGAAAAAAAATATTACAAAAAAACTGGAAAAAAAACATGTGAGGAAAAACTGCATCAATCCATAGTGTTTTGTGAGGAAAAACTTGTATTTACTTGTAATTGTAATTCTTAACCAGCTCAATATTTAAAAAATAAAATTGACAATGAAAATTTTAGGAAAAATATAACAAAATAAAAAAAACCATGTGGGAAAATACTGTAGCAATCCACAGTAATTTGCGAGGAAAGTTACAGTGATTTCCTTAAATATTGTAACTGTAATTTTTAACCAACTTAATATTAAAAAATAAAATAAAAAAAGATAATTTTGGAGAAAATCATAAAAAAACAAAAACAAAAAAAACAATGGGGAGAAACACTGTAGCAATCAACAATGTTTTAAAGGAAAAAAATTACAAAGCTAAATTCTCAATATAAAAAAATAATTTTGAAAAATAAAAAAATAAAATAGAAAAACTATGTGGGAAAACACTATAGAACTCCTCTGTATTTTAAAGGAAAAAAAATTACAAAGCAAAATTTTTAACCAGCTCAATACTTTAAAAGTAAAATCAACAAAGAAAATTTTTTTTAAAAAAATAAAAAACAAACAAAAAAAGAAAAAAAGAGGAAAGTTGAAAAAAAAAAGGGAAAGTAATTGTGGAAAAAAAATATAAAAAATAAACGAAAAAAAAGAGGAAAGGTGGAAAAAAAATGAAAAAGTGTAAAAAATAAAGTGAAAAAAAGAGAGGAATGCATCGTTGAAACACCGTAACAATCTATAATATTTTAAATGAAAAAAATTACAAAGCAAAATTTTTAACCATCTCAATATTTAAAAATTAAAATCAACAAAAATAATTTTAGAAAAAAAATAAATAAAAAAAGAAAAAAGGGGAAAGTTGGAAAAAAATGAAGAAGTGCAAAAAAAAAGTGAAAAAAAAAGAAAATAGAAAAACTATATGGGAAAACACCGTAGCAATCTACAGTATTTTAAAGGCAAAAAATTATAAAGCGAAATTTTTAACCAGCTCAATATTTAAAAAGTAAAATGACCAAAGATAATTTTAAAAAAAATAAACGAAAAAAAAAGAAAAAAAAGGAAAGTTGGAAAGAAAAAAGAAAAGTAATTTTAGAAAAAAATAAAAATAAAAGAAAAAGAAAAAGAAAAAGGTGAAAGTTGGAAAAAAAAAACAAAAAGTGCAAAAAGAAAAAAAAAGTGAAAAAAAAAAAGAATGCACTTTAGCAATCTATATTATTTTAAAGAAAAAAATTACAAAATAAAAAATTTAACTAGTTTAATATTTAAAAAGTAAAATCAATAAAAATAATTTTAGAAAAAAAGAAAAATAAAAGCGAAAGTTGGATAAAAAATAAAAAAAATACAAAAAAATGAATGCATTGTGCATTAATTGTAATTCACAGTATATTGGGTGTGGATAAACAGTAAATTTTCCACACCCTTTAATTTAATGTATAATAATAATAATGCATAGAACTCAAAAAAAAAAAAAAAAAAAAAATAAAGAAGTTTATTTGAAGTTTCCAAGGGCGTGCTTGATCACAGCTCAAAGAGAGGACTAAAAGTTTTTGGGACGCAATTAAATTCACATCAAACATTAACCTTACATATACAATTAATGTACTTAGTGCGCGGAACGAAACTAGAGGAACGAGACAGGATAAGATAGGATATATTGAGTAGCTATCCTCCATGATGTGAAAGGCAAAAGGTAAAATTAAGATGAGACCAAAGAAGACATAAAGTTATATTATTATTATTATTATTATTATTATTATTCCATTAAATACTATAGATTTTAATTTTTCTCTCAAATAAAGTTATAGAATGTTTTTTAATATAGCAAGTGTTCTACTTTTTTTTTCTTTACAATCCTTCATGTTTTTTTTACCTTTTAAAGTTTAAGTTAAAATTAGCCTTTGAGTCCATGTTTCGCTGTAAATAAGCCAAAAAGCTAATAATTGCATTAAAAAATATAAATGTTGTTATTTTTATTTGTATGCAATAAAATATTTAAAATAATAATTAAAAACTCAACTAGTATGTTAAACAAAATAAATCAACTACTATAAGCGTTAATAAATGAAAAAAATCGGTGTAATTTCTTTGATCTAGTGGGTCAATAACTAGTTAGCTGGCCTGTTTAAATGACGATGTGGTTAAAAAAAATTACACAACTGTCATTTTAATTTTGCTTTAACCCTAGCTAAAAAATAAAACAATAAAATATAAAAGGATTAAATAAAAAATAAATAAATAAGGGAGTAAAATGAAAAGATGACACATTATATTGATTGACCCATGCATATAATTTTTCATTAAAAAAGCATATAATTTTTCATTTACTATTAAACACATGCGTAAGTTTTTTAATTCACAATTAATTTTTTTATGCAGCTAAAGAACACACAAACAATACCTATCCATTTCTTTTTATTTTTTGTGTTAAAAAATAATATTTGATCTTACCTGCAGTGCAGTGCCGGCAAGTTAGCAGTTAAAGCAGTTAATTTAAGAAACAATATACTAGATTGTTAATTAATTATAATTGTTCTGCACCTAGTTTTCGTTTTTCTTCTGAAATGGGATGATGGGTGGTTGAACAAATACATACAATTTGAACTGATGGCTGGTTGTGTTGCTGACAAGGAAATGCACAGTGTGGCTCTGCTTCTGATTTGCAGAGGGACGTGTCTGAGTCAAAAGCGATGTTATTAAAACAAAGATTGTCAGGTTGGAATTATCTTAATTTCTACCCTTTCCTTGACCTTCGCATGTTTCATTGCTTTTCAGTCACCCTCCACTTCCTAATGCCGTGT
>Ga0325403_1002788_pt1 | contig 15642 bp, 9 predicted proteins | sample PopdelMetagenome_19_FD_205665 | JGI IMG/M metagenome (GOLD analysis project Ga0325403, IMG submission 205665) | Populus deltoides microbial communities from Bellville, Georgia, United States - Xylem-PdKOR-R4 | ecosystem: Host-associated > Plants > Phyllosphere > Stem > Wood/Secondary xylem...
TTAAAGGTATCTTATATTATTAGATATGTTAGTATAAAACATGCTTTAGTTAAGGAGTTATTGATACTTTAAGTGCAAAATAATGATATAGAACCTTGATAAAAATGCACTTTTAAGTACTAATCAACTTGACTACTCAAGTTTTAAAGAGATCATTAACAAAATACCAAAGGATAATCACTAAAGTCATACTCACAAAATACTATTTATTGGAATAGTTTTTTTTTAGATTTTTTTTTCTGTTCTGCTCTTCAACAATCTAATCTTTTTTCCTTCTTTTATCATTTTAATGTTAGGTTGTGTGTTAGAAATTGTGCTTCATAATGTTTTAAATTTTCTATATGTTGGGTTATGTACCGGTCTCATATATTTAGTTTTTTGTATAAAAGTTTACCCTTTTGAGGTGACAAAACTATTTTTATTGTAGCAAATGCATGGATAACATTCTATAATATTCAAGTTCAAACATCAATTTCAAGTCTTTTTTATCTTGTTCTAAATTTGGACAAGCACAAAATACTTTAATGTTTAATTTTTCTAGTTGACTATTGATTCTATTGGAGGCAACATATTTGTATCTAGAAAGTATCACTCCTTCATAAATTTATGATAAAGACGTAAACTACACATTTCCAAAGGTTTACTTCCTTTAGTTCATTTAGAAGGAAACTTATTTTCATTCTTAAAATAATAACAATAACAATAATAATTAATCTTTGAAAATTTTCTTTTATTTTACAAATTTCTTAAATTCTTAGAGAGAAAATACAAAAATAAGTAAAGGTTGGTTCAAGTCCTTCTTCTATCCAAATTTGGATTCAAAGGAAAATATAATTGATCGGAATAACAACTTTGTAGATAAATATACCTTTCTTAATATACCTTTCTCACTTTGTCTCATTATGATGCCCTAATCAATTGGGAAGATAGGAGGATTTCTATAACAACCTAAAAGTTATAATGTCAAAAAGAAGCTTCAAGCCTTAAACTTAGGAAAACAATGTAATTTTCTTTTATGCATATACATTCCAGATTAGTTTCACAATCCATCAAACTTACTAGTTTCATAGTTTTCATACTTAATATATGAATAATGATTATGTCGAGAGTTTGGCAGAGTCTTTCTTAAAATATGGATATTCTCAAGTTACCAACACCTATATACATATCAACATCAAAAACTCATATTGTCCAATCATCTCGGAGCTTTTCCATTCTCCACACAAGTCAAAAGTATACATTCTCTACCCCATCAAAGTATCCATTATAATTCATACATCATGCACATCGTTAACTTTGCAATAACAACATTAATAATTATGTATATAAAAACCATTGTAATTTATTTGTATTCATAGTTAATTTAATATACATAAGTTGAATGCTAAAATACAACATAATAAATAAAAGCAAGAACTAAGTCACTTGCAACTTTAATACTTATTTCGTTAACATTATAAAAGGGTCGACATCTTATTATGTAACAAAAGAAATCTAATAAGTCTCTAATTACATTATCGTTTCTTATCTAAAAAGAACTATAAGAAATCTACTACTACTCAAATTTGAGAAACACCTGAAATCAAATACACACACACACAAAATATAAGTATGCAATGTCATAAATCACTTGATATCAAATACACATATTTATTTACTTCATCATTCTAAGTTCAACACTTATATACAATTATATAATTATTTTTTTCATACATCAAGTTCCACTCTAATTACCCCTTAACAACAAATGTTGGGTAATTTTCCTTACCATACTTTATGTAAGATACAAAACAATACTTTATAGATTTGTTTTAATCACTTTAACCATATAGTAGCAAACAACCCCTCCTCCATAGTCTATACCAAGTCATTACTCCTTTTATCTTTAGTACAAGTTATGTACTTTGTCGCATGTCACCTGCGCGGCGTCTGCTTGGCGATTTTTCGGTATGCGTTTGCTTGATTGGTTGGGAGTCGCCACCTAGTATTTAGTTGAGGGCTACTAGAAAATCCGGATGTACTGGTCTTGTCAAAGATTCGCAGGTAAGGGACTGGTTGTGGTTAAGGAAGGTATTAGCACCCCTAACGCACCCTACCTGAAATAAGCTACTTCATGATCTTGACGTGTTAAAGAAGTTTTAAAAATTTTATCTTTTCATCAGATATCAGAAATACAACTTACGTATAAGTTAATAATTCTTGACCGTGAGCAAATCAAAATATTAAATTTTTTTTTACCTTTGCAATTTTATCATTAAAAAAAAATCCATAAATAAATTCATAAAAAATACAAACCACACATTTACTTTCACTATATCTTTTTCCTTTTCTCTCTTTTTCCTTTTCTTTTCTTTTTTACATCCACATTACAAATTATAAAAATTCAAAACTAAACAAAAATTACATTAAACAATTTAAAAATTACAAAACAGCCCCTAAAACTCCAAGAATTGCAGGGAAGTCCTTCTAGAACCACATGAACAGTGGCGGCGTGTCTGTCCCACGCGCCATCGCCACTGGCGTTGCGTGGGTTCACATGCCGCCACTAGAAAAGCCGGAAAACGAGTGGGTCTGCTCAGCTTCTTCTCCCTTTCCCTTCTTACACCGGCGTTGACAGCCACTGTCACCTGCAAAAAGAACAAAACGCAACAACAAGCTGTTTTAATCTTCTTTCACTGTTTTCGGGTCTGCCTCTTTCTTCTCTTTTAGATCTGCTTCACTGCAGATCGGCTTTTTTCTGGGTTTTGTCGTCTTTTTCTTCGCTTTAAGTGGTTGGCGGAGTTGTTGTTTTGGTCATTGCTATTGAGGGAACCGCCAAAGAAGAGGCTGCTGAGGGGGAAGCTTCGGATGGAGAAGCTGCGAGACGATTACTGCGATTGAATAGGAGGAAAGGACAGATCCCGAGCTGCTATGGGGGACGATGACGGTCGGTCTGAAGCGAGCGGCTGGTGGAGGGGCTTGCCCGGCGTGGGAGATGGTGGTGAAGCGGTTGTCTTGGCTGTGTTGAGGCGATGTCCTGTGTTCGGCAGTGAGAGGAGAAATATTCAAGCCGGGGGGAGGAGCCGTGAGGGGGAGAAGGGAGTGAGGAGAGTAGTTGGGAGAGGAGCTGTGAAGGGGAGAAAGGAGTCCGGGGGGCAGCGGCTCAGTAGAAGAAGAAGGGTTTTTTTTTTTGCAGGGGGTGGCTTTGTGCGGCAGCTTGGGTGAGTGGGGAGAAAGAGTTAAGTTTTTAGGGTTTTTTGTGGTTTCGCCCTTTTTGCAAAATTGCCCTCTCCACTTATGTGTGTGTTGAAGACCAATATTTATAGGCAAAATGTTGCTTGGGCCTCAAAATTGGTCCCTCAACTTTCTTTTTTTGTAAATTTAATTTTTCTTAATTTTTTTTGTATTTTTTGAAAACGAGCAATATCAACGTCGAATCAATGAGGAAAATCAATGATTTTAAAAAAGACATGTGAAAAGTCAAACGCGTTCCAAAAACCTTTGAAAATTTAAATTCTTTTAAGACGATGCTAAAAATGCTAAAAACGATGCAAATATATTAAAAAACTTATTTTTTGGATTTTCAATGTTTTTTTTTTTTGCTATTTTTTAACATTTCAAAAATTTTATCAAAAAGATGGGTAAAAAATTGGGTAGCAACATAATCCTTTATTTCCTTATCTTAATACTATCATTAAGAAATTGTACATAAATATCAATTCAACATGCATATTGTATGTTTTTCTATTCAAGACAATTAAAAAGTGTAACTTCTCTAAAATCACGCCTCATACTCATGGTCATTCGAAGGCATGCTTTCTGGATCCCCTCTTAAAGGTTCATTACATATTTTATTCTTTTGTGACATTATCTTTCATCATCATGTTAAGATTACAGTAAGTCTGTCCTTCAGACATACATCATATAGTTCCTCAAAGAACAAGTACCATCGTGTGTGTGATCTTACAGTTACTAGAAATTTTAATTAGAGTCTCAAGTAGTTGGCTATACCCACTAACCATGAAATATCTATCACATGATTTACATCCCTTTTTTAATGTTAGATCCATATCTCATTTGTCAAAATAGTACCCTAAAACTAACTCAACAATTTCGTAAATTAATGCAATTTTATTGCCCAAAAGCCCTTAAAATGATCCTCATTTCTTTCATTAAGCAGTCAAACAACCCTTTAGACACAACCTCAATATGGTTCCAAAGCCATCTTTAAACCTTATACATTACACTATAGAAATAGCTTTTGAATCATGCCTTAATATTGCCTTATAGATAAACTTGAAATTCATTTGATGCTTAATCAAATGACATTTCTTTTGCACTTAAACATACTGTAGGAATAACCTTAAATCACACTTAACTTTGTTGCTAAATCAACTAATATTCTAATACAATTAGATTATCAATTGTCATTTGTCCAACCTCTAATGAGCTGTCAAACCCATTTCTTAACTCATGTCATGCATATTTACAATTCCTTTATTTAATTAACCTCTAGTACTTCGAGGTTGTATTTACTAATTTGGTCCTTGTTTCTACTATCCAACTTCTTTTGGATACCCTTTTCCTCTGGATTTCTCTATTCATTTATTGTACTAATCCCTTGATATTCCATTCTTACACAACTCTAATTCCTTCTTTTGGCTTTTTTCAAAACTAGATATGTATTTTCTTAAAACATTCAAGTTCTTTTCGCCATTGTTTTCCCTCGTCAACCTATTCTTTAACTTTTATTCTTTTGAGCAATATTGTAATTCTAATATCAATCACACTAGTATCATCTACCAACAAACTCACAAGCAACTAATCAAACCTTGTATAAATTCTTGATATCTCAAAAACATATCCCCTCCCTTATCAATTAACACTTTGATTATCCAAACTTTTTCATAAAGAAATCGACAAGTCAATTCAATGGCACTTCTAGCTTTAATTATAACAACTAGTTAAACTATAATCCAAGAAAGTCAATCTCACCATTAACTCCTTTTAGAGCATCTAGTCAATCAATCATCCCGGCAGTCAGTCACATTAACGCTCTTTGTTCCCCTCAGGTAAACTAGTCAATCTAATTATCCTGGTCATTAGTCTCACTAACACCATTAACTCATTTCGGACAGCTAGTCTATTAAATATCATTGTCATCAGTCTCATTAACGCCACTAGCTCCTTCCAAACAACTAGGTTATTAAATATCGCAATCATTAGTTTAACAGAACTCACTAGCTACTTTCAAATAACTAGTGTATTAAATCATTCTTGAAATATACATGTATAAGTATATGCATTTAAAGATTTTTACTTATATCTACTTGAGATATCCTAAAAGCAGAGAAGGTACAAGGCACCTACTATGAGCCTATACTTGTATTGTTGCTCTATGATGCTGTCTTGATCTAGTATTTACCTTTGTACCAATAAGGATACCATCATTATAACCATGTCAACCATCTTATACTTAATTTTAATTTTCCAAATAAATTCATATTTCAAGGCATTAACAAGAAAATATTAAATTTTCCTATACATTCAAACTTTTATGGCCATATTTATTCTTAAAGGTTCATATATTTAAATCCTCAATTAACAACAATTCCAAAAGGATTTAATAAAAAAATTGGATCCTTCCATATATGTAGGGAATTTCAGCCAAAAGTCCTTCTTTAGTTAACCATATGTTGTCTTTTGTTTCTCACTTTGATAAGTTATTTCAATTACATCCAAACACATATCAACACATATTTTCACACTAAAAAAATATGATTCAATAAGTCCACCCCTTTTCTTTTCAATGTGACCAAAACTTCAAAAATGGTTTCCATGAGTTTCCATTCAAACGTATTAGTAGTTTAACCATGCAAACACATATGAAACTCCCTATTTAACATAAATATCATATCAAATCAAGACAATAATTTTGTTTTCTTATATTCTTAATTTTGATCAAACCATATGTTGCTACCTTTTTTTAAAAAATCCAAAAATTAGAGAAAAAAATAAAAAATATCTACAATGGAATACATATGAAGAAAGCCTAAAAAAGACTGCCCAAGTTTGTTGGTGAAAGACCAAAATACCAAGTAAAAGTTGACAAACCACAATGTTCGAGATTTGGCAAAATTAACAACCTAAATTTTGATTAACAAAGAGGCCTATTAGTAAAAATACTTTATTTGGGTGTTTAAGGACTCAATTGAAATTTTGACAAGTTTAATTAAATTTATTAAGGACTTAATCGCAAGGGAAATCATCTTTTAGAGTCAATTTGGATGTTAATTGAAACAAATCAAAGTTTGGGGACTCAAATTGGACTTTGAAAAGTTTAATTGGTCAAATAAAAGGCTTAATTGCATAAAATTCAAAGTCTAGTAAGAAATTAGGAACTTAAGTGAATAATTTATGAAACAAGAACCAACTTGCAAAACGGGCTCAACTTCGGGGACTGAAATCGGTGAAATTAGGGATCAAATCGAAGAAAATTGAAAATTTAATGGTCATCTAGGGTCCACTTGAAAAAATAGAGATGAAGGACAAACTTTTAAAAGACGCTCCAATTTAAGGCTGGCAATTGAATCTGGCAAGGATGCAATTGCATGAAATTAGGAGTTTAGGGAGAAATTAAGGGTAAAATTAAACAAAATTGAAAGAATAGGGATCAAATTAGAAATTAAAAATTATAAAATCTCAAATCAAAAAACCCTAATCTATAAGGTTTAGCCAAAACAGCATCATTCAGGATATTATGCATCTTTTTCTTGAGTTTTTGGCTGATCGAGTGGGCACTTTCAAGCGAATGAATGTGACGTTTTCGATCACTTCAGAGACTACAACCACCACCATTCAACTGAGAAACACCCCCTCTAGAACTCCATGTCTTTAAAATCAAATGTTTATATCTTATATTCTTTATTGATCTCTATAACTTCTTATCCCTAGTCAGCTATCATTACAGTTTCAGTTGTCATGCTGTTTGAGTTGCCACTTTTAAACGATTGAATGTGGCTACAGACCTCCAAATTAAACAAGAATAGATTCGATCGAAAGGTATTCACCCCCTCAACCAAGTCAGGTGGTCTCAGACAATGTTGACGTTAGAGTTGCTATAGCAAAGTCATAAAAGTTACCAACCCAATCAGCCTTGATCGAAACACCTATTTGCATAAAACCACCTAACTTTTTCGTGTGTTCCCACTTTAAAACCCCCCAGAGAGTTCTAATCAAGGATTTAAAACCCTTATCTCTAGATCTAAAAGCTAAAAACACCTCACATTAGCTCTAAGTTTCTTACAAAACCACCTAAACACAAAACCATTGATTCTATGGCAAAACTAGCTTAGTTTTAGTTTATTAAAACCCTAACAAACCTATTTAGAAGCTATGAATCTGCCTATAAAATAAAAGGTAACCAAGAGCAGAGAGGCAAAATAAAAGGGGGCAAAAAGTAAGAAAAATAGAGAAGAAGAAAGAAATTTTGGCTAAAGTGCAAGAAATTCAATCTAGGAGAACTTTGAAGCTTCAACTTTGTTTTGTTAAGTCTAAAGATAAAGGAAAAGGAAGGCAATATCAAAAGTCGATTCAAATTTGAATATTTTTAAGCTTAGAAGGTATATATATTCAAACCTTAAAAATGGAGTACTTAAGGCCTACGAGATTGATTTCTAGTGTTCAATGCAAAGTTTTGAATGTTTTGACATGTTAATGATTACCATTACACATTACATTGCATGTTGTTTTAATTTGATGAGTGTCAAAAGTGGCAGCAAAGAGTGTTTTTGTCTTAAAAGTGGGTATTTTCTATGAATGAAGGGATGGTTCCATGTTTTGGATTCATGGTTTAGTCTTTTGGAATGAAAAGGATGAATTTTGAAGCTCAGATTGTTCAAGCATGCCTTTTGTTTGAGTTGGCAGTTTTTAGTATTGAAAATCAATGCATTTTTTTTTAGTTTTGTTTATTTTTTGGTCCACATCATTGATAATGTGGTCCTTGGGAATAAGAAAAGCATGCTTTAAAGGCTCAAAATGGTCATTCTGGGTTTGTTTTGGTTTTCACGGTTTACTAGGTTTTGGTTTCTATAGATTCATCCGATGAATCTTTCCTTATGTACTTCTTTTAGAGCTCATTTTAATTAAATTTCAATTTACGCAAGTTCGTCTGTCATTGTTAGTAAATAATCTAGAAGTTTTATGCATCAATAACATGTTTTAGTGGGTTTTAATCTGAGAGTTTTGGTTTTGAACCGAAATTTATTTTGGTAAAATCGTGTTAATTTGATGATAATTAAAGCAAACAAATCCCTGATTCTTGCTCTATGCATGATTATGAACAAAATCATGCCCCTCATTGTTTGAGATCTAGTCTGGATTCAAACTTGTGTTTATAGAGGTGCCGATGAATGTTCTTCATTTCTTTTTGTCTTTCATGTGTTTGATCCATTTTGACTGAAATATTTTTAAGTTTTGTGAAGTTTGATTTGTTTTGGTTTTGGTTTTGGTTATGCTTTTTTGGTTTGTTTCTAAGTCAACCCAATTAGGTCAACCCAATCAAGTCAACTATTTCTGGGTTAACCCAGTTGGGTAAAAAAAATCAGATCAGTCTTTATTTGGATTGATTTTAATTGAATATTTTGTTTAAGGATGTGTATTGCAAAATCCCTTTAGATTTTTTTTTGTAGTTTTTATTTCAAGAAGTCTACAAAATACAATGTTTTTTTGCGTGTTACATACGGTCAAGCCTCTCAAAAATACAAAAAATTATATATTTTTCTTAAAAAATAAAATACATGGTATGTTTTATTTTATTTTTTGCATGCATTTTGGATTTAATAATCGGTTTATTGAATCCATCAGAATTTAACTAAATTCCAATAATCAATAAAATTTTAATTCATGAAGATTAATGGTTAATATTATAGTATAAATATTGAACCTCCAAGTGAGACTAGTATTTAAATATCAGGAGGTGACCAAAAAATTCTCAAAGTTATTCTAAATATTCATCAATTTTAATTGGGGGTATTTTTTCACCACAACACGCCCATAATAAAATTCTTATTAACTTCACTTTACCAATTCATTTTTATACTTTACCTAACACAAATGAATCCAATTATCACAAAAATTAAATCAACAAAGTTTATTTTCATTTTATTAGTCTAGGTTGAAACTTCACACCTAGTGAAACATAGGTTTTTCTTCAAATTTTCATTCAATTAGCTTTATACCCAATCATTAAACATATCATATAACATAATCAATCACAATTTCCATATCAATTTAGACTAAACAATCCTAATCCCTCTTATTCAACCATTGGCCAAAATTTCCTTTAAAGAGAAACATGTATTTTTCTTTAAATTTTAGATTAATTCCACAATACCCATTGTTTTTTTAACACTTAATTAAATCAGAATTATCATTTAAAATAACTCATCTTTCAAACCCTAACTTTCCATAATGGAATCACAGTACAATATACTTCAAAACTCAATAAAAACTTAAATCAACCATAGAACAAGGTCTATTACCTTCTAATAACAAAGAATCAAGGGAAAGGATCAAGAAAAAATAAGGTTTTTTCACTTCCTTCTTTTTCTCTTTAACTTTCTAGTTTCTTCCTTTCGAGCTTTATAACTCTTTTTTTTCTTCTTAGATTCCTCCTTGATTTCACTCAAAACCTTATATAAATAGTGTTTCATCCACAATTTCACTATAATATCATTTAATCTCACCAATGTTTATGAATTTCTATCAAAATTAAGGTAGAAAAAAAAACTTTCATCTTTTCTCATTTAAAATTATGACCGGCTAGAAACAGCCTTTTATAGGCTAATTTTATTCTAGTTTATAATTATATCACTTATTTATGTCTTTATGTATTTTTCTAACAAACTACCCATCTGTCGACCTAAGTTTCAAAGCCTTTCTGAATTGTGATTTAACTAAAACTATAACCTAAGGTAGATCAGCATTTCAAGATACTCTATGCAAAACTTTCAGTTATATCTGACAGTCGAATTGAAAGTTATGCTCGATAGTGTAAAATTGATTAGTTTGTGATTTGTTTTTATCAAAAATCAGGATTTTCTTATTCAATCCATACGTAAATCATATCAATTATTCCTCTAAACCCTTGAGATCATTTTCTTACTTCACATATACTTATTTTATATGTTTTCTCACTTTATTTCTTTATCAGCTTATTATCGTTTAACAATAACGTTGCTGATTTTTCACTGGTGCTTACACCTTCACTCTTGCCTTGTTGTTCTACTATAATTTCCTATTCTTTATTCTTTATTATCTCACTAATTATTTGGGATTAGTTTTTCATTTTTCTTATATTTTTATCCATTAAAACCAATTACCAATTTTGTTGTCATTATGAATTTTAAACTAAAATTATAATTCAAGTAGAAACCTATCAATACTTTTATATTTAATCATGGAGACCATTCTCTTCACTTCATAACATATTCTCTATTATTTATATCAATTATTCATTTTTTTTATTTTCTATTACTTGTCGGGTTAAACATTTGATCCTACATTTACATGAGGGTTTAGAAGTTCTCAGCTAATTAAAATTTCTTCCCTTTCTATAAATATATTTTGAGGTCCTAAATATTAAATGGTGAGAAGATGTAGACAACCAATCTGCCTTTTGTATTAATTTTTTTTTTTAATCATGATTCATTAATCCTTATATTAAAAGACAAATCATCCAACATTTTAGATAAGCTTGATCTAAAGTATATTAACTCCTTTTCTTTAGTTTCCATCGTAAGAGAGTTTACTTTTGCTTATCTTAAATGGTATTATTCAGTGAAACAAATACCTCAAAGGATAAAGATTCAATGAATAAAACTTTGTATTGTTTAGCCAATAGCCCAATACTTCGTAGCTGGCCAACCTTCTTTCCTTTTATTAAAAAAAAAAAAAACAAATGCTAGAATTTTATCTGAAAAGAAATATCAAATTGAATCATATATTTTGATTAAACTTTTGAAAAATAATAATAATCACGAAGGACAATATAAAAAAGGTGTTTGTTAATATTAAAAAAATTATAATTTTATTTAAAAATAAATTCAAAATTGAATAGTATCTAATGTAATGATATCCTAAATATATTCTAAGTTATTTTATTTTAATAATTTGTAATTAAAATTTAAAAATAAAATATAAAGGATTCAAGAAAAAAAGTCTATGCTATTAGTCAAAAACAAAGAATGTCAAAGCTCAAAGGCTATAAGGATAGATTTGAAACTAAATTAATTTTGGAACTCAATTAATAATGGATGTATAGATTTGGAGTTTACATAAGGTTAAACCATATGTATACTTATTGTTATCAATGGAGCTCCAAATGTTAGGTTTCACAAAACACATAAACACAACGAAAATAATAAATTTAAAATTTTTTTGGAAGTCTCAAGGATCCCGTTAGATAAATATAAGGATGCTTAGGATTTATACAAAGATTACCTAAAAATCATATGTGCTTTTCTTTATGAGTGGTTTGACTTAACATTTCAGTGACTAGTTTCTTAGTGTAATTATTATATCTTCATCAACAGTGTTATGATTTAGACATTAAAGCATGAAATGTGTCTATCATATCAAATCATATTTGTTTTTAACACCATAGTCATTAATTCTTTGAATAAGATTTGAAACTATTTGCAAATCTCACTCCACCTTGCGCAAGGATTTGCAATCAATACTATTTAAGAATAGATGAAATATTTTTTCTAATTCACTAAGAGTGATGAATCTTCTCTTAATTACTTAAATACCTTCATATAGTTCATGTTACACTCAATATCTACTCATTTGTTACCCTTTATTAGGACAAAGTGTAGCAAGATCAATACATAACATTCCTTATATAAGATAACTTAGTGATCTCAAGTCTAAGGATCACTTACACAACCGTCACATAAACTCTATCATAGACACAAGTGCTCTCTTCATATAAAATTATCATGCAAGTCAATTTAATGAACATGTCATCTGACAAGCACCTACATATTAGTTCTAGGTATCTCTCATATCTTAACTTATGAGAACAACTATTTCATTAATTTCACAAAGAAAAGAACATAATATGTATGAGTCTTAATAACTCTAATTAATATCTAGTCATAATAGAGCATTAACTATGAATATTTTAGGAACAATGCATTGATGCAATAGAAATCTCATAATTATAACAACTTTGTAATTTTATTTGCAGAACATTTTTGTCCCAATAACTTTATCTTTACTATAGATTTATTAATCAAATATTTGATGAATGTTAAAGATAAATAATTGTTTATTAATAAATTAAATATATTTACATAAACAAAGGTAATGTCATATATAATCAACTGATAAGCTACAAGGCATATAAATTAACACCAAACTCTATAAAAAAAAAAAAAAGAAGCTATTAGAGTGATCACATCAATATAATACCTAATGTGTAAAATTTAATCATAACAAATTTAACTTATTTAAAAGATAAAAAAAAAAAAGAATTATTCATATGTTTTGGATTACATCACTATAAATATAATTATTCTTGTATATTATTTTAGGGCACTTAGCAGCCATGGCTTTTGGATGCTGATGTGGATCCTACTAATCCATTCTACTTTTGTTCAGTAAAACCAATCCATCATGTTACTGTATATATGTTGGCTTTATCGTCCCCTCACATTGCGTCTTAAATGTTTATTTCCACCAATGGCTACCAACAAACAAACAATAATCCTTCCCTAATGGAATAACTTTTCAGTTACATTATATATTATAAAAGTTGGATGGAAATGAAAGAAAACTTTTTTTTATATTAAAATAGTCGAGTATACACTAGACAAAACATTATATATATATATATATATATATATATATATATATATATATATATATATATATATAATCAAAGATTTAAATTGTTTATGTAAGATTTTAAGAAAAGTTTTATGATATGCTTTTTAATAAAATCTTAGAAGTCCACCGGTATGATTTATAATATAGTGTTGAATAATAAATTTAAATTTAAATTTTAAATTTTGAGAGACATTTAAACATGTTTTTCATGGTATATGCTCTCGTATAGAGTTTTATGTTGTGAGTTGATCCTAATTAAAATTCAATGACTTAACTATTGCTTGATTTTTATTTTATTTTTTAAATTAGATTTGTTTAAAAAAATTAGTGTAATAATATATTAAAAAAATTAGCAAAATAACATAATTAGATACATATGAGGTTGTGAATAGTGATTTTATAAGAAGTCATAATTGAGAATGATGACTTCTAGAGAAATTGTTAAAATAAAATTGCTTAAACTTGAAGGGAGAGAGAGGAGGAAAAAAATAGAGCCCGGAAGTGTACTGAAGTTCTGATTATAACATCACCAGTACTATTAAAAAATTCTCGAAGAAATGAATCTAATAACATTAAAAAGGGTTATGAACAATTCTCGAAGTGAACCACACTCTTCATCTAAAAGCAATTGAGTAATTATAATGAGGAGAGGCAAGAGAGAAAAAAAAAAGAAAGAAAAAATAGACTTTGAAGACATATCAAAGCTTCGAGTACAACAATACCAATACATTAAAAAAATCTTACAAATTCAAAATTAATAATTGTGACATGTATCAAATTGTGTTACTTGGCCAATAAGCGAAAAAATTTGTGTTGCTTAGCTATTTGATCAATTTCTCTTATTCTTTCCATGAGGAGGAAAAAAGAAGAAGAAGAAAAAGAAATGACCATTAATGCTAAACTAGAGGTAATGAAATCACACGTGCTGGCTAGAGATAGAGGGGTCAATGAGAAAATTTCATCGCCACCACGCGCGCTAATAGAAAAATATGGGATTCCCACACGCCTCCCTCTTTTTTTTTAATTAAAATATCTTTTTTTGTATTTATTAAAAGACCTAATTTTTCATTTGTCAAATTGATTATAACTAAAAAGCCAAAATGAAAAATACAACATTTCCCCTGCATGATAATTTATATTTTTTACTTTTAAGGGTAATTTCATAAATTTACTATTCATAAAAAATAAAAAGACAAAAAATCCCCTTTGTGAAAGCTATATATATATATATATCTTTTACTTTTAAGGGTAAAAAAATTCACCTCACTATGCTAAAAAAATATATGCAAACTAATTTGCCTCCAATCAATTTTGTAATGTACAATGAACCCTTTGGAAAAAATGTTATTATCCCCGAAGCAAGCTTTGTTAGATTTTTTTTAGAAGAGCAAAAGCATGATCATATTATTTCAATCCATAGTGTTTTGTGTCTTGACTCTGCAATACATCACTTATCTTTTTTTATTTTTGTTTTTATAATTATAGTGCATTTATGGGGTTTGAGGTAATTCCATGAATATTCTTTTATTCTTGAGCTCAAACAATCTCATGTATCATTAATATTCTTTTCCTATGCATATTTCATAGTACACAAAGATTTTAGTCATTTTTTTCTTCATTACATGTATTTCCTTGCTCCAACAAACCCTAATTAACATCAATTTTAGAAGGAGTTTCGATCGTTGCATGAAAATCTTAAGAATTCAAAAACAAATTACTCTCCCGCTATTTTAGAAAAAGCGTCTTGTCTTGTCTTGTCTTGGCAATGTTGTTTTACTCAAGATCTTGACATAATATTATTTGTAAAGGCACATATAATTCGTGGGCCACCTTGGTATATATTAATCAGCCAATAATTTACAAAACCCTAATATTCTATCGAGAGGATTGCTTGGCTTAGTGTAATAGTTACCATGAGAAAGCGATATATGTTTTGCCCGTAGAGGTTGAAGATGACCTATGAAACATCCATCATTTCATAGCTTTGAGCTATGGCAATTGAAGTGTTGACTAATTAGCTCCCCAGGACCAGGAACCTGTTTCTCGTATTGGTTAACAGAAAGACGAAGCATCAAATTATTAAAGCATCAATTCACGTAGCTTTCGAGTCAATTCACGTAGCTTTCGAGCCATTTTAGGGTATGGCTATAATTATTTTTTAAAATGTTTTTTATTTAAAAATATATTAAAATAATTTTTTTTATTTTTTAAAAATTATATTTGATATCAGCACATCAAAATGATTTGAAAATACTAAAAAATTATTAATTTAAAGCAAAGAAAAAAAATATAAAAATTTTAAATTTTTTCAAAAACACTTTTGCAACGCAAAAACAAACAAGGAATCTATGGGCAAATCCACGTATATGAACCAAAAATTGAATTAATTCTCGATGATTCCTAGAATAAGTAAAAACAAATTCAAAATTAGATTTTAGAGATTTAAAACTTGGACTGAATTTTTTCCGTAAAAATAACTGAAAAAATAAACTAAAAAACAGCGTGTCATTTCTTATATTATTTTAAAAAAAATACATAATCAAATTAGAATGCATGTTCTTCTAGGCCTATGAACACCTGAATTTTTTTAAATTTATTTTTATAATTTAGTTGCATAAGAAAAGTCGAAATATTATTAATTATTTCTTGATTGAAAATTACTTTATGGATTATGATAAGTTTTGTTAGGGAGAACTAATTTCCTGAAGAAAAAAAACCTTTGCTCACCAAAATAAAAAATGAATGAATAAGGAAAGGAGAGTTTTGTCT
>Ga0325403_1002789_pt1 | contig 15636 bp, 9 predicted proteins | sample PopdelMetagenome_19_FD_205665 | JGI IMG/M metagenome (GOLD analysis project Ga0325403, IMG submission 205665) | Populus deltoides microbial communities from Bellville, Georgia, United States - Xylem-PdKOR-R4 | ecosystem: Host-associated > Plants > Phyllosphere > Stem > Wood/Secondary xylem...
CTAATTTGAGGAAAATTTGGGTTCAGAATTTTGTAAACCAACACTACTACAGGCCTGTTTGCTAAGATGATTTGACTATGATAAGAAACTATATGTTTGTTATTAGACAAGTATGTTTACTTGTTTAATTCGGTCTAGCATGTTTATGTTTGTTAATTTGAACTAATATGTATGTATATGACATCAAAACATAATATTTATGCATGACTATGTTTGATGTTAGATATTTATATTTATTTCTTGATGCTTATTTGATATATATTAAAGGGATTATTGCCTATACCCGTAAAAAAAAATCTTTATCCAAAAAAACCTATCAAAATATTTTTGTATTTATTTATCTTTTAAAAAAATCTTCATCGAAAAAAAAAAAACCAAATATCTAACTCTTACTATAAACTAATTTGGCTTTCTTTATATGAAAAAAAAACATATTTTAAGCTTTTAAAATTGAAAAAAAAAAATTAATAGGTTTTATTTATGAACAATTTCACAAGGTTATATCTCTATAATATTATATGACATATATAGTTATATTTTATAAAGTTAATAGATTAAATATTTATATTTCATATTTTTCATGTATTAGATAAATTTGAAAAAAAAATTTAATTCATTAATAAATTATTTTCCGGTTCATTTTCCATAACATAACCAAACACTGGAAAGTGTTTTCCAGTTCATTTTCCATTACACTATCAAACATCGGAAAATACTTTCCTGGAATTCACTTTCCCCGGAATTCACTTTCCAAAAGGAAACTACTTTTCTGCAAACAAACGGGGCAAAATATAATATTTACTAAATGATATTATTTTTAAGAATAACAAGGTAATTTTTATATTTTAGAATAATAATATTTAATAAATATTAAGATTTTGAAGTGTGAAAAGATAAAACTCAAATCATTCGGTTCAATCACTCAACTAGTTGATTTAATTATATGACCCGGTTGACCTTTCACATAAAAACCATAATTTTATGATTTTTTTAAATATATTTTATTAATTAAAATATACTTATTTTTTCAACTGTAGACTAAAAAATTAACTCCAATTAAAATCTTAAAAAATTATTGTTTATACAGTAGTTGTCCTTTATTTTTCAATGTCAATGATGTAGTAAGACTTGAGACAATGAGTGATTTTAAACAATCAAATGTGGTTCTGCCATGATTAAATGATGATCTGCTCTAAATAGATGATGTGGATAGCTTAACAAATGCATTTTATGGACCAATGAGATAAGTTTAGGTCTAAGAGAGTTTGATTGCGTTAATCTAGAATAATAGCTCAATAAAGCTATAACTTTTGATCTGATCATTGGATTACACTCAAATTATTCTAGGAGTTTCTAGAGATTGTTTTTTCATATAGTAGTGACTACATCGCTATACGGACCATCGAATTTTTAGATATAAAAAATCTCATCGAGACCTTTTGATTTTGGCAATTTTGAGATTTTCATTGTTATTTTTGGAACAAGTTGACTGATTTTATTAACCATTATAAACTGATCCATCGATTAGTCCAAGATTTAATTCAAGTTGTGGTTGTAAATGACAACATCAATTAAATTCTTATCGTGGTTTCTAATCATGACATTTAATTAATATCACGGTTTAGAACTGCGATATCCAAAAATGTGTTATTTCGTCAAAACTTTTTGCTATTATGTTAATTCACTAATTGCTTTGATTTTGTATGTTAATTATCCAATTTGTCCCTATTATTTTTTGCTAATTCTGTTTTATAGTCCCTTTGCTAGTAGGTTGAAACTACATTTTGTTACTACTATAATTTTAAAAAAATTTGATTAATTAATACTTTAGAATTTTATATATATCCTTAAAAAAAGTTATAATTAATACTTTTTTAAACCGTAATTATAAAAACTACTATACTAATAAACACACACATTAGATTTGAATAGTTGAATTATTATATTATAATTAATTAGATTATTTTATATCTTTACTATTTAGTTGTCAAGACATTCACCATAGCTATAAAACTTGAATTGACCCAATAAATTATTCAAGACCAGGATGACTTGGAGCCTAAACCAGTTTGGTTTGAGAAAAAAATAGAAAAAGAAAAAAAAAATTAGTTGATCTTGTCAAAAACTCGAATTGATTCATTGACCTAATCAACTTGGGTATGAATCGGTCAAAACCTGACCCTTAACTTGTTGATTTTGTTTTTCAAAATAATGCTGTTTTGTTTTTAATTTTTTTAGGTCAACTCTCTCGATTAGGACCTTGGTCTTGCCTCTCAATATATTACTCAAGACTAGGATGACCCAGAGCCTAGATCAGTCTAGTTTGAGAAAAAAATAGAAAAACAAAAAAATTAGTTGATCTAGTTAAAAACTCAAATTGATTCATTGACCTGATCAACTTCGATATGAATTGGTTAAAACCCAACCATTAACTTGTTGATTTTTTTTTTCAAAATAATGTTGTTTTGTTTTTAATTTTTTTAGATCGACCCTCTTGATTAGGACTTAGGTCTTGCCTCGAATCGATCTTAAATCAGGTTTTACAACTATACCCTTAACATATGAAAATGATAAAATATTACATGCTCTCACCATAATAAAATGCAATGTCATTTATAATGAACAAAAATAACATGATATATGATATTACTTAAATATAATTTTTTATTTATAATTCTTTGTATTTAAAAATAAATAAATTTAAAATTCCATTTTATCTTTAGCATACAAACCAAAAATAAATAAAAATAAAATAAAACCTTGTTCTCTCTCTAGCACGAGCAATAAGAACACAACAAAAATATCCCAAAAATATATCCTCTTGCCTCTCCTTTCACCTTCTCCACCACATCTCTTACTAGCATAACAACTACCATGAAAAAGCCACCACTTTTTTCTATAAATCTATTAAATCAAACATTGCCTTCTCTTTAGCACGAGCAATAAGAACATAATAAAAAATCCCAAAAATATATCCTCTCATCCTTCTTCTCACTTTCTCCATCACATCTCTTAATAGCATTGTAACTACCACAAAAAAAAACGACCACTCTTTTCCATAAATCTATTAAATCAAACCCTATAACTCTTACCTCTCTCTTAGTTCTCCATTCTCTCTTTAGTGTTAGTTTTCAAGCAAGATAGTAAAGAAGGGTGAAATCGACCATTAATAGATTATGATTCATATTAAGAGACCGATGCAAAGTTGTTGGCGACGATTGTTGGCAAGAAAAGAACTCCAAAGGCTTCAAAAAGAGGCTAAGGAATTTTTCATTCAACTTGTTGGTGATTCGAGGACGAATCATCTTGAAGAGAGAGGGAATGATACGATCAAGGCAAGGTCAAATTCCGATTTTGATGTAAAATGTGCAGCTATCCAGTTTTACGAAAATAGTTATAATTCTCAATCCGACAGTTGGATTAAGCTGAAATAGTTATACTTTAGGTTAAAATTTTAGGTCAATCTGACTTTGGAAAGGCATTGAAACACGGGTCAATAGAGGCTGTATGAATTTTGTTATTTACTTCCTTTTGACTTGTGGACTTCCTATTTGGCTAAGATTCTTTTTCTAAAAGGATGTGGCAACTTATTTTGGAAATCTACTAATGCTACAAAGATCTTTAATGAGCTGCAACATAGTTTCCAAGTGTGGCAAGGATTCATAATTATTTCAGAATCCTTTGCTTACAAGGATTCCTTATTCATCCTAGCTACAAAAAGGAAAGAAGACTTCAGAATAAATTCTACCTTCAGATCAGATTTCCTAGTCTATTTGAGACTTCTTAATGGTGACAAATCTGATTCTAGCATATTTAGGATGCTAATTTTTGGATTTTTATTATTTTCTTCTTAGTCTTTGGGTTATTATTACTTATTTGGGTCAATTGTAAGTGGGCTTAATATAAGTACACCGAAGGGGGGTCCATTAGGGTTTATTTAAGTTTAGAGTTAGTATAAATAAAGGCATAACCAGACATGTAAGTTAGACAATCCAGATTAATAAAACTTCTTGTTTGTCGCACTTTGTGTGAGTGTGTGTGTGTTGGTGAGATAATCTTCCTTCCATGGTCCTCTGAAGAGCTGAAAAATGACTTATCGAAAAACAACTGTCTTTATGGCATCATCCTTATACTTCTCATTTGCGAATCAATATTTGTTGGGTGGGGGTTTTCCGTTTTTAATAGTGCTGGTGCCTAGGTATAAGTTATCTTTGTGTCACACTCCTATCAAACCTGATTTACTTGGCTTTCCGGGAATTGATGTCTTTGCGTGTGGGTTACGTGACCACGTGATCACGAGGTTCGCATCAACTCTTTTCCATAAATCTATTAAATCAAACCTTGCCCTCTCTCTAGCACGAGCAATAAGAACACAATAAAAAATCCCAAAAATATATCCTCTCACCTTTCTTCTCACTTTCTCCACCACATCTCTTACTAGCATTGTAACCATCACAAAAAAACCACCACTCTTTTCCATAAATCTATTAAATCAAACCCTATAACTCTTACCTCTCTCTTACTTCTCTATTCTCTCTTCAGTGTTAGTTTTCAAGCAAGATAGTAAAGAAGGGTGAAATCGACCATTAACTAGAAGATTATGATTCATATTAAGAGATCGATTAATCAACTTCTATACAGAACAATGAGTCTTTAGTAGGATAACAAGTGGATTTTATAGATTATTATGAACAAACATGACTGCTATAAGTATGTTAAAAAATAAAGGAGGATAATAATATTAGAATTAAGATTATATAATATTTATCTGTTATTTATATAGTTTGTATAGGATTATGATTTTATGTTTGTGTTAAATTCTATCTTTATAACATTATAAATAGGTCATCTAGTAGTTAGAAATGATGGCTATCACCATATAATCAATTTATTTCTTTAATTTATTCACAACTTTCAGCTATATATTGTTTATTGCAATTTATTCTTTACAACTCTTATTTACAAGCTTTCTTTTTATTGCTTTCCTTTTTTTTTAACGCTATTCTCTAGTTTGTAGCTTTGGCACTATCCCTAATTTATTTTAAGCCTGTTAGGGTTAGGTTTAGAGTTCCATATTCCATTTGATTTGCGAGGTTAATACCTAATTTGTATGATCAATAATAGATTAGTAATCATGCTAAAAAGACGAATAGACAAGAACATTTTTATAACAATCGATGACCAATCGATTTGTGCAACTAATAAGGGCCATTCTCTTAGCCATGAAGAATCTCATAACAATCCACCAACAAATGTACCAATGGAACAACTTGCAATATATATGTCCTAAGATGACTCTTCATCTTTAATTCCCCATAACAACATAAAACCATAGTACTCCCATATAGTCTCCATGTTTTCAACTTTTACCAACTTTATTACCTCTACCAAATTTTATTGGATATCTTGGTGTTTTTATTCCTCTATTATAACCCCATGTTTATCCCTTTTTTATGAATGCAGTGACATAACTAGGTGGTCACAACCAACTCTATTAAACCCTAATTAGCTAGCAATGGCTCCTCTTGAAAAAGTGTTCTTTCATTAGAATTTAAACTTGTCTAACGACTTATTATAATAACATTGTGGTTGTCAACAAGACCATGAAGTCAATCAGATCCAAAATGAGTTTAGTTAGGGTATGTTATGCACTTATTTTCTCCGATAACAAGCACTCCAATAGGAATGTTTGTAGCTTCTTAACCTTATATTAGATATCCTGTACCTACATATTAGACATCATAACAAGTTTCATTCTATGGTTCTTAGAAACATCCAATTTTTTATCGTAAATATTTCTATTGTTATTTCAGCCAGCATCAAGTACTTCACCTACTGAAATGGCCTAAATAGTGCAAAAAATGATTTCTTTAATAAGATCAATTAACTTTGATTCAAACAAAGCAACTGGTTATACTCCTCAAAATGAAGATGACCGCTATGAAATTGAATTCTCTTCTTATCAACACTCCTATAAGAAAAAACCTTTATTATTCAAGTGGTCGAAAAAAGTCATTTCAAGATCTGCAAGATTCCTCTTATTAAAGTCTTTTATTAATATCCTTTACAAGATTCCTGATAACTTTTTAAGAACGATAATATTTTGTTAATTCCATGAATTTTGATAGAGTTCATGTAACATCCTCAACATTTGGGTACAAATCCTTTTTAATAAATCCACAGGTAGTACAATGTTTTTTTAATCAACAAAATAGTCGATCGGTTTATACCAGGACCTTACTCTTAAGACCCAATCAATTTCTATCTTTGGGTATTACTTCAAATTAACATTATTTCTACCAAGATTTTGATAAAGTTTCATTTGTGTTTTAGACGCATCAATAAAGTAAAATCAATAACACTTCTAAATTGTGTGTTCATGCAAAATCCATCGTCTATGTTTGATCCAATCATCCTGGATCTCAAACTCATTATCTATCATTCATTCCATTATATCTCATTAATCCACAATACCATTAAGAACTATTAATACTCATATTATCAATAATTATTAATGTAACATATGATGATTATAATATAATAAAGTGTACATTAACGGTATACAAAATAAACTAGTTACATTGTCTCTACACAAAATGCAAAATCATGTATAACATACATTTAAAACTTTCATTTTACAAGTTTTGGGACATTAATTACCAAAATAAAATATCTATAATTATAACCCAAAAAGCTAGATTATACTTCATGCTAATCCATATTTCTGAAAATCTAATCCAAAATAGCAACTATTAGCTATTCTTGATGAGCTTGTAAATCACTTGAAATGTAACAAAAACTAATTACATTATTTAAGTCTTAAGTTATAGATTATGAACATTAATAATTTTCATCTAAACGATACTTTAATCAATTCTTATAATTATATAATCTACTTAATTTGTTTACTCACTCATTTTCCAAACAATCTCTTGAGATTCACTACAAATTTAGTCATTATGGTATCCCTGTAGGGAAACCAACACTTCAATATTCTTTCCTGATCACCAATTACCTAGTAACCCATCTTAGATACTCATCAATTCGGTCAGCCCATCTTGGTTTTCAAACATTTCGCCATTCCTATTTGGAAGCTAATAATTCGATCAACCCATCTTGGTTGCCAATCAATCCTGCATTCCCAATTAGAAGCCAATAATCTGGTCATCCCATCTTGGTTGCCAATTAATCCTAACATCCTGTATATCTTTCCATCTTTGTTTACTAACCATGTCATTATCAACTAATTTACACAATAAAAGCTTTTAAAAAAGAGTTTCTATAAGGTACTGAGTACCTACTTGAAGCCTAACCATGAGTGGCTCCACTAATATGCTGAATCACCTCAACAATCTCCCCTGTATCGACAAGTTTTTCCATTAATTATCATTTTTGCATAACAACATACTCCTTATTCATTGTAACATTCATTATAGTTCTATTTAGGTTTTTCATCCATATTTTCGAATCATTTACTATAAAAAAATCAACTTAATTACAAACAACTTTATAATTCCTTTAACTATCATCAATTTTACATAATTCCATGAAATTTACAATTCTCTAAAATTTTGCCATTTCACTCTTTTAGGCCTAACTATTCAATTACTCAATATTTTATCATTTCAGTACTTCAATTTAATCAAAATCATTATTCACATAATCATACATATATTTATAGCATACTTAATGGAAAATATTATAAATGCATAACTTCCCATTTAATTCTCTATATGGTCCACCTTTATAGGCTTCCTACCTATCACCTTTCTTCATCATTCTTTCATGATTTCACTCTTTTAACAACCTATAAAGGTCCTAGAAACTCAATTTCTAAGAAATCTTCACTTCCTCCAATTTCATCTCAAGAACCCTAATTCAATTCTTTTTTCAATTTAGCTTAAAATTACAAAACTCTTGTTCAAATTGATACAAATAGTTTTTTAACACTTTACCCAGTTGCCAAATGAAATTTGAAGTTTGACTTGTCAAGACTTTCCCAAAACTTCTCTCTTTTCCTTTTTTTCATTAACTTTCTCTCTAATTCAATCTTCCCTCTTTTTGATTTTTAATGTGAAATTGTTTTTATCTCTCAAAATCTTCTCTTTCCACCCTAACAATCACTTTTTATCCCTTTAAAGTGAAAGGAAGGAAGAAGAAATGAAAAAACTATCTTCTCTCATTTGGCTCTCCCTGTTAGTTTTTAAAAAGACAATAGCCAAAATAGTCTGATCAATTTTAGAAATGGTTCGACCAATTCACTAAATCGATCTAACTGTTTCTCAAAATGGCTAGACTAGTTTTGTTACTAGAAAAATTGGCCATAAACCTTTATTCTTCTATCTTTTTACCTCATTTTCTTTTCTTTTTCTTATTTTATCTCATTATACCATAATTTTGTTTATTTTTAATTTATCTCGGAGTTTACAGTTGAAGTCTGGATTTTAAGAGACTTAGTTCGTTAATATTTCCTCTATAATTCTTGTTTAGATTTTAGTAGAGAACATAATAGGGGATATCTACTTTAGTCTCAATTAAATATCCTCTTTAAAAATCTTATGAGCAAATATTTTCTCTCTTACAAAACTAATAGTCCATATTATTCTATTATTTTGTAGAAGAACATTTGGTAAAATTTTGAAGTTTGGCTTTAACTATCTATATTTCTAGATTTTATGTTTGCAATATAATAAAAGACAAATTTATTTATTAAAACATATAGAAAACTAAAACTGAGTCTTAATTGGTTAGTTACTTTAATGTCAAAATACATTAAATAAAACCTTTGGTTATTGTTGGTCAGCTCAGACTATATTGGTAAACCGATCTAATTCTATCATTTAGGTGTTGCCACAAGAGTAGTCACCCATAAAAGTGTTGTAATGCCTTGTCTTCTTACTGGATTTAGTTCATTTCTCTTCTACTAATTCATGTTTAAATTTCTAATTTAGAAGACCTTGTTATTATAAACGCATAAGAATTTAATACAGTCAATATCTGAATTACAAATATAAAGAATTTATTTAAAAGAATCTTTTTAAATTTTTACTTATTCCTTAATAAAAACTATTGAAAGAATATTAGCTTTAAATAAATTTCATGAAACTATACAACTTTTTTCTGCTTAAGCCAATAAAAGACATGTAAAATCAGTATAAGTTTCTATATATAGGAGATGTATAAATAGGTGTCAAACCACTAATTAGATTTGGTTTAGACATACCAATACTTATAATTTTAAGAGATGTAAGACGTAATCATCTAGTAGGTGGCCTAGTGGTAAGAGCTTGGGACCAAAGGGTTTGCTTCCCCTGTGGTCTCAGTTTCGAGCCTTGTGGTTGCTAATATGATGACCACTGAAGGCTTATATGGTCGTTAACTTCATGGTCCATGGGATTAGTCAAGGTGTACGCAAGCTGGCCCGGACACCCACGTTAATAATAATAAAAAAAGTTGTAAGATGTAATAATTTTTAAAATTCATTATTAGAAATGTTTAAGTCGAATCTTGAAAATGGACCAGCTAACTATACTTGCCTTTTGAATTACATTATAACATTAAATGATCTTAATATACTCTCCATGTTAATGCTTAATATTCATATATAAAAGATTGAATCCTCTAGAAAGCCTAATAACTTATTTTCATTCAACCTCTAGATACTCAACCTCCTCCATACAAGATCATAAACAATAACTATAGACTTAAAGGGAGACAAATTTAATCATAACATATTATTGTTATTCATTTTGGGCCCCTACATAAAAAATACAAAAAAGGAAAAAAAAAGAAAATATAAAAAAATGAAAAAAATGTTGGGAAAAAATAAAAATGATATATAAGTGATATACTAGAACACCCAGAAAATTGTCAAAAACTGGTTGAGGAAGATCAAAATATATAAAATTAAAAAATTTGACAGTCTATTTTCAACTATTGAAGGTCCTATTTGCAAGAAAAATTCAATTTGAGGAGGAAAATTCAAAATTAAACGTTTAAGAACTCAATTATAATTTTTCAAGGTTTAATTAAATTTATTGAGGGCATAATTATAAGAAAAATTAATTTTTAAAGTTAATTTAGGCTTTAATTGGAAAAAATTAAAGTCTTGGAGTCAAATTGAAATTTTTAAAAGTTAATTTGGTCAAATTATTGGTTTAAGTGCATAAATATTGAAGTTTTTATATGAAATTATGAATTTGATTGAAGAAATTCAAAACCAAGGACTAAACTAAAAAAGACACGTGAATGTTATGGTTGAAATTGATCAAATTTGTTTCAAATTAAAGAAATTGAAAGTTTGTATGTCTATTGTGAGTCAAAATACACAAACTTAGAACCAAAGACTAAAATGAAAAAGATGGTCAACTTTAGGGCTAATAATTGAGTTTGACACGGGTGAAATTTATAAGAAATTAAAATTTAGGAGGCGATTATAGGCGTAAATAAAAGAAATTAGAAGAACAAGGACTCAATTGAATTCTACCAATCCCAAATTTAAACCTTAAAGGATGTGTCATTTAGACTTAATGAAGATAAGGTGAGTGACATGTCGTTCATCATCTTGGCAAAATTGTTTTGATAATTTTGGCTGATCGAGTTGACAACTTTAAATGAATGAATGTGGGATTACAAGCTTCCAAATTGAGCAAGGTTGAATCCAAATAAAAGGTGTGCATCCCTTCTGTCAACTTCAGGTGGTCTCAAGTGATGATAATGTCAGAGTTGCTCTGATGTAACCTCAAAAGTGGGCAACTCAGTTAGCCTCGATAATGAAAGCATTGTTTAAAAATTGACTTTCTTTTCGCGTGTTCACATTTAAAGGGTTTTCAATGACTTCTTATTAAGGATTTATAATCCTTCCCTCAAGATCAAAAGGTTAGAAATGGATTCAAAACCTCCCTAAACTTTAGCAAAATTATATAAATACCCCTTTAAGATCATAGCGAGGAAAAATAAGAGGAAAAAGGAAAAAAAAGGAAAATTTTATAAGAAACCTAAGTGTAAAGGTCTAGGAGCCTAACATAAAGATTTTTTAAGTTTTGAAAGGATAGTAATTGAAGAGAGGCAAAACTTTCCATATAAAAGCAAAAAAAAGAGTAACTGTTCTAGGTATATTTTCTAATCCAAAAGTAGGCCTTGTGGTCTGCTTAAGATTTTATTTATTTATTTTTGTTTTATAGTTATGTTTACAAGTATAGAAAAGAGGTTTAGAATGCTCGACAAATAATATTGTATTCACCTTTTTGTTGTTGTGGTTTTTATTTACTAAAGTTCTTTTAAATTTTTCTGATATTTTTGATATTATAAGGTTACTGTTTAAGTGGTTTTTTTGGCTAGTGTGTACATTTTTTTTCTTTTTTATGCTTTGAATTTTACTGTTTTTTATCCATTATTTTTATTAGTATGTATTCTTATGTACATATGGCACATGCATTTTTATATTAGATATGGACTAATGCCTTATGCAACACCTGCTTTAATTTTTGAAAAGCACACATAAACTTCTAGGTTAGGTGAGGGATTAACGATCTTCCCTTTGACTATTGATCAGATTTCATATGCGTGAAACACTCGACTCTAATTTGAGTGTCTTCTTGGTAATGATGGACATATGTGTCTTAACCATTCCTCACAATGCCCCCATACTGTCTTTATAAAGATTGTTATTGGGTAAATTTGAGACCTTTTTGAGACTAGGTAAAAGACCTAACCATGCTTATTTAATGAATAAATTATGTCTTCAGTTTGTATGTTTTACCTGGAATTTGCATCAAGGCAAGTCTGACCATGCTAATCCTGTATTGCAAGATTCTGAACTGAAATCATGACTTTCGTAAAGTATCCATCTTTTCAAGAATTTGGGTAAGAATTTGAGTTAACCCAAGTAGTTGAGGGAAAATGTTTAAGAATCGATGCTAGTGGATTGCCATGCACTACTAAGATAAATCACATGGTAAATGGCCTGGAGAAATTGCTACCCATTATGGGGCACATCGACGAGACTCTCTTAGAGATGCGATATGAGAAGATTGCATAACTAATGAGGCTTTTAGTATAAGCAACAACTATAAAAGCCTTACGGAATTTTTAGGATCCTAATTATAAGTGTTTGACTTTCAGGAACATTGATATGACACCTACCTTGAAAGAGTATGAAAGGATCCTAGATTTTCAAACAACAGCCATAAGATTTACCTCAAACAAAAATTTAAAGAAACAACTTTGCAGGTAGTCAATTTATTATGCTTGGGAAAAATCAGCCAGTGTAAGGTAGCTAATAATGGATTCAAGTGGAAGATCATCAAAGCTAGAATGAAGAAGAATGTCAAGGAAGGCAAGTTGGGAGACAAATGATATAAGCTAGTGGCTTTTGCTATATTTGGTTTAGTTCTGTTCCTATCTGAAATCGGAGTCAACAATTTAAAAGTTGCAAATGTCTTCATGAAGTATGAGCATGAGCATGAGCGAATCAACTCTTCTGCTGTAATTTTTATTGAAACCATGCTATCACTCAACCATTGTAGGATGCATGGGAAGGGATCCATGAGATAATGTGTCTCAATATTGGATTTATGGATTACTAATCATATCAAAACATCAAGAGATATTTTCAATAACTTTTGGTTGTTTGATCTTCGACCATTAAAGATTTATATAGATGAGACTTGGAAGAAGAAAGCATGGATGAAGAAATATACCACATTACTATAAAATAACTTTAAGTGGAAAGCACTATGGATGAAGAACGCGGTATGTGTAATGAGCTATGGAAGCAAGATATGGGTTCCTTTGATTGGTGTAACTGGATATATTAGTTATGCATCGATACTTGTAACAAGATAATTAGGTGGAATATAATATGTACTGAGAACTCTGAGATTAACATATTACCGATATTTAGACATCAGTCATCCCTCAAAGAGATGAAACTTATTAGACATGACTGGAAAAAGGCTTTTATTGATGAAAAAGGAAGTGAGATTGATTCCCTATTCAGTCAAAATTATGTGATTTAGAGAAAAAAAGAGCTTCATGGAATGATAAGATTCTCAAAGCTTAGAAATTCATAATTAGAAATGGAGCAACCAAAAAAAAAAAAAGGATTGATAATGAGAAAAAGTTAAGAAAATAACTATAAAAGTGCAGATTTAACCTTTATCATAGCAAAGGGTAATGACAACTTTTAGAAAAATAGTTGGAAGAGAAATATAATATGAGGAATTACCTTAACTAAAAGCTGGTAAAGAAGGATGAACAACTAGCAGTTTTGATAAACAATCACAGGGCAATAAAAGAAAGGCGGAGAAAGGTTGAGGAAGCCGATGAAATAACCAATTGTATCCAAGATGAGTTGAGAACTTAAATGACCAAGTATGATGAGTTGGCTAAAAAACATGTGCTAACAGAAAAGAGTTGGCCAAAGTCAAGAGGTCATCTAAAGACATGATAAATATCAATAAGGAAATAATAGATTCCTTGAAGAAAGAAATAGACAACTTTAGAAAGAAGTTGAAGGTTGAGAAAGAGAATAATCGATTAGATGGGATTGATATAGAAGAGGAAAAAAGAATCCAGTCCCAATATATAACACAATATGAGGAAGAGAGAAGCACTAAGAAAGCTGTTGAGTCTGATATGAGAGACTACTAGAAGATATTCGAATCTTCAAAAGGATAAATCATGGTATTATAATCTGAGCTGGAAATCTGAAAGAAGGAGCTGGAAGAGTTAAGAAGCCATTACTTTGAGATAAAAGAGAGTTAATTAGGACTAAACAAGAGCATCAAAGATGTCAAAACTATATTGACAGCTTTATGATTCAAATTAACTCTAAAATAGCTAAGCTTGACATTAAGAGGGAGGAGCCGCAAATGAAAATGGCTAAGGTAACATAATTAAAGACTACAGTACGAGTGCTGGAAAGAAGCAATGAGTCTTTAAGAACTAGTAACTGAGTACTGATCACCGATAATACCTTGTTCCATGATAAAATAAGACAAATGATAAAGCAAATTGAGCAAGTAGCCCATCATGCTGAAAGGTTGCAATAATAGGCCTCCTAGATGGGAAATGATACTGTGAAGTACTAAGAGCACATGAGTGCCATCACTTTCTTCATTAGAAACATAACTAATAAAGAAGATGCTTTTTATGAGTAGTGATGCATAAGGCTTTTAAATTTTAAAAAATTCAAAATAATATACGAACTCTTTTATTCATGAGAGGGTCACAACCCATCTTTCTTTCTAATGTGTTTTAGGATTCAACCATGATAAGAACTTGGCACATGCTTATATAAAGTAATCAGTTGGACTCAGAAATCTTGCTGAAGGAATTATGAAAGTCATGAATCAGTTTATTCAATATACATTAACATATGTATCATGATCATGAATTTGTTTATAAATCATCATATACATGTATAGGCTGTGAAACATATTTCCTTTGCCTAAGGTTTACTACACCCGATTAAGAAAAAAATGGAGAACAAAAAGACAGATTATTTGAAATTACATTATCAGAATGAGTTAGAGTCTGTAAAGAATGAAGTTGTTTGACTGATCAATCTACTTGAGAAACTCGTAAGGTCCATGAATAGGGAGGGAACAACTGCATAACTTTTTATAGAAGCACCAAATGCTTATCTCCCCTTACACTCAGAACTTAAGGGCAGATTCCGTAATTGAGCATCATTTTGTCCCCATTACCCCCGTTTAGCCACCTTAAGCTTCGTTCACTGTGGATTTAACAACTGTATGACCCTATAATGATAGATCTATTAGTCCTATAAACTATGATTAAACTTTGGACTGTTACTGTCTAGAACTTAGACTGTTATTGTCTAGACTTTGGACTATTACTATCCAACCGTTACTATTTTGAACTGTTACTGTCCAATTGTTACTGTCTTGAACTGTTACTGCCAGCAAAGGTCGCATTCCAACAAGGTTGGTCTCGTTGGAAAGCTAAGACACGGGGATACAAGTCCCCTGAAGAAAGGAGAACCTAGTTCTACCCCCAAGACAGTTGAAATCACTCATCAATAATCAGACCTACTGCCCTACAGGGTCTGTCATGATCCAGTCTCGGTCGGTGATCTATAATTGGAGTTATACAGCTCCAAATTGAGCAAGATCAATTTTATTAGTTAGTCAACATTCAAAATTACAATTTCTATAAAGGAACCTGATCCTAATTCTTTCATCCTTCTACCTGAAATCTCTCTGAAAGTTAGGAGATGAACCTGTTCAGATTCGTCAACCTTTCCATTCACACACAACATCCACAAACAACCTATTATAATAGATTCCATAAGGAAAAACCACAATTTCCCCTTTTTTCTCTTTATATGGTCAGCCATCCTTTACTTAATTACTCATACATTTTCTTTGACAAATCATCATAATTTCGCGCCCTTAATCACATACAACATATGAATTAACTTAATTTTAACAACTAATACTTTCCCCCCAATTCAAGTCTAAGAGCCCTAATCTATAATTCAACATCAAGGCATCATTCATAATCGAATTTAAAATGATTTATAAGACCATGTTTAGAACACCTTACCCGGTAAGAATCAAGGTTTTGATCTTCAACTAGTTTAAGATTTTCGACTCTCCTTTTTTTTTT
>Ga0325403_1002793_pt1 | contig 15629 bp, 5 predicted proteins | sample PopdelMetagenome_19_FD_205665 | JGI IMG/M metagenome (GOLD analysis project Ga0325403, IMG submission 205665) | Populus deltoides microbial communities from Bellville, Georgia, United States - Xylem-PdKOR-R4 | ecosystem: Host-associated > Plants > Phyllosphere > Stem > Wood/Secondary xylem...
TTATGATATGAAAATGGACTTTGAGCTTCACAAAAGCCTTCTAACAATTTGGTGTCCACTCAAAATTAGATATGTTCCTTAAAGTTTTGAACAATGGTAAAGTACACTTCTCAAGGCAAGCTATGAACAGATTGAGAACGGTTAATCTCCCTATGAGGTGTTGAGTCTCTTTTAAAGACTGATGAGAAGTCATGTCTAGAATGTTAAACCTTTTCCAGGTTAGGCTCAATTCCCTTTCTATTTACTAGGAAACCAAAAAAATCTCTTTATTTGATGGCAAAAACACACTTGAAAAGATTAAGTTTCATTTGATGATGGCTAAGAATGGAAAAAACCTCTTCTATGTCTATTAGATTTTCCTCAAAGATCATTCTCTTTACTAGCATGTCATCAATGTATCTCTTTGTAATCCTCCCAACTTAATTCTTGAATACGTTATTTACCATCCACTAATAAATGGCCTCAACATTCTTAAGCCTCTATAACAAAATATTCCTTTTTCAGTTATGAAAGTTGTTTTTTTTCTAATCATTTAGGTCTATGAGGATTTAATGATATCTTGAATTGGCATCCAAAGAGCTTAGGTACTCAAAACTTGTAATGGAGTCAACCAATTGATCAATCTTATAGAGAGGATAATTATATTTTGGGTAAGCTTTGTTCAAATCTGTAAAGTCCACACACATTCACCATTTACCTTTGCTTTTCTTAACCATTACCATATTTGCTAGCCTAGCAGGGTACATCACTTCTCTAATAAAGCCAGCATCTAGGATTTTATCCACCTCTTGTGTTATTGCTTTGTCTTTCACCCCTAAAATTCCTTTTTTTTATAGCTAGATGAACAATTATATTAACCTTTAATTAATGAGTAGCTATTTTAGGATTGATTACTGGCATATCAGAGGTACTGCCCATTATAAAAATGGATCTTTGGATATGGAGAAGCTTCGTTAGTGATTGTTATTGTATTGGTGTTAGGGTGGAAGTTACTCTTATGACTACTTCTTTATTTTCTCCTAGAGGTACATCCCTCAACTCTTCATTAGCTTTAGTTTTCACCTCCATCATTTCTTTCAAGAACACTTGTTGGTCTAGTACTAAGGCCTTTTTTCCTTTTAAGCAAGTAAAGGCACATTACCTTAAGGTCACCTAATTTCATCTCATTATGCCCACTCATTTCTGAGTAAGGAACTTTAGTGCTAAGTTCTTGATGTTGATTAGAACATTGATTTGATGTAGGAGATGTTTACCCATAATAACGTTATAAGCCAATGCCATGTCAATGGCCATGAAAGTTTCTTGAAGGGAGACACACTTAGGAGGAGTGCAAATAGTAATTAGGATTTCCAAGGCACCCTTCACTAGAACATTCGAGTCTTTTATCCTAATAAGATGAGTTTTTACAAAAGCTAATCTTAAAGGGGTATCCCTATCCGTGCCATCACTTCCCTGGAAAGAATATTGACCACACTGTCATTTTCCACTAACACTCAATGAACTTGATGGTTAGAAAGGATTGTGGAGATGACCAATGCATCCTCATATGGGAAGGTTACTCTTTCTCTCCATCTGCTAGAGTGAAAATGATTGGTCATGCTATGGGTTTTGAAGAAAACCAATTGCAATAACCTGTTTCCCATACTTTCTTTTCTGCGTGCTAGAATCACCCTCTTTTAAGGTGCAACCTAAGATCACATTGATTTCAGGTAGTGCCTATATAGATTGGTTGTAAAGTCAGCTTAAGGTGAGTGAGAGCCTTAGACAAAACTATAAATATAGCCTTTTAAAATATTTAAGAAATATTTATTATGTATGTTTGAGAAATGGGCTTTGAATAATGTTCATTTGTACTTGGAGTTTTTTTGTTAATCGAGGGCAATCTTAATTTAATAAAGTATAATTGAAAAATATAACTTGCTTATTCTAAGGGCATTTATTAGCCCTTAGCTTAAGACGGCTCTAACTGGTCAGGTTCTTCCTTACTTTACCTAAATAGGAATCCCTATTCACAAACTAACAGAGATAACTTTTATATATCAACCTTTCAATTTCTTTTTTGAAAACATAACACTTTTCTATCTTATATCTTATATCCTTATAGAACAGACAATACTTCTTAAACATGCGAGTATTAGGTGGTCACCTTATAAGTGGAGAGTATTGAAAAACTTATTTACCCTTAATGACAATAAAGACTTATGTAAGGGTGGAATTCAATAGAGTAATGTGCATTTCAGGGTATGTCATGCATTCTCTGGCTAGCCTCTTTAGACTTTTCCTAGTGTTATTATCCCTCCTTGAAGAGTGATCTCATTCAAAGACCTTTATAATAGACTCTCTTTAGAGAAACAAGGAGGCCTATAACACATCACACTTGCCTCTTCCACTTGTATATGGTTCTCAATAGTTTGCTTCACTTTCAACTTTTTTTAGTAGAGCGTACAATTCTTTCCATAAAGCTCTCCTCTTTACCCCACTTATCAAGGCTTTAAAAGCCACTAATTTGATTAATTCCTTGACCTTGAACATTTCCTCATTAAATCTCTTTAAGTATGCTAGCGTCGACTTATTAAGTAACCCTAAAGAGTTTCGTAAAGCTTTTTTTAGCTGGGATGCTTATACTAAACTGTTCCACTTAGTATAAATGTCACCAAAAGTTTGTAATAAAGCTTGACTCCAAATTATTATACCATACACGTATTGATCCCTTGAAGGTTGTGAGGAAGATCTTACACATGACATTGTTATCATAGATGACCAATTTGAGGATGCTCTATAGGTTTTGTATGTGTTCCTTTAGGTTAGTAAGACTATCATAGTTGTATAATGTCTTCCTAGTGGAGATGTAATCCTTGGGAATACGAGTATGCAACACCCATCTTGATAAGAAAGAATCTCATATTTGACCAGGGATGTAGACATCATCATGCATACACTCCCTTATAATCTGCTTTCCACTTTTATGTCTACAATGTTCGGGGGAGCTTGAGGTTTCTAGTACGGAGCGGGGGTATCAATGGCTAGTCTTCATCCCATAGTAGCCAAATAAGCGCTGAGAATATTCCCTATGTGCATCAGTATCATGACGATGTGAACACCCTCTGAAAGGGTTTGGGGTATATTGAGGCTTAAAGCTCACCAGACCCATGTGTACTTGGACTCATCGCATAGCTAAACCCAAATATGTTGAATCTGGAAACTCACTAGACCCATATATATACTTAGGCTCAGTATGTAGCTAAACCAAATAATTTTGGGCAAAGTTTTTAAACCCGACCCGATGGTCGACCCAACCCAAGACCCCGGTTCTGGGTTTTAACTGGGTCACCCGGGTCAATTCTGATTTTTTTAAAAAATCAAAACAACATCGTTTTAGTAAAAAAAAAAAAAGCAAAAGTCAACGGGTTGCAACCGGGTGTTTGACTAGGTCGCCGAGTCACCCTGGGTTTTAACTTCCTCTATTTTTCTTAAACCCAACCCAGCTCCAGCCCTGGGTCGACCGGGTCCCAAGTCAACCTGTTGGGTCAGGCCAGATTTTAAAACTATGATTTTGGGCCTGAAAGCAAACTAGACCTATGTCATTTAGGCCTGGCATTCTAACAAGCGTAGGGATGTTAGGTATGGATGTAAGCCTCACCATTCTATCATTATGTTATCACCCTATTTTTTAAAATTTAAATATGGACTTAGGCTAAAAATAAAATTTTAAAATATATTGATTTGTCAACAATCATTGTGCATTAAATGCACATCACAATGGTCATCATCTTTATCATCTCCTATAGTTTTGGAATGTGTTTTCCATTAGATTTTATATGACTACATATTATATTGTTGGTCTTCTCATAATGAGATTGTGTCTAACTACATTCTTTTTTTCAATTAAAACCTCTTATCATTGAATTTAGGTAATTCAAAATCATGTTTTAACCATATGAGTTCAATTACACTATTTTTTGTCTATTTAGTTCTTATTTTTATCCTTCTATATAATTATCTTTTTCCACTCAACTATACGTATGTTGTTTTTTAGTTTTTTAGTTATCATTGGAAATTATGAATCCTTTTTCAACACTTATATGCAATCATTAACATTAGTGGAGAAGCTTATGGGACATGTTTTTTCCATGTTCTAAGTTGCTTGTTTTTGCTCTTTTGCATATTTGCTCTTCTTTTAATTCATCTCTTTCCTTCGGTATTTTCTTTTGTTCTTTTATTAGAAAGTGCAATTCAACTTAGTCTCCTTTGTTTCTTTACTCAACTTTTAGGCTTTGTAATTCACTTTAGAAAAAGCAAGGTACTTGATTTATTTTTTAAAATTATTCCTAGTCTTTCTTTCATAAATTTTTCCTTCCATGCCTCATGTTTTATGTTCATATAATGTGTTATTTATCAAGAGAATTTACATTTTTGTTGCTTTGTTATTTGTTATTTTGTGGCCGAGTATGTTATTATGGATGTTTATCCACATATTTTTTTTCTACAAGTTTTGTTTTTCTAATTAGGTCCTTTTAAAAATTCATATTTTGGTATTGATAGAAAATTGCCCCTTAAACCTATTAATCATGTTTTTTAGGAAACATAACTTCCTTGGGATTTGATATGAATCCCATGATACTTACTAGATTATGAATTCCATTCTTTCATTTTTTATTTTTTTTTACATGAAAATAACATAAGGCACATGATGTTCTTTCTAAAGATAAAATGCAACTTGCCTTGAACTTCATGATAGCAAGCTTCCTTCCTATCATATTGGGTTATTGTCTAGGGAATAATGGTTTGAGATTTTTGTTCGTGGAAGAAAAAATGTACTTTTTTTATTTCAAAACTAGAAGGTTTTAAATTGTGTGTCTCATAAATAGTTGTTTGGCTTCTGTTTGTTTAGCTTTGTGTTGGAAAGGGTGTTTTTATGTTTGTTTTATCTTTTCTACTGCGTGATAACATGCTCCCTCCATATTTGATTAGGTTATAATTTATGGAATAATAATCTGATAATTTTATTTGTTTAAGGAAAAAACATTGTAATTTCATACCTCAAAGGTTTTTACTTCTCTAACCCATTAAAAGTTGTAAGGCTATTGTGTAGTTTTGTATTAGAATGATGTTTTATTTATGTGATGTGTTTTTCAAGAACAAGAATCGAGGTTTTCAAAACTTTTATCTCTTAGTTTTTTAGGTGATTATTTCATTTAATGACCTATTATTGTTTATGCACGATGTGTATATGTTGCATTTCCCCCCTTTATCTATTTGATTTTATCCTCGTTCACAACATTTATCACACCTTCTTTTCTTTTCAATTTGTTAGAGCATCTCCAATGAAAGAAGCTATTTAAAAGAGCCAAATTGCTAATATGACTTTTTGAATAGTATAAATATAACATTTTTCATATATGCACTCCAATGAAAAAAAACCATTTAATAAAGTCAATTGTATTTTAATATATTTAATATTGATACAACTATTTATTAATAGTAACTAACTAATATAACTCCAATCAAAACCTCTTTTTTGCATAAAAATATATTAAACAAACTTTTAATTCTTTTAACCAATATGTAGGAATAACTCTTCAACTTGTAAATATTATTTTGGCTCTTCAATATAGCTCTCCTATTATAACTATAAAAATGAAGGATGAAGGCTAGAAAAAAAGTTGTCTTTTTCTTTTAGCTTTTTTTCTAAAGACGCCCTTATAGTCGGTCATATTATACTAGAGTGCTCACTATTTTTTTTTTCCATATACTCTAGCTTCACACTAAACCTTTATTATTCTTTGATTTTTCGGTTGTATTTATTCAATTTTGTTTAGAATTATGTTCTTTTGGGTTCTTTTGAGTTGCTCCTTTAAGTTATATGTCTTTTGTATTACTCTTTGGGAAAGTTGTGCTAATAATGGATCCAACCTCTCAACTAGGGTTTCCATATTGTTTTTTTCTTTCTGTCTTTTCCAACTTTGCTTTTTATTTGCTAATGTTATTACTTTTTACGCTATTATTGTGCCATTTTTTTCTTCTATCTTTGTTGTTTTGCTCTTACTTTTATTTTATTCTTCACTTCTATGATTCCCTTTGCGGGAAGGAGGGGGCACCTTTACATGCTTTCTTACTATTTTTTTTGCAACACTTTTTTCAACCCTCTCATGTGGTCATTTTCTGCCCTTTATTAGGTTTTTTGCCTCCTTTCTTCTTCTACTTACTATTTTAACACTGGTTGTTCTTCCACTTATTCTTTCTGTATGTTATTCTTTAAATAGCATTTGTTGTTTTCATCAAACAAGCCAAGTGCATATTCTCTTCTTACAAAGTGTCCATGTGATATGTTATTCTCTAAATAGCCTGCTGCTTCTTTTGCTTTTTTTTTTTTTAATTTCCTACATTGTTTTTCAATTAGTGTTAATAGTCACCTTAAAGGAATCAAGTTATTTAAGTTATAAAAGCAATTATAGGGAAGGAAGAGAGCCAAGATAAGATGTATAAAAACAACATAATTAATGAAATAATAAGCCAAGACAGAACAAAGTAAACACAACAAATAATAGAACTTGAAAGCTTAGCAATACCAAAGCAAAAACAATTACACTAATTCTCATTTTAATGTGACAATTAACCTAGCCAAAACCAACATACCAAACCCCAAAACAAACTTCATGCAACTCAACCACAAAGCATTTAGCAAAGTCAAAGACAACAATCATCTCTTACTTTATCAACAACCATTTAAAGAAGAGAAAAAACCATGCAACACGAAAAGCACCACCTATCATAGCCTTCAGCCACCATGACAACAACGTAAAATATTGATGTATAGGCTCAGCTTATTCCTTGTATTGATTTGTGCTCTTTTATTCCTTCTTGACGTAACCAAGGGAACCATCTATAAAACAATCATGCAATATTTCAAGAAAAAAAAACTATAAGTGCTTCGATCAAATCTCAAAAAGAAAACACAAACCAAACATATAATAATAATAATAATAATAATAATAATAAAAAAAAGAAGTCAATGTATGAGTCCATCATCAACCTAGTAAACGAAGTATACCATCTAATTTATTGCTAACAAAATAAGTAATATTGAGTTTTTTGTGATGAATTACATGCCGACATGGGAATGATGGTCCATATGTCTATTTTACACAACCAATCATGGGAAGACCTCTCATATCAGTCATTAGCAAGCTTAAATTACTTCCTCCAGAGTTGTGCAATTAGATTAAGCAAAAATAGATCAAGGAAATGATAGGCAGGAAATAACTTGTACATTCAGGATTGATAATATATCTAGTATTTTCTTTTAGGAATGTTGCAACCTTGATCATGTTTATTTCTTTTACTTCCATCCACACCCAGATTAAAGGTTCTTGTTATGATCAGAAAACTACAAAAACTCGTAGTTATCTGTAAAGATATATATGATTTGTGCAAATATAATGCGGTCAGATTTAGTTTTCCAGTAATGTAAATTGAAAGACTTGAGTGCATGTAAGATTGAGACATGTGGCTATGAAAATGCATGTAAGTGAAACCCTAGTTTAAATATCACCAGATATCTAAGACGAGTACTGGACAACCTGTAGACTATAATATATCAACCCTAGTTTTGTAGTGTTTAGGACCTAATTATTTGTTCAAGTCCCACTTCATTATGATCTTACTTAGTTTTGGATTGCAAAAACAAATCCATTTTCTTGGTGTCACCCCAGTTGTTTTTTTCTGAAACTTCTCGGGCCACAAGTTCCAAGAAGTAATGGATATTTGACAAAGTTTTATCACGAAGAACATTCAATGCATAATAGTCCTGGAAAAAATAGCAAAATTACAATTTCATGAGAAAGCATTTGCCTTATGAAACTCATTAAATACTTTATTTTTTACTGTTTCACTGTGAATCTCAGAGATTCTATTAACAATAAACCTATCAATAACACATAGATAAGTCATGCGAACCATCTTTGCTCAAACGTCAACTTATTTGTCTCATCAAAATCTCTTATGAAAACAAATCCTATGAAGACATCAAACAACTGCTAAAACCTACACAATCTAATCACAAGAAAGCTCCCAAATCAGCCATTTGCATGCTTAAAAAACTCAAAACCTTCCCGGTGACACAAAACCAAATGTTTGGTTCTAAAAGATAACAAACCAATAGAAAGAAAACAAAAGGCAAAAATCTTCTCTACATCAAGAACCAAAACAAACATGTAATGTACAATCAATAGAAGAAGAAAATAAATCATGAAGCAAACTTTAAAAAATAGAGAGAAAAAAAAGTTAAAGAAGGCAACCAATCAATAAAAAAATAAAAAATAAAATCTTACTAGAACTAAAACGGATGAAAAAAAAACCACTTTGAACCTCAAAAAGATAACTATAAATAAAAATTCAGATATATAGCTTTAGATAGCCCATTAACGATAAAAAAAAAAAAAAAATTGACCAACTCACGTAGTAGTAACTAGTATATTGGCATATGTTCCACGATGAATCAATATCATTTTTAAAAAAATATAAAAAAAAATATTGAGAATATAGAAGATGTTTCAAGTCATTTAAGTTTGGCGGTCATGCCAAACCCCAACAAACTTGGATCTAGTGGTCCAGCCTAATTAATTTTTTTATAATATTTTTTTATTTTTTATAAAAAAATATTTAAACTATCCTTGAAGTGTTCTAAACATAAATCTTAATTATTTTTTTATAATTTTTTTCATTTTTTATAAAAAAACAATAAACTACCATTGAAGTATCCTAAACAGAAATTCTAATTAATTTGTTTTATAAATTGTTTTTATTTTTTTATTAAAAAAACATTCAAACAATCATTGAAATATCCTAAATAGAAATCCTAAATAATTTGTATTATAAATTATTTTTATTTTTTATAAACAAAAATATTTAAATTATCCTTGAAGTATCCTAAAAATAAATCTTAATTAATTTTTTTATAAATTGTTTTTAATTTCTATAAACAAAAACATTTAAACTACCATTGAGGTATCCTAAATAATTATTTTTATAAATGTTTCTATTTTTTATTAAAAAACTTTACATTATCCTTGAATTATCATAAACAGAAATCCTAATTATTTTTTTATAATTTATTTTTTATATAAAACAAACATTTAAACTATCCTTGAAGTATCATAAATAGAAATCCTAATTAATTTTTTTATAAATTTTTTTTTATTTTTTTTTAAAAAACATTTAAACTATCCTTTAAGTATCCTAAACAGAAATACTAATTATTTTTTTGAATTTGTTTTTATTCTTTATAGACTCTTGGGTCTAGCGGATATGCCTAATTATTTTTTTATAATTTTTATATTTTTTATAAAAAAAAATTAAACTACCATTAAAGTATCCTAAATAGAAATCATAATTAATTTTTTTATAATATTTTCTACTTTTTATTAAAAACAATTTAATGATCCTCAAAGTATCCTAGACAGAAATCCTAAATAATTTTTTTATAAATTGTTTTTTATTTTTTATAAAAAAAATAAATTTAAACTATCCTTAAAGTATTCTAAATAATTTTTTTTATAAACTATTTTTATTTTTTATAAAAACAAAATTACACTATCATTTAAGTATCCTAAACAGAAATCTGAATTAATAGTTTTTTAAAATTTTGTTTTTTTATAAAAAAAATAATTAAAATATCCTTGAAGTATCCTAAATATTTTTTTTATAAATTTTTTCTATTTTTTATATAAAAAATTATCATTGAAGTATCCTAAAAAGAAATCTTAATTAATTTTTTTATAAATTATTTTTATTTTTTAAAAAATATATTTAAATTATCCTTGAAGTATCTTAAATATAAATCCTAATTAATTTTTTTTATAGGCTCTGACTGCCAGACCCAAGCAAATAACAAACAAACAGAGAAAAAATATGCACTTTAGTTTTCAGGAGAGACAAAAGAAAGAAAAAACATAAATAATTGATCATTAACAACAATCCAACCATAATGTTTACACGTGCCGCATCATATGAAAGAGAGCACGCCTGCACATCTATCTAGATGGAAAATGATCAGATTTAGCCACCGGGAGGCGTCTCATGCACCTCCTTAATGGTGTGGGTGCCGCCCACTCGTTAGGACATGTGAAACACGTGCCAACAACTTTTTGAATGAACAATATAAAAGACAACATGACAATACTAAAATGCCCCTCATGGTTCTCTTAATTACATATCATACCAAAGTAAATTTCACTATTGTAATCCACAATAATCTGTGTCCCCATGCTATTTAGCTTTCTTTATAATGAACTCCCAAGCAAGCACAAACCTTAATACAGACAAAACAAAAAAAATAAAATTGTCAAGCAATATGAACCTACAACCTTTTACAAAACCAAACACATAGACTAAATCATAGCAACAATTAAAAACCAAACATAAAAATATGTAAAAACAAAAATTCCATCATTGTCAACAAATAAAATTTGTTACAAGGAATATGTAGAGAAAACGCAATGGTGGCTACTAGCAAAAAAAATCCCATCTTTTAAAAAAATTATAATTGAAAATGAAAGGATAAGGATCGATGGGGAAAAAAAACCAACATCAAATCAGAAACAACTAAACAACCTAAAAATCAAGTGATCCCTATATGCAAAACCCATCGATTAAGATGAAAAGAGAGAGAGAGAGAGAGAGAGAGAGAGAGATTGTTGTTGTTTCAGGAATAAGACAACAACACCACCTAACGAGAGGTGAGTTAGGTGTTCCACTAACCATGTTAAATAATACAAATAATCACATTATACACATATAACAAAATAACCAACAATATAATTAAAATGTTTAAAGTAAAGAGATAAGGAAAAAGAGATTGTGAACTCGATTTTTAACATGGTTCGACAAGCCTACACTCACACCTCAAGTACCAAATGTACTTGAGTATTGTACTATTTTACTAATACAAGTGAAAGATACAATGCCCTTAATGAATCCATATCAAGCAATTACACCACTTAAAGATGTCACCTTTTTAAGATTTTTCCCTTGGTGACAATTCCTCACCAATTCCATGAGTTTATTCAAACTATCAGGTATTTACAATTATGATTTGTTTACAACAAGATTTACTCTTTCAAAGAGTAGATTATATAATTGAAAACTATAATCTTTATAACTCACTCAATAGCACTTAGGATGATTGAAGATGTGTAAGTGTAATGAGTGTGAGATTTTATATTTTTGTGCTAAAATAAAATGATTTAATTTTGCAAAACTTTGAGTATGTTAGGATTAATGATTTCTAGTTATTTTTTATTTTGGAGTAGCTTCTATATCATGTATGTTCATAATCTCTCTTTAATTTTGCATAAAAGAGAGTTATATATATATATATATATATATATATATATATATATATATTTTTCCAAACGAAACTAGTTGTTTATAGTTGTTAGAATGCCTTTGATGCCTAAAGCAATCGACCGGTTCAAATGACCATATCATTTGGTCGATTGATTCTTGTAAAATTCTCACGTGTTCATCATAGATGAACAACGATCAACCGGTTCATTTGATATGCCCAAATGGTGGACCGGTTCAACTTAAAAATTAATTTTGGTAGTTTCAAACCTGGTGAAACTTGAACCGATTAAATATATATCAATCTTATTTATGCATGCAATGTGAATTGTGTGAGTTCATTTTAGTTTGTTATTGAGTAAGCTATAAAGATTTAACAATAAGCTCTAAAATGAATCTTTAATAGCTAAGTTTTCATTTGCTTTGCATCTTGGACTTGTTGATGGATTTCTTCAATTCCATATGCCTGTTGATGTGATCTTCATATAAAACCTATTTAAATTTAATTTCATGTAAGCATATCATTTTCAATCTTAGTAGGCTTATGAAGCTCATTTTTAATAATTGATCATAAATCATAATCAATAGATTGAAGATATATATTCATCCTAACTTTCCAATAGACATAATCATTGCCATAAAAAAAAGGATGGCCTAGAGGTAGATGCTTCTTCATTCTAATGGTTTTCATTCTACTCAATTCTAAGCTAACTTGAATATATGAGAACTAAACTCTGATACCAATTGTTGTTCTAGGATTAAGACAAAAACAATACCTGCGAGGAGATGAATTAGGTGTTCCATTAATTATATTAAATAATCACACTAAGCACATATAACACAATAACCACTAATATAATTAAAGTACTTAAAGTAAAGAGATAAAGAAAGAGAGATTACAAACTCAGTTTTTAATATGGTTCAGCAAGCCTACATCAATATCTCAAGTACCAACTGTACTTGAATATTATTCTCTTTTACTCATAGTTTTGAAACCCGAACCGGCCTGGCGGGTCAACCCGGGACCTGATCGACCCGAGTATGGAACCGATCCGAGTCTAAACAAAAACCCGTCGGGGAGTTGGCCCGGCGGCGAAACCCGGTCGACCCGGAACTTGGGCGACTCGGGTAAACCCGGTGTCTTTTATATATATATATATATATATATATATATATATATATATATATATAGAGAGAGAGAGAGAGAGAGAGAGAGAGAGACATGGAACGACATCGTTTTGGCCTTTTAAAAGGCCAAAACTACGAAGACAAAGAACAGAAATGCAGAGCAAACAGAGAGAAAACCTAACTAAAGAAAATGCGATTTCAATCGCGAAGAACAGAATAGCAGAAAACTCTTCATCAATAAATAAAAAGTGATTTTAATAAGGTTAGACTTTTGTTTCTCTTCACGAATCTCCTTATTTCACTCTCTATTTTTTTGGTTCTGGACATAATCTCTGCGAGGGAGAGGGAGATATAGGGAGAGAGATGAGAAAAGATTACTATCTTCCATTCTTCGAAACAGTGGCATCAAATTGAGGTTTATGTTCATTTCTATTAATGGGGTTTATATCATATAAGTGTGTTAATTTGCATCTTTTCTTTTCTTTTTTCTTTGTTTTGATATGCGTGAGTATTAATGCATGTGAATATAAGTGTGTTCATTTGCATGTTTAACAGGATTTGGTTAATAGGTTTTGTGTAGGTGTTTCAACTCAGAGTGAGTTTGGTGAAGGATGAGGAAAAGCAAGAGGCAATGTAGGGACTGGGAAGGACAACACGAGTTGGCTGCCGAAAAGATTTATACTATGTGTTTTGATCTTGGTGGGTTCTTTCTCAAGGTAATTTTCATTCTTATATCTTTACTGTGTGCGGTTCTTTGATCTTGAGAGATTTTTTAAGTTGAATTATATACTGAAAGGAGTCTAATTCCATTGAATTTTGACCTTTTTGCTTTCTTTCTATGCAATTATCTTTTTAATTGTCTAATCTTCATGTTTCTTCTTGTTTTTTTTATTAATTTAAAGATTTTGGTTATTTTTTGCCTAGGGGTCTGAAGGGTGTTCGTTTTTCTGCTTTAGAAATTGTATTAGGAACTGTTTGATTCCTCATCTTTTCAATCCGTTATATTTTTCTTCATCTTTTTCTTGTTAGTAAGCTTTGTCCCCCCCCCCCTCTTTTTTTACCTTTTGCTGTCCATTTTGATTATTGGTTGGTAATGATGTTTATGCTGTTTTGGTTTGAGAGAGAGCTATATTTTACTATATGCTTTTTGTAATTAATTTTACTGAATTTAAATTAGGTTGCTCAAATCATTGGGAAGCCTGACCTGGCTCCAGCAGCATGGGTGAGAAGGCTTGTTACTTTGTACGATAGAGCTCTAGTAACTCCATTTGATGTTGTTAAGCTTGTGCTGGAGACAGAGTTTGGTCGAAGCATTAAGGACATTTTTGAAAGATTTGATGTGGAATCTCTTGGTTCTGCCTCAATTGCACAGGTAATGCATTTAATTTAAAATATCTGTCTAGTTTATAGAAGGTGTTGTATTGTGTTTTTTTTTGTTGACCTGGGTCAACCCATCTGACCCGTGACCCGATCATTAGACCGGGTCGATCACCGGGTCAGGTTTCAAAACTATGCTTTTACTAATCTAAGTAAAAGATACAATGACCTTGATGAATCCACATCAAGCAATTACATCACTTGAAGATTTCCCCTATTCAATAATTTTTTGTGTGACAATATCTCACTAATGACAAGAGTTTATCCAAACTCCCAGTTGTTTACAATTATGATTTGTTTACAACAAGATTCACTCTCTCAAATAGTAAATTATATAATTGAAAACTATAATTTCTATAGTTCACTCAATAGCATTTAGTATGATTGAAGGTTTGTAAGTGTAATGATTGTGAGATCTAATACTTTTGTGCTCAAATATAAAGATTTAATTTTGCACAACTTAAAGTATGTTAGGATTGGTGATTTTTAGTTTATTTTTCTTTTGGAATAGCTTCTATATAATGCATGTTCAAATCTCTCTTTAATTTTGCATAAAAGAGAGTTATATATATGTTTACAAAAGAAACTAAGTGTTTATAGCGGTTAGAATGCCTCTAACACCTAAAACGGTCAATCGATTCAAATGACTATATCATTCCGTCGACCAGTTCCTGCAAAATTCTTAGGTGTTCATCACTTGGTATGCCCAAACGGTCATACGGTTCAACTTAAAAACTAGTTTTGAAGTTTCAAACCTGGTGAAACTTAAACTGATTAAGTGTATATCAATCATATTTATACATGCAATGTGAAGCATGTGAGTTCATTTTAGTTTTCTACTGAGTAAAATATAAATATTTAATAATAAGCTCTAAAATAAATCATTAATAGTGAAGTCTTCATTTGTTTTGCATCATAGACTTGTTGATGAATTTCTTCATTCAATTCCATATACTTGTTGATGTGATCTTTATATAAAACATACTTAAACTTAATTTTATTCAAGCATAATATTAGTTCATTTTATATTTAATTGTTATCATCAAAATAAAAGATATTATAAATATTAATGTATGACTCATAGGTCAACAGTTGTATCACTAATATGGAGAAGATAGGTAGGCAAAGGGAGGGAAGAAAGAGAAAGAAGGCAATATTGCTTTATCATTGTTGGGAAAGAGAGGAAAAGAAGGAGAAATATTGTGGTAGCCATTAAGCCATGTCGTCTAGGCATAAGAGAATAGGGGAAAGAAAAAAAGAAAGAAAAGAAATACAATATACGAGAATCCACAATGCTAATGGGTTAGTATCCACAATAGAATGAACAGTAACATAACAATACATTTTAATTTTTATTGTAATTGTAAAATTTCAGGACTTTCTAAACAGAAATTTCAAACTCGTGTCGTGAAGGTATTATCTTTTGACTATAAAAATAAAATGTAAAGTCAACAATTATATAATCTCTAAATAATGTATCTTACTTCTTCTTCTTTTTTATGTTAAATGAACATCAAGAACTTTTCACTATGCTCCTTAAAGCTTTCTGTTTATTGAATAAGTCAAGATATAATAATTTCTAGCTACAAATTTAACCCTTTTTATACATATTTGTGATGTTAAAGAAAATCTATAAAAAAATATTTTTTTACTAGAATAAAAAATTATTTAGAAAATTGATTCTGAACAAAGAAATGTAATTTCAAAATTATGAATTTGGAACCAAATTCATGGATTATAGAAATACGAGAACAAAAGAACATGATATTGTGATTGAAAAA
>Ga0325403_1002794_pt1 | contig 15627 bp, 12 predicted proteins | sample PopdelMetagenome_19_FD_205665 | JGI IMG/M metagenome (GOLD analysis project Ga0325403, IMG submission 205665) | Populus deltoides microbial communities from Bellville, Georgia, United States - Xylem-PdKOR-R4 | ecosystem: Host-associated > Plants > Phyllosphere > Stem > Wood/Secondary xylem...
GATCCATTAAAGCATCAAGAAGAGGTATTAGTACATTTAATACATGTATAATAGGGGCCTACTCTACCTTTATTTTGGTCATGAAGTTTCGACAACAATGCTGTCAATTTTGTATCAGTTTCGACCAGTCTTGTTATATGATGTTTCCATGTGTTTTGTGGATTTCTAACTAGTTTTAGATTTCTTATTATGTGTGGGATCATTAATTATTTCCTTTAAAATATTGCAGTAAAGTTTTCTTGGGATGCAAGGAGAATAATTCAACAACTTAATTGTGTTTCATAGTATTGGAATTTGAAAGGATACTAAGAGGTGACAATGAGGAGCATTAAAGGCAACATCATTTTCCTTCTAAAAAAAAATAAATACAAAGTTGAGATTAGAATCCTATTCTAACTTGAAAACCAAAAGGCTTCTCTTTTAGTTCCTAAGATTATTGGCCAACATTATAGGCTATAAATAAATCTTGTATCAGATTTGCAATATTTTCTTTCCTTCTTATCTTCTATGGCAAAACAAAACTTAGAATTATAGGTTTTATTTTTATTCTGTTAGCTATAACCCAATGTTTGTTTGAGCTTAATTAATACTTTATTTTCAGCTAGGATCCAAGACTTGTTTGGATCAGGATTCAGGCTTACTAGTAAAGATTTTGAGTTAGTTTTTGTAAGTGGGTCAATTCAGCCCACAAAGGTAGATCCATTAGGGTTAATTTTTCATAACTATTTAAACATATGCAAGCCTAATTTTTGGCACTTTTTGAGCAATAATACTTTTAAATTTTTCAGTTTAATGTGCAAGAGAGATTCTTGTATTTTTTTTGTCCTTGAACAAACTAAATCTGACTTATCAAAGATTAACTGACTTCTTAGTGTCATTCGACTTCATTCCAATAGTGTTGGTTTCTTAGGACAAGTTTTCATTATGTCACACTCCTATCAAACGTCTTTTGACTTTTCAGGATTAGATCTCAATCTTGATTGTGGGTTGTGTGACCACATGATCACGAGGTTTGCATCACAAATAACAACACAAAGATTACCTCGAATTGCCCCCTCACAAGGAGCCTAATTTCGTTTTCTTCTTGGAAGAACCTGTTGAACCTTTTTTTTTTTTTCCCTCAAGAGAGTCTTTAGCCTTCCTTGCCAGCTGATTAACATTTTCCTTGCGATGGATTTCAAAGGAGATTGAGGAGAAGGACTCATCGAAACCAAAAACATAGACTTTTAATCAATACACTCTTCATCCATATCACCTTTCCTAACTTCAATATCAATCTCCTTCTTATGCCCATTGAACTCAGTTATAGCCGAATGAGCCTATATAGATTTTCCATTAATGGTCTCACAAGTAGCGATATTGGAGTCGAAAATCCTTTGACCTAAAACAGTACATGCACCCCCTTCTCCTGCACTGTATCTCCTTGTAAGCTATTCATAACAAAAGTAGAGATTGGATTCTCATCTTCATTACAGTTAGTATTATGCACACCAGATGTATAATGACCATTCTCATCATTCTTAGAACCCTTATTCCTTTAATGAATGTATCCATATTGTTGTGGCATTTCCAAAGACATTGCAATTACTACACTTGGAAGGCATCCATTCCTAATCAGCTAAAATTTTTATGAATGTCCTATTTGGATGGTGTAAGTCATAATCCTTAACTAGTGTTTTTAAGGTATTTATCTCAACACAAACTCTCGCGTAGCTCAGCCTTTTACGCAATAGTGTATTAAGATCAACATAAAGGGGAACCCCAATAGCTAGTTACACAACTCAATCCCTTAATAGTCCAATACTCAAGAAGAACATTATAAGTCTTAACCTAAACTAGAACTCTAGCCAAATCATCTTTAGAGAATTGCATGTTTGGTTGCCAACATCCAAGCACTAAAGATCTGTTTGCCATGTGGCATAAAGCTTTATACAAAACATTAGTATCATGATCCACTTAGTAAAAAATGAAGAGGAAGAAACCATTCTTTGATGATAAAACTTTTGATAGTCTATAGGAGCCTCAAATTTGTTGATGATAAAGTTGACAATTGGATACAATAATTTATATCCCATAAAATGATCGACTAAAATGGATTGCCAATGTTTGCAGCCTTCTTCAAACACATCAAGTGGTGGTGCTCCTTTCACACAACCATCATCCATAGAAGGGGGGAAATGCAAGTTGGGGTTTGTATACATACCAAGAGTCATGATGCGCCTTAGGTTCCTAACACGAACAAACTAGCGATCTAATATAAAGATGAAGGAAGGTAATTTTGGTTAAATGATTTTTTTTATGGTGATTAGTTGAAAATTACATGATTTATAATAAAAATGAGGGATAAAGTCTAAATGAAACTCTTTGATAAGTTAGAGACACCACAAAGAAATTCTAATCAGCATAAAAACACCATACTCTTTGTGATTAAGAGTGATAAGTCTGATTTGTTCTTCAACTAATTATGGAAATGGAAGAACAAGGAAGAAAGCTCTCTAAATGAGAAGTTGAGAAGTTTTATATTATTTCCAAAAGTTTTTAATACTTGGTCTAAAACATCATTATATACTTGGAACAACCCTCCAAGTCTAGGAAAAACAAAAATAACATATTTGAGACCCAAATAAATGACTTTGTTTAGAAAACTAGACAAATAATAAATAACACACATTTCTTATTTGTAGAACACACATACATATACAAAAAAAAAATAAAACAACCATAACTCCTCACATAAAACTCCAATACATGCACAAAGGACATTATAAACTTGAAAACCATATAGAATAGGCTTATTTTCCAATGCAATAAGGTGGTGAAAATTCGGACTCAAATTGCCCAAGGGCTGACAACAAACCCAAACTCTCCAAAACTCTCAAATCATGACAGAAGCCTTATTTGAAAACAAGAAAACATATTTGAACCATTTCTATTCAATTTACAAGCCTCCAAACTCATCGAATCTTCAATCATGCTAATCTCACTTGTTAAGGCACTTATAGTTGTTTTGCTTGAGCTTTCATCATTAGACTATCTGAATGTCCATACACATTAGAATAAGACCCTTTCATGTTAGGATCATGATGTGATATAGACCTTTTGATCACATAGTCAAAAAAACCCCCAACAAGAATGATACTTTTCCAAGAAAGTTGAAAATTAGGTTTAAGAACCTTAACCCAGAGTTAACTTGTAACTAAGAACCAGAGGTATAGAAATTCATGAATTGACGCCATAAGGTCAATTATACCTTAACAAGTCAGGTTTTTTTTTTGTCACAACAAAAAACACGTTTGCTTTAAGCAAAACACAATAATATTATTAATCTGAAGGCTACTGAAATTCACAACAAGGAAAACATTATATAGTTATAAGATAATTAACCCTAATAGACCTATATTGGGTTGCAAAACATTAAGCTTTCAGCTAACAAACCCAACTGAACTTAAAAATATAAACTGAAATATTATGGTTTAAATAATACTTAAAACAACATAAAAACTAAGTAAAATATTCAGAAAAATATAGGGAAACAACCATCCCCCAAAACCATCCCTAGTATGCTTAATTTCCTTGTGTAGTCAGGCCTGACTTGCATAGGAATAATATGTGTTTGCCGTCCCTTTTAGATCTATTTCCATGCTTGGAACATGTTGTTTTGAATGCTTGATCTTCTTTCCTTGTTTAGTCGAATTAATGCTCTAAAAAATAGAAAAGAGTGTTGTTGAATTCTCCCATTTTAAAAGCCTTCCATGATCTCCCTTTGAAGTAAGGAAATCTTGCAAAAGAAAGGAAAGAAAACAATAAGGGAAGTCCTCCAAATCTGCCCATCTCTTGTTGATTCGAACATCTTGATCACGTGATCAAGTAACCTCCAATGAAATAGATAACAACCCAGAAATATGAAAACCAAGTTTGATAGAACTTTGACCTAAAGGTAACCCTGTACCTAAGAACCAAAGGTATTGGAAAAAAAATTTGAGCCGAAGATAGCCTTGTATATAAAAGCTCTAAGTATGTTAAGGACGCCACAAAGTCAGTTAATTTTCTATAACTAAGTGTATAATCTTTATCCCTACAAAGAAAAGTTGTTTTGCCACAAATAAATAAAAGAAAAACTCATGTTTATTCTCCAACTTGCTACTGAAATTTACAGCTAAAAAACATAATATATTCTCCTCTAAGTAACCCCAATGGACTTATTTTGGGTTGCAAGCTAATAGGCCTAAACTAGTAATCAACTAACATAATTTCAATAATGAAATAAACCCCTAAACAATATCTAATAACCCAAAACAAAAAAAAATAAAAATGATTATTGAGCATTGAATTAATAAATAAAATAGGATAATAAAAACAAAGTCTAAATGCCAAAATTCCTCTATGTAGCTCAAATATCCATTTTTTACATATTTTTGGTAGATTTTCAATCCTGACTTCAAACACGTCGTTCTTTCTTGTCTGGATGAATTATTGGGCCTACTATTTATGGTTGGAAATATTGAGATGTATAGTTTCCAGACCAATGTCAATAAAAGAAAAGCTCTACCTGTAGCTCCAAATATATCCCAAACAGTGCACAAGAGTCTAATTTAACAGATTTGATAAAATTTATCTAGTAACTTCAACCATTCAAAATAATCTTCCAGAACTCCATTTCACTTGAACATTAACAAAAATATGTTTCCATGTGTCTAGCATCTCCTTGTAAAATTTTAGTTTGTTTCAATGTACAGTTTGAGAAACATGTCCGATCTTTCAAAATTAGTTAACAAATATTTGAAGGCTAAATTCGGACTTGACTTAGATCGTATCATCCTTCCCTTCTTTAAAAAGATTCGACCTCGACTCTATATCATGGAAAACATATTTTAAGTTAAAAAAATTAGTACCCAGCTGAAGAATAACATCATCATCAAAACCAAGAAGAACCTTATTAACAAAGAAGGTGCCCCTGATAAACAAGCTCTCCTTTTTAATTATTTCTCCTTCATTAATTTCAGTTGCTTCTCATAAATTTACTTAAGTGTCAAAGATACAAGAGTTATAGGTCTTTCATTCATCTCAAATGAATACCTATTTGTCACTCTATCATGCATAACTCTTCTATCATACTGTCATGATCTACCAAACAACAACTAACTAGCTTGTATTGACACGACATCACATAACACCTTATCACGATATTTACCAATAGAAAAGGCAACCAAATCTGCTTATTCACTTCACCACCATCATTCAACCACTATAATTTATAAGGTATGGGATGTTTGGTAGTGTGCAAGTCTAATTTTCTCACTAATTTAGTACTAGCTACTTAGTGCAACTAGCACTATCTATAATTAAGCTACATATCTTATTATGAACATGGCATCTCATGTGGAATATGTTCCTCTGACCTCCTGAATCATCCACCTTGATATGTATATTCAGTACTCTCCTCACCATAAATGCCTCTCCTTCAACTGGATACTCAACACAAACATCATTAGTAACTTCCAATGATGACATCTTCTCATCTTCATCCTCCCCATCAGTCTTAACCCTATTATTAACTTTCATAACTACGAATCTTTTGTTTGGACACTGTGAAGCAACATAACCAAAACCAAGACAACGAAAGCATTTAATGTCACGATTACAATAAATAGGAGTTCTTCTCTCTAGGGTATTCTGCCTTACCGAATGGTACCCTTTCATTTTAGTTGTTTCTCAACCTTAACGACCATATACATCATCTCCTCCAACTCCTATAATGATGCAACTACATAATATGAGTTATATCATGATTAAGGTCATTCATTAATCTAGTCATAATAGCCTCCCTATCCTCTTTAACATAAGCTTGAATCATAACAAGTTCTATCTCCTTAAAGTACTCACCAACACTCTTTGTACCTTGACTCAAACTCTGCAACCTTTGATACAATTCTCTATAATAGTGGCTAGGCACAAATCTTCTCCTTATAAAGGATTTCATCTCATCCCAAGTATCAACTTGCCTCTCATAACTCCTTTTGTACTTTTTCACTAACTGATCTCACCACACAATGTCATAGTCAGTAACAACAATCACAACAAGCTTGACTTTCTTGGGTTCTAGATAATTGTGACACTAAAAAAAATCCATGCCACCTTCTCTCATTCTAAATAAACTTCTGAATCATTTTTCTCCTGAAAAGTTAGTATTTTCAACTTAATTGTACCCAAATCTTCACCTAACTCAGAACATTATAGTCCTAATATCTATAATCACCTCTTTGGCTAAATTTTGCATCCTCGAGGGTGGGAAAAACAAACAATATGAACATGAACTTCTTCTTGTACCCGATGTGGTATTTGGATAGGAAAAGTATGACTTCTCATTATGATTCAAGCATAAATCAAATATAATAAATATATGTTGTCATAAAGATTATTTTTGTGTTATATTTTTTATGTGATTACTTATGTCTTTCAGCAATTGCATTCAAAACAATAGTTCCACAAAGGATTTGCCACTGTTGGTTTTTTTTTTTTCTTGGAATGTATTATAACTTATAACTAGTTTTGTTACATTGTCATTAACGACGTAGTTCATGCAAGCAGAACGTTTGGTATGAAAAAATGGTTTGCGCTTTTTAAAAGCTACTTCTTTGTTTGTTTTGACTATAATTTGCTCAAAAAAAACTTTGTTGCTGCTGCTATGTTCTTCATTTGCACTTTTTGTTTTTTGTTTTTCATATTTAGTGGTTAAGGTTTTTCATTGTTTCCTTGCATTGTTTAATGCTTATCTTTCCCTTTATCTCAACATTCATGTTGTCTGCAACTGCATTATCTATGCATTACATTACCTGTCATTTTTAGTAAAAAATAATGGTTTGTTATGCTAGATTACTTACCATATGACTCTTTCTATTACTATTTATTTTTGGATTAATTTTACAAGATGTTAGAGAATAATATAAATCATATCTTGTGACCTCATCTAACAGCTTAAGCTATTGGGTTGAGATGGTTCTTTAACATGGTATCAGAACCTTGATGACTTAGTGATCACAAGTTCGAATCTCACTATCCTCATTTATTTGATAAAAATTAAGCACAAGGTAATATGAGCTTGTGCAAATTTCAAGTCCAAAAGGCTTTCACTTAAAGGGGGTGTTAGAAAATAATATAAATCATATCCCTAGAACCTCACCTAACAACTTAAGCTATTAGGTTGAGATAATTCTTTAATACAAGCTATCAAAAACATCATGTATTCTAATTCATCCACAGACAAAAGCATCTACATCAATGTGTTATGAACGAGATATATTATATTGGGAAGTTGAGTCCATTGATGCTTTGCTTATTGTCTTACTTTATGGTATGGTTTTAAGGTAATAACATTCGGATAAAGGGATAATTTCTCAATTGAGATGGATTGCCTTGGGCTGAGGATTGGATTTCGACTTTGAATTTTTTGTAGTTTGTGAAGTCTATTCTTTGTGATTGCAGATGCAATGTTTGTGAAAATTCAACATTTGTCAATTCAATCTAGGTGTCTTCCTTCTTATATATTAGCAAATGTTGTGCATTTTTGTTTCTCCTTTATGTTGTTTCTTGGTTATTCTTGACATCGATTTACATGTTTGTTCTTGTTTCTTTTAAGTATACATCAATCTATATTTTAATTTTCACTATCTTGCTTTATTATACTTTTGGTTTGTTCGCATCCATTTTTTCTTAGCGTTCCTGTCATTATTTATTAACAGCTTTTTCACTGTTATTCGATTTTGCTTTCCTCTGAACCATTCCTTCAATCTACGCTTTTAGCCCCATTCAATTCCTTCCTTCCCTTCCTGAACTTTGTACTCTGTATCCTGCCTTTTCTCATCTCTCTTTCATTATATTCCTACTTGCAGTGACCTTCCTAGCTGCAACAGCCATCACTTTTCACAGCTAACAAGCAGCCCAGCCAGCTCCACCACCCACAAACACACATATTGTCGTCCTATTTTCCGTACTTTTCGTTTCCGTGTCTCAAAAACCAAAAGGGGCAGCCGTTGGATTTCTTAAACATGGAAATAAAGTCTACATAATCTCATAATTGGCGACTGATGCAAGTAAATTACATGAGACATAAAATGAACTGAAGGGCTCACAGTTTACTGCATGGGATGAGAGTACTTTGGAAAGCTTGTTATCATTTCTTCAACCTCAAGAAACTCTTACAAGAACAAACCAATAATGGAATTGCTTCCCAGGAAGTTTACATGAAATAAAAGGTCACGGGAAACCAGAGGCTTTCCATACTCTAAAACTACCAGATTTGCACATGGACACATTTGATTTTTCATCTCAATGTGCTTCTACCGAACCCATTCCTTTGCCAAAATTAAACACTGGCTAGCCTATGTATATAAAGCTTATCTGCAATCATTTCCACAATCTATATGGGCCTTCGACCAGATGGTGTGCTGTATAATTGTACAACTTCACCCTGGAAGCGCCAAAACAAATGGTTGCCGTGGTCTTGGTTGTGAGGCTTGATTTGCCAATATGATAGCATACCGAAGATGCTGTACTCGGTGAGAAGATCAAATCCAGAATCTTCTTTATTTCATTTACTTCCAACTGTAGCAGGTCATCAGCTGCAAATAGCCTCTGCTGCTAGTTTCTTCATGACACTAGGGCAAGGATCTCCCCCAAACATTTCAGGTGCTACGGTCACCGAGCATGAGTTCTGCCCAACACAAAGCTGCAAGAACAAAGTCTTGCATCAGTATTTGCAAAACAGGAAAAATATGTCATGGGAGAAAAACAAAAGGTAAAGAGGTGAATCAAGCATTGGAAAATAAATAATAAGCTTGGGAAGGCACATGAAATGCTGTTAACCAGCAGATGTCTCTTTAAATGTTCTTGAGAAGATGATTAAACATGCCATTCAACCAAGTTAGGAGAATTTCAAATACTGAAAGGGGGAGGTTCTGGGTTAATTAATTCGGTATGAGATATTATCAGTGAATCTAAATAAGAGGCTAAACAGCCTTTCCAGAAAAAGTTTCTGGATGGAGATGAGAATTAGGTCTCTTAAACACAAATTACCACCCTAACGAAAAACATATTTTCATAGCTGTTGCTGGTAAAATGATTATATTTCCTACAATAAAAAAGGATAGAAGAACAAATGCAAGACCACATACATTGTTAAAAGCATCGTAAGAGTGGAAGGCATGACAGCTTCCCTGGTTGTAGCTTCCACAAACCCCTTCTGGTGTCCCAAAGCTGGCAAACTTGATTGATCTGATTTTTTGTCCAGGGCCACATGACAAATGGGCTTTAGGCCTCAGCGGCTTATTTACTTTACCAGATGCTTGCATCTGATAATTCATCAAAGTTGGCTGCCACTCGTAAATATCAGTGCACACACTGTCTACTTCTCTCCTAACCAAAGAAACCCCATTTGGATCTCCACCCCATTCTTCAAACACAACCAACAAGTTCCCTGTTGGTTTTAGCCATGATTGAGGGACGTGATACCTGGAAAATTACAATTGAATTGTCAGTTTCATGAATGCATCCAAGAGTCCAAAAAGAAAAGTGAATTATGTTTTTTTTTACCATCTCTGGGAAGCCTCGCCACAATTAGTTGAGCATTTACTTTCATTATAAGTTCCAATGTAAGTACATTCCGCGCATGTTCCAGATGCTTTATATGCAGGCCAGTGACGTCCAACATGTTGTCCGTTTATCCATATTTGGCCTTTGCCCATGCTGCCCATATCTAAAGCCAAAGGGGAATTCCCAGCAGGAGCATTGAAAGTAGTCTGGAAACATGACAGAAAGAAGTCAATTCTTGACCTAGCAGATCTGGTTGAGTTCTGCTTTGAGCAGTCCTAGGAATCACATTCTGTCAAGTTATAATTACATTGCACAAAAACATGTTACAATGTAAGTTGCTGTATAAACATGTCCTACATCATTGAATTTTTAGTTCAAGACAGATAAGCATATTCTCGGAGCTGCAACTCAGCCCGGGCCTTGGTGGTGGAAGAGACCGCATGCTTTTGGGTTACAACTTCCAACAAAAATATACTTTCCTTTTCAAGGACAAGGAACACGATTAATACTTTACTGCAACACCAGGTGATACATTCTTTAGAAAATTGAATTCTTTATCAATTTACTTTTGATTAGGGTTTAAATACTCACTTTATACCATGAGAGTGGCTGTTTTTGGGCCACCAGAGACCCCTCTGCCCACTCAACTGAAGAACTCCCACTGATTGAATGGAGACTCAATGCTTCTCCATGAAGACCAATCTGATAGCAAAATGCAAACAAATGAATCTTTTGCATGCTAGGAAGATGAGCAGCAGGAAAAATGTTTTGAGGACAAACCTTGTAAGACCACTTCTGCCAGGACAAGTCCCTCCTCCCTTCATTGAGACCATTCAATGTCACAGGTCCAAGAATACCAGCATTCCATGTCTCAAAGTGTGGGCCAACATTCTGTCCCCAAAAGTGACATGATCATGAGTAATGTTAAATGCAAAATACTATGAACACTTTTTATGGAGCATCAAATTTCCATGTGTTCAGCGAGTGTGTGAGCGAGAACGAACCGGGAGACCAACAGCAATGCTCAGAAGAGAAATTTTGTTGACACCAGCTCTCAAACTCACACCTTGACTAAATGTCAACTTTGGGAAGTCTAAACTTCCATAGGCAGTCCCTGCTCAAGATTAAGAACATGCAAGATAAGAGAGAGGAAGCATGGAGCAATATGCTATGAATAATCATGATGGACTGAAGTAGTTATTTTAGCTTGTGCTCGAAGCAAGACCAAGATTGACATATCAACTTTAGGTTTGTTATCATTATCATATTGATCATCAAAACAAAAAACTTAAATGATGACCCGTTCTGTGTAAAGTGGAATGGCCAGATATTATAAATCTATCCATTGACCCATTCAATTAAAGTAGCTTGACCAAACAATATAATCAATTATGCTTTTCATATCTCTATATAATAATATCTTCCAAGAAACAGTATGAAAATCAGTTCCCCGACCATCAGGAGTCTTCTGGGGTTTTTTTTTTAAAAAAAAAGAGAGAAGGTCAGGAAACACCCTAAAATCAACAGAACAGAAACCCACCGGATAGCTGGTCATTGATGAAAACATGCAAAGCGTGCCCAGCTGATAGAACAGTAAGAACAGGATATTTGCCACTCTTCAGAAAGCCTTCGCCGGGGTCAATATGAACACTGGCAATATCAAGAGAACATGGAAAGAAGAGTAAGAATCTTCAAGTACTAGAATAAAGACTACCAGAAAATTATCACAGGAGTAAAATGTGTGCGTGTAATATATATATATATATATATATATATATAAAGCGAATCACAAAGGAAAGATAAAAAACAAAAGTTGTTGCCAGTTATAAAATAAATGCTTACTCTGTCATGTACCACAAATAGTCTGAAACATCTCTAGTTGTATTTATCTGCTCCAGCAACCCAACCATAGTGAATGTGTTATCACCACTTGAGGATGGCTCTTCATTATATGTTTGCCAAGACAAGCCTCCATGCATAGGAACAGGAGTCATCTTGATCGTTGCACTTTGAGCACCAACCTGTATGGAAATTTTGTTACAAATGTTGCAATCTTGTCTATGAAATAAACATCCAAATGATGTAAAAGACTCAAACAAAAAAAAATAATTTTTTTTTTATAGAAATTCTAACCCTTGCAGTGTTGTAAACGGTGTTCTTGCAATCTGGAAGAATGCTGATGGACCATGGTGGTAGGTTATAATGCATATCCCTAAAAGACACCTTTGCAAATGATCTCTGATGGTAATTTGCAAGGAATGCTGCGCAACCTCCAGCCTTATAATTGAACACGTGAGCCTGTATATTAAAGACAAAATAAACTCCAACACAACTTTGGAACAAAGCAATGTTTCATAGAAAACAGAAGGCCAATTTGACCTCTTGGTAATTTCCAAGTGGTATAATAGTTGCATCTCCAGATACTAAAGCAGGTTCACACAGCTTAATTGCTCTATGCAAATCTTTCAAATGGCCCCATTTAGGCTGCCGAAACAGTCCTGCATAAGAAAACGAGCGGCAGTACTTCAGATTGATGGAAACCATATTAACAATGCATGTTAGATATTGACCAACAAAACAGGTTTGAGTAATGTTGATGATAAGAGATTGTTGAAATAATTATAATTGTCCTTGAAAGTTTATTTAATAGCAGCATTTTCCTGAGCAAAGAAACAATAATAAAGCATGTCTCCATAATTTTTACACACCACAAACAATAATAAGACATTTACAAATCCAAAACTCTATCCGTTGGGAAGTTGTAACTGTTTTGAGACATCAAGGATAATGACATCTAGGACCATTCTCAGAGAATAACCAAAATAGAACCGATAGGAAATCATTGTCCGGGTGACGTTTTGCATTTCTATGTACCGATCATCATGACACCACGTCAAAAGACAGGAATCAGCAGCCAACCACTTGACCAGAAAGAAAAATATGACCTTACTTCATGGTATAGGAGAATATGGTTTTTACTGTTTAGGTGAAATTCATTACTGTAGCGACCTTCTCTTGGTACTTCCACAAGGCATAGAACGCACGAACAAGTTCATACAAATTTAAACCAGATGATAGGTAAACAATGTCAAGGATAAGGAAACACCACTTTTGAAACAAGTAGTGCTTTGTGCACACCATATTCATCAAGAGGAGCATCATAATCATAGCTTGTTGCAATGAAAGGACCACCAGCAGTTCGGCCAAAATTTGTTCCTCCATGATACTGAAATCACAAAAGCATATAAAATTCAGTTGAATTCACTTGGGAAGCAGCTCACTTAAGTTCCACAAACAACTTACCATATAATAATTTATGAATGATCCCCCCTTCTGTATGAACCTCGCAACGGAGAAAGCCATGTCTTCAGCTGGTCGGCGAGGAACTGGGCCACCAAATTGGGTAAACCTGTTATGCAAAATAAGAGACAATGGAAAAGGGTGATCAGCAGGCAAACGCCATGTATATTCTTATGAACCTGTAGTTCATGAGGGTGATGAAAATTGATGGTTGAGGCAACAAGCAATTTACCAGCCAGTCCAAGCTTCAGTCCACATCTTTGGCTTGTAAGCTTTGTTTGGAGAAAAGTAGTCGCAGTAGAAACCATTGCAGGTGTTAATCTTTCCAGACAACAGGCAAATAAAAAGCTTTAGAGAAACTCGAACACACAAGAAGAAAAAATAAATTGCCTGGCACGATAATTCAATGGTAAGGCCATACAATTCTGATAGATGAAAGGTTCAATTGAATACATTTGATTCCAAATAACTGGATTAAGAACACATCTTTTATCAATAACCGCTCACTACGGAAGTTATATGGGTGGTGTATATGACTGACAAGAAACATGGTCATCAATATATCATTTCAAATCAACGACCAAGGGAATCCAAAAAAAACAAAACAAAAAAAAGGGACAGAAAAACAGATAGGACTGGGAAAGTTCAAAGCTGAGCCATGTGCAATGAGGAATAATCATTCATCTCATCCATGACCACGAAAAAGGGTAAACACAATTAAATGGCAACCCCACTAACGAAGTGAGGAACCATCGAGAATTGGACGAGGAAAATGACAAGAGAGAGGTAAAAAGTTGTCGCTAAAAGGTAAAATAAAGATAAGCAGATCACTTACAATAGGATCCGGGGCATCATCTTGCTTGCACATGACCCATGGGACACCAGTACGTAGACCTACAGCCATTTGTGCAGCCCACTTGGTGTACGCTTGACCAGGTGAACCAAGTTCATATTCCATGGGTCCATATTCATTCTCAATCTGTCACGGAGATTGACAGGGAAAGAAATGAAGATATACTTAACTACCGTATTCTATCAAATGAAAGACAAAATCAAGATTTTATATGACGTGTATACTGTGATGAAGATACTCAACAGGATATTGTATGAAGAGAACCGATAAGATTGGAGGGATATGACTACCTGGGATAAAATTATTGGACCGCCTTGAGACTCAAATAACCTTTCTGCTTTCATCATGTTAACAATCTTTGTGGTGAATTTTCGCATTTGAGCCTTCATTGTTGCAGAAATCAAAATCCAAAATTTATTACATAAAGAAAAAGGAATCAAATAGAAAAAACAAAGGGAGCATTAAAACTGCCTCGCCTTGAAAGGGCCATTGTCCGTTCTGAAATTGATGCCTGGAATGTACTTAAGCCAAACGGGGAAACCCCTGGAAATTAAAAAAAAAAAACCAGAACATTTTGCTCAAATTTGCAGAACTTCAAAACTATCAGGTTTTTTTTATTTTTTTCCCCTCTGTTTATGGAAATTGTTATCCTTTCAACCTTAGATATTGATGTTATTACCCAAAGTTCCACTCAGCACAGATATAAGGTCCAATCCTGAGATTAACATAAAGGCCTGCTTCCTTCACCAGCTTAACAAACTTGACCAGATCATAGTTCCCCTCAAAATAATACTGAAAAAGAGCCAAAAAGTAGATTAGGAAATTATCACACTTACTTCATGAACTTAAATATAAAGCCAAAAAAAAAAGTTTCCATTTTTTATAATTACTTTTCCAGGTGAAGGTTCATGTCCATTCCAAAAAACATATGTCTGAATAACATCCAGTCCTCCTTCTTTTGCCTTCTGAATAAGATCTGGCCACATCTGCCATATCCCCACACACACAAAAAAAAAGAGTCCAATCAACTAAAACTCAAAAACACAAACTAGGAGCACAGTTTAGCGGTGCCCATTTGAAGAAAAAGCTTCAGGAAGAGTAGGAAAATGAAGCACATTAGGGAAAATACCTCAGGGGAACTTCTTGGGTAGTGAATGGATCCGGAAATAAGAATTCTTCTTTGGCCATTAATGGTGATAGCCTTAGAGTCATAAGACACAGAGGCGGTGACAGAACAAACCAATGAAGCCAAAAAAACCAAAAAAACTACCGACGCATTATCATTGGACATTGGTATCTTCTTCAAGGCCATGAGTAATGAGCATGTGAATAACAAAACAATGATAACTTTCAAAACAATGAGCTTTTCTTTGGCTTTCTCACTCTTTATGCTCTCTCTCTCTCTCTCTCTATCTATCTGAGCACACTACACTTTATTGTATGCAGCTTTTATGTATAGAGAGAAAAATGGAAAGGAACAGCTGGGTTGGCCTCTGTGTTGGTTTGGCTTATTATTAGAGGCAGTCTTGATAGATATATAAAGAGAGGGAGAGGGAGAGGGAGAGGGAGCGGGAGAGGGAGTGTAGCAGCACCAGTAGTCGTATTCATGTTCACATGCGGTCTGTTTTGTTATTAGTCAAGAGTAGAAGAATAGTGAGCGAGTGACTGAGTGAGTGAGAGAGAGAGCGAGTAATGAGTGGGAGGTGCTTTGCAGCTGCTTTTAAACAATCTCATAAATTGAGTTGGTTTGAAAGGGATGGTGGGTCCCTTGTAACAAATAAAAAAAATATTTAGTGTAGTGGATGACATCTATGAATCCCGGGTCACAAATATCTCTATATCTCTAGTGACTTTTTCAAATTATAAAATAACTAACATGATTTACA
>Ga0325403_1002797_pt1 | contig 15620 bp, 8 predicted proteins | sample PopdelMetagenome_19_FD_205665 | JGI IMG/M metagenome (GOLD analysis project Ga0325403, IMG submission 205665) | Populus deltoides microbial communities from Bellville, Georgia, United States - Xylem-PdKOR-R4 | ecosystem: Host-associated > Plants > Phyllosphere > Stem > Wood/Secondary xylem...
CCTAATTATAGATCATTGCTCTAATGCAATTGATGAGAACATGAAGGGTAAGAACCCTAACCAATGATCAAGATAGAAAACAACACAAAAAAGTTAAAATCATGTTGATAGAAAACTTGACCCAATGATTCTTGAACCAAGGAACGTTAATAGATGAAAAACTCCAAACATTTGATTATAAAGAATCAAGAACTAGGAACTATAAGGATGAACACCACAAAGATAGTTAATTCCTGATAAGTTCTTAAGAGTTCAATGAAGAACTAAGGGTATGAATGTAAATAAAGACAATTGGCTCATGTTGAACTCCATAAACACAATTAATCCTTGATAAGTTTTGAAGAGTTCAATGAAGAACCAAGAAAACAAAGACAATTGGCTCGCACTACGCTACATGTCAGGCTAAAAAAAAAATTGAATGTAAAAAAAGAATGTTCAAGTTATAGGGAACTCTTTGGTTGTGTCATAAAACTCGTCCTAGTAGGTCAACCATGAAACCTCCCAATCCGACTCCCTACCTAGCTCAAGTTTCAAATTAAATTGTGTAAAAGTTGTCTTGACATGATTCAAACAACTTCACGAGTCTAAAAGCAACCAATACGACAAGTAAAAAGATGGTTTGACTTAAAAAATAATTCAAGATATATAAGGTGGTTTGACTTAAAAAATAATTCAAGATATATATTTTGGATTAACTCGGGTCAACCAAGGTTTATCTATTAAACCCACGACCCGAGTCATAGACTTCACTAGATTTAATAACTTTATTGTTTATTTATTTAATCATATGATAACAAAATAGATGTTTGTAAAATCAAACACTAACATAATATCAGAGCTTTTTTTTATATACCACAATAACCCCATAAAAAAATTAAAACAAATCATGAAACTCAATTCCCAATCAACCCAATAAAAATAAAATTGAAAAACAATCAATGAAAACAACTAAAGAACAAAAAAAAAATGACTTGAGTTAACAAGTCTAATTCCCGACCCGAGTATGGACTTCACTAAATTTAATAGCTTTATTTCTTTAAAATTAATTTTTTATTTAATAATATAATAACAAAAATAAATATTTACAAGGTTGAGCACTAAATCAATATCATGATGTTTTTAGAAACCATAATAACCCTCACAGAAAAGAAATAAAAAAAATCATAAAATTTAATTTATCAACTAAATAACCAAAAACAAAAACAAGTTACTTTTTTAATAAATAGTATTATGTGAGTGGATGAAAAATGAATTAACTTCTATTTCAGTTTTTATTAATAATTAATTAATATTTTCTATAAAAATAAACTGTTTCTAGGTTCATTTACATAGGCATATACATCTAAAGAATAGCTTGGCAGTTTAATGACTATTTGACATGATGAGTGTGTTTGATATTATGGTAGCTGTTGTGGTTGTGGTTTGAAAAAAATTATTTTATAAAAAGTACTTTTAGTTGAGGTTAGTTTAAAAAAATAGATGTTTGGTTAAAACTGTGGTTGAAATTGAGTTTGAACAAAAAGTAGTTTAATGTGTTTGGTTAATAATGCTTTTGAAATTGAGGTTATAAAATAATTTTAAAAAATATATATTAATATTGATGGTTTTTAATTTAAATATTATATATTTAACTATTGTTATTACATCTTGAAATAAATAATACTTTATATAAAATATTTTTTATTGTTCCATTAAACTATCTACAATTCCATCACGTATGAAATACATCCGACAATGGGTCATTGAATAATGTTAAATACTAGTTTTTTAAATAAAATACAATTAAAAAATAAAAAATAATTTTTATTTTTTATTTTACTGGGTCGGACCTGGTGCAATGCATTTAAAATTTTGAATCGGAACCGGTTGGACCGGAACAGTCTACACTGCATGAACAGTGTATGCTACACTGCTGCGTGAACCATGAACAGTGTATTCTACACTATTTATACTAATTAATTGGCTTGAACAGTACACAAGAAACAGCATTTTACTGCTTTTTTTTTTTTTTTTTTCCCTGCATTCCAAACGTAAATTTACATAAAATCTATTCATAATAAACTGTGTTTTTTTAACCAAACAGGTTTTTTTTTGCGTTTTAAATAAAACACAGATATAATCTCGTTTCGTTAACAAACGGACTCGATATATGAGTATATATCCGCACAAACACCAATATATATCCGCACAAACACCAATGTATATCTCCATTTGAAAAGAGAGGAGCGGAGCACCATTCAAGGGTCAGCAGATGAGCACTCCGGAACGCCTCGATCCGTATCTCTAATGCTGAATAACACGTACGACTTGATCGGTGGTGACTGTCAAAAACCAAACGTATTCTGATACTTCCGGTGATTTGAGGCCCGGGAAGGCTCCAGAATCCAGATTGTTTAGCAGAGAGGTTGTAGAATTTATACACTGTAGCACAGGATTATCCCTAACACCAAAAACTAAAGCAAACCATTACTTTTGTATCATTGACATCAAGAAACCGGAGATTTGAGGCACAAGTGCAAAACCGTTTCAGAAAAAGGAAAATACCAGGGATATTAGCAGATTTTATATCATTGACATCAAGAAAAATGTAATGAGCACAAAGCAGAGCCATCACTGAACAAATAGTGCCACAGAAGTCCAACAATATAAGTTCTATGCCCAGTAGTTCAGAATTGGATAACATTTCCATGCTTTCTAGAGAAATTAATATTATGACTCCCTGCTAAGCAATTAATCAAGCAAGCAAATCTGTTACTTGAGCTCACAAGATGACTAAAGAGATGAAATTTTAGACACTTGCAATAAACAGGTTCCATTGGCGAGCTGTTTAGCCACTTGTGCACTGACGGGTTCTTTTGGGTGATAGAGACATCATTTGAAACAAGGGCAAAAAATGCTAGGAAAAAGCCAAAAAAACAAGGTCAAGCAATGCATGATTAAACTGAGCATAACATGACTAAACTGAAAGATAGGAACAATCCTAATCTATGATAATATGGAAAAGAAACGGAATAAGCCAAATGGAAAATTCGGAATTATCATATGAATAGATTCCAGGTTAAAACTGTCTTCTCATCATAGTACATAAAATTGAAAGAATTCGAACCCAAACATAATGTTAACAACAGAGACTTGTGCTGCTACTCCAAACATCACAAGTGAGAAGCTCAACATGCAAAAAGGCAAAACTATCCTGCATGCAATCTGTTTATTTAACAAAAGCATTACAATCATTGATTCTGTAATACAATAGAAGATTTAACAGGTTTAAAGGTAATGGACATGGAGCAATTTCTTTTAAACTAACAATACCAAAGCCATCGTTTCAAATATGTAATATTGAAAAGCAAATATGCTAAATGGTTAATTTGTATCCAACTAATCAGTGTGTCATACCTGTACCATCAGTATATTCATTCGAACTCAAATATCCTTCGAATACAATAATAGTACCACATTGCAGACGAAAACAATGATACATTAATATACAGCCAAAATAGCAATGGCATCCATCTCTAGAAACACCCACCACCTTCCCCAAAAACATGCTGGACAAGCTTTCAAAAAATAGAAAAAAATCTTTTCCAAGCTATTCTACTTGCAAAGCTCCAGAAACGGGTGTTTATGTTTTGGAGGCTAAATCTTTGCCAAGTGCAAGAGACAAAATGTATATGCCATAACAAATTTGTATGGAACTCACATTTTCTGTAGCATTGAAAAACAATAACATGGTCAAAACCCAGCCATTGAAGTCAACCGACATCCCATTTGAAGCCCTGAAGCTGATACTGGGACAAATGTTCTGTTCGTGTTTCCCAGTACTGCAATTCTTCGCCTTGTTGCACCAAAGAATTTTCTGTATCATCAATATCATCGATTAACCTTGACTTAATCCATGCTGCTGCTACATCGTCACTCAGCTCCCTTGGCATGCCCTTCACTAATTCGTCCAGTGCATTCAACAAGTTGGCACGACTATATAGTTCAATCATACAAGTATAATGTTCTACAACAGGAGTTATCCCATAGTGTTCTCTCATATATTTGAAGTACATATCACCCTCTCTTACTTTGTCAGTCTGTAAACAAGCGCATATGACACCTACAAAAGTGATTGCATCTGGCCGTACATTTGCCTCCTCCATCTTTGTAAAAAGAGAAAGGGCCTCCTCCCCATATCCATGCACCCCCAAGCTAGTTATCATAGCATTCCATGTAGCTAAACTTTTTATTTGCATCTCGCGAAATACTTGCCTGGCATCATCCAAACTGCCACATTTGCTATACATGTCAATAAGAGCAGTCCCAAGGAAAGCCCCAAGGTCGAACCCGTTCTTGAGTGCATAATCATGAATCCATCTACCCAATTTAAGACTACCCAACTCGGAGCACGCCTTCAACAAATTAACCAGAGTAAACTCATTGGGCTTCACATTAGCAAGCAACATTCTCCAAAACAATTCAAACGCCTCATGAGGTCGTTGGTTCCTCACATACGCATTAATTATTGCCGTCCAGGAAACGACATTGCGTGTTGGCATTTGATCAAAAGCCCGTCGAGCAGCATCTAGATCTCCACAAACAACAAGTCCTGCAATAAAAGTGGTCCACGAAACCACATTTCGAACACGCATTTTGTCAAACACCTTGCGTCCATAGCCCTCATCCCCGCAGCTGAAATAAAGATCCATCAAAGTGTTGTACAAAAACATATCCTTAGAAAACCCAGTTTTAATAGCAAGGCCATGGACCTCTTTCCCTTTTCTGATGGAACCGGAGACCAAACACGCCTTAACAACGAAAGGGAAAGTGAACTTATCGGGAGGAAAGCCACGGCGAATCATGAGGTTATAGAGAAGGAGAGCTTTCATAGAATATCCATGAATAGTGTACGTCCTAATCATGAAATTCCAAGTAAAAGTATGGGGTTCTTGAACTTGATGGAAAAGTAAAGCAGCATAATCCAATCTCCCATAAGAAGAACAGAGGTGGATCAATTTCCTAACAAGTAATTGATTAGCAGAGAGGGCATTGCGGATGATCTTACCATGGACAAGTTTGAGATGATTGAAACTGGTGCAGTTTTGGAGTAAAAGGAGAGCTTCAGCAGAACCTAACTTAGGCCAACATGTAGAACTAGTGTGATAGTGAGAGTTCAAGAATGAGCTTCTTCTTCTGCTGGATATAATAAGAGCATCAGGTAGAGTAGACGAAAGGCATGCGACCATTATTCTTTTGACCGCTGGTTTGGTTGTTGGACGCTTCACCGCTCTGCTAGCTGCGTATTGACTGCAGTTTGTTTATTCTGCTAATGTTGTAGTGGAATAATATTATTGCCTGGCGATAATCCTCGGCCTCACAGATCGCACGGAAATTATCGCATGATTTTGGATAGTGTATTGAGGATTGAGCGAGGCCATGTCACCTTTTCCCTTTTATAGTTCAACAAAATTTACGCATGATAACCAATTTCTCACGAAAGTTAATTTTGATTTAATTTAACTTGATTGGTTAATTTTCATCTAATTAATTAGTCAAAATTCATTAATGTTTTTTTGAAATTTTCATAATATTTTTTTAAACAATGTTATTTTGATATTTTTTTAAATAAATTAATCTAAATCAATCTACATGATTATAAGTCAAATTTAATAAATATATTAGTAATTGCCTTTATTTTTCAAAAATAATCGATACATTAATTTTTTTCATTGCATTAGGTAAAGGAATTGTACCCTATGTATGAATTTTCTTTAAGAAAAATGTTTTAATATTGTATCATTTTAATACAAGCAAAGAATTTAATGAGAATCAACTGTTATTATTGAATGATCTATTAGAGGTGTCAATTAGAACTATTACAAAATTAAAAATAGAGAAAAAATCAATATTTTATAAGCTAATTCAAATATTTAAACCAAGTCAAATATCAAGATGAGTTTAAAAGATGAATACGCTTTAATTAACATATTCCACATATGAGAATAAGTTGAGAAAGCCTAATTGCTTACAGATTGGGCAAGAAATCTTGGTAGCTTGTGGATTGAACAAGGAGAGGCGATTTTAGGATTTTTTTTCCTAACATATATTTTTATGTTAATAAGCATAACTTTATATATGATTGTTAGATCATGTTACAATTTTTCAATAGATTTTAAAGGTCATGTTTTCTATAAGATTAAAATTTCATAGCAATCGAGCATTAGGAAGGCTTTGCAATAAAGACCATAAGCTACTAAGCGAGAATTGCATTACTTTCCTAGTTGGTTTATGATATTTTTTCTATTTTTTCTATAACTTTTTGTTATTTTTCCAACCTTATTTAAGACATTTTACCTAATATAAATAATGTATTTTAGCTTGTCTTTAGGTTTTCTTTTGGGGGGAGATAGTTTATTATTCATAAATAATATTTTGTATGCGGTAAGGTTACTCATACTCTTAGTTCTTCATCAAACTCTTTAGGACTTATTAAAGATTAATTGGCTTTGTAGCGTTCATCATTTATAAACTTCTAGTTCTTGATTCTTTATAATTAGTGGGTTAGGGTATTTTGACACGATTACATAATTGATATCTTTTCTCAAGTGCAAGAGTGTCAAAATATTAATAAACTAGAAAAATTGGGGTCGATCCATAGGATGGTTAAGGATAAAGAACCATAAATACTAAAAGAAACAAAGTTAAAGAGATATAAAGTTGTGATATTAATGTAAAGATTTAATAGCGATAAAATAATTGTCAGCGGTTAGAGGATCCACTAATGATATTTCAAATAAATATAGCTCAAAGTATTTCTATTACTCAACTGGAAATCACACACAAAAAATATTCCAAACAGATGATTTATCATTAATAACTCATTTTAAGTTATTAATATAATTATATTAATTATCTTTAATTACCTTATTTGAATCATGCCAACACTTGTAAATGTTGTCAAGTATTCATGGTGCTAACTTATATCAACAACAAATCGTGATCCTAACTTAGCACAAATATCGGTTCTCCATATTGTAGGCAATGAAAGAATCAGGTATTTGTTATCCTAAGAATTGTACACCACGAATCAAGACTCATCACCTAACAAGAAGATATTAAGATTGATTAAGATAACAACTACAACATATGTTAATAGCAATCTTTCTTGAATTTGAACATTAAAATCCATATTAAGTTTGTACTATACTTATTCTTATACTATTAGTGTAACCTTTTTATCTTGGCAAAAATAAACTTAACTAAACATAATTAAAAAGAAAAACATAAATAAACAAGATAAGAATATAACTATGATATAAATTAATTAAGTATAATAAAGAAAATGATAAGCATAAAAAAAGAGATTAATGAGAATATAACATGAAAAAAAACTTGAATATTGAAAAAATACAAATAAAGAAAGCAAAAACATGGATCTTGATTTGAAAACCAAGATATCTAAATGTATTACAGATGCCTTTTTTTATAGGCTAAAATTTAGAACTATTGATATGGTGGCTAGTTAAAACATCATTAATAACATCATAATCTGAATAGATAATCTTCATGAAAGTTGATGATATAAAACCTTAATAGAAATATATTTTAAGTACTTATCACATCCCCGACTAGCTTATTACTATTCCCTAGTAATTAAAGCGTTTAAATAGAAAAACAATTTAAAGAATCTAAAACCAAGACATTAATTATTTTACTTCAACTGATCAATTCAAATAAATAAACTCTTATTAGATTATATTTCTGTCACATACCTTCTAATCAAGATATTACTGAACCTTCATTTTATGTTCAATATATCAACAGATAGTTATGGGGCTTTGCTTAGAAGAAAATAAAATTTATTCTAATGCTAACTTTTTTGGATTAAAATATAACAAGCTTTAGGCAAAAGACTCTCAAACTAGTTGGCCTTAAAGCATTAGGTGTCGATACACCCCTAAAAGTTTAATAACATGGGTTATAGATACTTAAATATAGATAGTGCAGTGTTTGATTTTCTTAAGCTTTCTCCTCAACCCATGTAACAAGCTTTACGCCAATAACTCTCAGGTTGGTTGACTTTAGGGCATTAGGTGTTAAAACACCCCTTCGAGCTTAATTGCTTATGTTAAAGAAGCTATGAAACCAAATTTATTTATATATATATATATATATATATCCGTATCAAGTCACTAAAACAAGCCAAACACAACTCAGAGCAAAATTGAATTTTTCAAAGCTCTAAATGACCACCTTTACTAAATTGAGACCTCATCCATAATAGTGCCTAACACCTCCAAGATCAATAACAATCCTTCAACCTCCACAAACCAAATAAACACCATTCAGAATAACCAAACAGATCAAGTTCAAAATTTAGATGATGATATTTTTCAAAAAAAATACTAAGATTAGTAAACTTCTCTAGAGAAGCCCCAAATCCCTTACTGCCCCAGACATATCCATCCAAAATGAACCTACCATTATCAACCAACACAAATACAAGGCCTCCTCTCTTTATGAATGGAATCTAAATGGAATGTTAAATTACCACATCCTAAACACCCTCCAACAAATGATCATGACAACCAATACATACAAAACCCAGATTGGTACTCCAAATAAAGCCATAACCGAACTTCTTATAGCTGGTTTCTCTTGCCAGTTAAAAGGATGGTAGGATTATCATCCCATCAAAGCCGAACATCTTCAAATTCTAAATTTCATCCAAATGACTGAAGAACAAACACCTATCATTGACTCATCCGGAAACACCATTCAAGATGTTGTTTCAACTCTCATCTTGACCATCTCTTTACATTTTATAGGAATATAGGCCTGCCTACCATTCACACTAGAATAAATAGAGTTTTCTGAAAAAACCTACTAGTGGAAGAAGACCTCATAGGGATAAGAGATAGAGGGCTAAAGAGAAAGCCAAAAAAGGATCAATATCTTCATGTTGTGCTTGTAATATATGTTCTCAATATGTTGGTTGTACCTTTAACTGTGCTATTAATACCCGTTTGTAATTCATGTTCAATCGAGCCCTCAATCTCCTCAAATCTGTTAGTAATCGTTCCTTCCATATTGGAGGCTTGTTCAAAGCCCTTTTTTTAGACTAAAAGCATTCGCTACCATGTTCGCCTTTCCGGGATGGTATTCTATAGTGCAATCATATTCTTTAATGAGTTCTATCCATCTCCTCCATCGCATATCTAACTTTTTTTACGACATCAGGTATTTTCAACTTTTATGGTCTGTGAAGATTTGGACTCGAGACCCATAGAGGTAGTGTACTCACACCTTCAAGGAATATCTCAACTGCCAATTTTAGATCATGCACTGAGTAATTTACCTCATGTATCTTCAATTATCTTGATGCATAAGCAATTACATTTCTGTGTTGCATCAAAACACACTCGAGTCCCTTTTTTGAGGCATCACTATAAACCACAAAGCCTTCGGTTCCTAATGGGAATGTCAACATATGGGTAGTGGGAGGTCTCTTCTTCAATTCTTGAAAGCTATCTTCGTACTTTTTTAACCACTTCTATTTTATATCATTTCTAGTTAAGTGTGTCAAAGGAGTTGCTATAAATGAAAACCCTTCAATAAATCTCATGTAATACCCTGCAAGCTCTAGGAATCTACGGATTTCAATTACCACAGTCGGCCTTTCTCATTTCAAAATTGCTTCAATCTTTTAGGGGTTTATAAGGATGCCTTCAGCAGAAATGACGTGTCCTAAAAAGGTTACCTTTTCAAACCAGAAGTCATATTTATTCAATTTGGCATATATTTGATGACTCCTCAAGGTCTGCAATACTTGCCTTAATTGTCATTCATGTTTTTCAAAGGAATTTGATTAGACCAAAATATTTTCTATATATATATTATGACAAATTTATCAAGTATGACTGAAAAATCAGATTCATTAGATTCATGAAAAGTTTCAAAGCATTCTTCAATCCATACAACGATAACAAAAATTTATAATGCTTGTATCGAGCTCTAAAAGCAATCTTCGACACATCTTGTTCTTTAATCTTCATCTGGTAATACCCTGACCTTAAATCAATCTTCGAAAACACCCTGGCCTCCTTTAATTGGTCAAATAATTCATCTATTCATGGCAGCAAATACTTATTCTTCATTGTTACCTTACTTAGCTAACAATAGTCTATACAAAGCCTATGAGTGTAATTTTTTTTTCATGAACAGAATCGACGCTCCCCAAGGTGATCCGATGGGTTGTATAAATCCCTTATCTAGTAACTCTTGTAGCTAGATTTTTAATTCATTCAATTCTGTCGGAGCCATTTTGTATGGTGATTGTGCTATTGAGAGGCACTTTTAGGAAGGTATTGATGGAAACTTTGACTTCTCGGTCCGAGGGCAGTCTATGTAGTTCTTTAAGGAATACATCTGGAAATTCCTTTACAATCAAAATATCGTTTAGCCTTATTTCATCATTTTTAGAATTCAACACATACACAAGGTATCCCATTCATCCCTTTCTTAATAACTTTCTGGCGCTCACACTGAAATCATGTTGGTTGGGATAATAGTCCTTTCTCCCCTAAAGATCATTCTTTTACCCCATAATCCTTGAAAGGTTACAGTTTTTGTGTAACAATCTATCTGAGCTTTGTGTTTACTCAACCAATCTATGTCTAGGATTACATCGAAATTGTTTAATTCTAAAGGTATCAAATCTACTTTCGACTTGTATTCGTCTAGGCCAATTTTCACACCTACATACATACCATTGGTTTCTACCATATCACCTAAAAGTGCCCTTATTGTAAAACCATTTTTCTACCTTTTTTGCTTCTTTCCCCAAATTGGCTACAATTCTACTAGTTATAAATAAGTGAGTGGCACTCGAATCAAACAAAATATCTATTTTTAAATTATTCATGTGTAGCGTACCTGTCATTACATTAAATGCTACCTGTCATTACATTAAATGCTACTCCGACATCTTTTTGTGTCATATGGAAGACCCTCCCCTAAGTCCGGTCATTCTATGTCCTTGGCCGTCCTTGACTAGAATTAGTCCCCGATTGTGTGGACATCACTAGCTTGTTTACTGTGATGGGCTACTAATGACTCTGACTTGGTTACTTCATATTCTGCACTTGCCTAGTGTTTTTGTGGGGGAACTCTCTTTTAAGGTGTCCTTTTTCACCACAATAATGACATCCTTATCCTAGATACTGACAAGCTCTTCATTTATGACCCTCTCCTCGGCATACTAAACATTGCTCCGGTGAGACTAAACAATTACTAGGGTGTCTCTATTCACAACGTACACAATAAGGGTAGATAATATTTTTCTGGTCACTAGATCCCCCCGATGGGTTAGTCCTCAAGTGTGTCTATCCCCTTATCACTCTTCCACTTGTATGTCTGTGAGAACCCAATAATGTCCCCCTTTTCCTCTTAAACTGATTAAACAGTCCACTCTTCCTTTTTTCTGGGAAGCGGTGGCCTATTCACAGAATAATCAATATCCTTTCTTTTACCAACTCCATATTGGTCTTGATGGCTTTCCCCAATGCATGTTTCCAACGCTTATGCTGCTTCAATTAACTCTTTCACTATCTTGAATTGTAAATTAATTAATCCTTACCTTAAACCATGACAAAACATTTTAAGGACTTGTATTAAGACAAACCAAACATAAAGTGATCTACTTAACAATATAACAAGCATTGACATTATTACATCATTGCAATGGGATCAATGAGATTAATTAAATAATACAAAGGTTAAATTAACATCAAGCAAATTAACAATAAGATATTTTTATGATAAATAGGTACTAAATTCATATTCCATACCATAATTTGAACAAACATAATTTTTAGTAACTAAAAACAAATTAAAAAATAGACACTCTCATTATTTTTCTCCTTGACTCATAAAATAGCCCATATTACATATACTTTTATTCTTCAAGCAATCTTGACCTCAATAAAGTTAAAACCCCATCTTGACAAACAATATAAATAATATTAGTGTTAGCTTTCTCAGGCAAAACAAATCTCTTTGTGCTGCATCAACACTAGTAGGGGATTTGATTAAAATGTTCTCATTGATAAAAAGGAACAAGTAGAAGATGCCATTAATCAATTATCACTATAACTTTATAATAGAAAAATTCCTAAATTTTATGAACGTTCCATTAAACCAAAAAAAAAAATCTAAAAATCTACATGTTAGAAATGTGTGTTAAAACCTGTGGAGAGAAGTGTTGACCTTTAGGTCAAATATTCATGTTTTTATAAATTTTGATAATAACAATAAAATGAAAAATTGACTAATAATATACCTTGTTGAGAATAAGTTTTAAACAGATTTATTCAAAGAGCATATCAATAAGCATGACAGATTTCATGATGAAATCAATCAAGTAGTCCAAGAAGAAAGCAAAGTGAAGACTTAGATTAAGTGTTCATTTTAGTGTTCATGTTAATCTTTATATCCTACTTGATAGCACAATTAAAATGAATTCACACACTTTACTTTGCATGTATTAAAGGATTGATAAATAATCTAATATAATTTAAGATAAACAGTTCTAAGAATTTACCAAAGTTAATATGTTAAAATTAAAATTCTGCCTGAATTGATCAATCGTTTGGTATGAAAAAATAAATTAGTTGAACACTTATTCATTAGTGATAAACACTTGGGGATTCTGCAGGAACCGGTTGACCGATTGGCTTGACCAATCTGAACTGGTCGACTATTTAAGTTGTCAGTAGGAATATAACAACTAGTTTTTTTTAGAAACATATATATTGCTTATATAATTGAAAATTTAGTAAGGGATTCCGAGCTTATATGATATACAAGCTAATCTAAGAGCAAATACACTTCAAAATCATCAATCATTGATTATACTCTAATTGGTGATATTAAACCTTCATAATCTAGCATAATAGTATTCAATCTCATTCTCACTACATTTAAACACCTTTAAATCCTATAAGTGCTATCTTGTTATATATAGAGATATTAGATCTTTCAATTGTATTATCCATTTATTGATAGAGTTAATTGTGATAACAAAATCACTTTTGTAAATCTTTAAGAGTTAGGTAAGAACTCATGGTATTGACGAGATGATTTCACCAAGAAAAAATCCTGAAGAGGTTATATCTTGGAAGGGAAAAAATCTTGAAGAAGGCATATAAAAAAAATAGAAAGAATCTTGGTGTGGATTCATCAAGTAGTGAAGAGTCTTGAAGAGAGAATATCTTAAAGTGGTGAAAAATCTTAGTATGGATTCATCAAATGGTGTAAAAATATTGGTGTGAATTCATCGAGTGGTTATTGTACTTATTGCACGTATATGGCATCACAACGATCGTCCTCCCAAGTCAAGATCTCTCTAGTAATGGGGGAAAGAACAATGAATTCTTGTTTCTTATAATTTAAAAAAGGATGGAGTCGCCACTTAATATTTTGATCACTAAGAATCCTAACTAGTCTCAAAGTCTGGATAAAAGGACTAGTTGTGTGTAGAAAGAACATATCACCCCTAGTACATCTTACCTAAGGTAAATTGTATTGTTTGTTTGTTTTATATATACTAAGGTATTGTTATGTTTTCTAACTGGTAGTCTGTTTAAAATTTAAGAAAAGTTCTCATTAATAAAAAGGTCCTTATTTTTTCAAGTTAAAGCCTAACCAACATGGAGTTAAAACATATTTTTATATTCTTTTTCTTTTTCTTTTAATATCAGGAATACGTTTTACGTATAAGTTCGTAATCCTTGATACTAGAACAAACAAAATAATATTTTTGATATTTTTTAAAATGCAAGCCAAGTTCTCATGGCTTTAATAAATTAGTTACTAAATCCAATATACATGTAAAAATAAAAAGAATATATATTTTTTATTTTTTAATGTGCTAAAATATGCAAATATAATTTATTTTTGAGATACTTGGTCATATGCAAACTAAAATAAAATTTTTATTTTTTAAAGAAAGATTTTATGTTGTTATTTTTGTGGAAGGGAATTGATTTGTTTAATACTGAAAATATATCTCACGTGTAGGTCATAATTCCAAATATTAAATGTGAAGGTAGAAAAAAGTGAAGAATTCAAAGTTAATTGTAAAATAATCTTTTAAGAATTAAAAATTTATTAACAATTAGACAAAGACCGTGTTTGACAAGACACAAATAAAATATTTTTATCAAGGTTATTTTAACCATGATATCAATTCAAGACAAATTATCACTTATCAATTTAAAACCAAACAACACTAAATATCCATATATCTCTTTATTCAAATAAATCAACACATACCCAAATATAAATCATAAATCAATATTTAATGTTCAAAAAACAATCACATTCCAAAAAATAATCTTACAATTTAACACAAATTATTGAACCAAAAACATACATAAATTTAAATCAAATAATATCCAAAAATATATACAATAATAAATAACTTATTCTAAATTTCAATTTATCCAAAAATTATTTGAATTTATAATAAAATGTTCAGGACATAGTGAAATTAACCATGAAAGCATAGAAATAGTGATAATTACGTATGGCGGTATGGGCAGGGGCGAAACCAGGGGAGGCGGGCAGGGGTCCAGGCCCCTGCAAAATATTTTAATTTTTTGTATTTTAGTGTTTAAATATAGAATAATATAATATATTATTATTTTAAATAGATAAGTTTTTTAATAATAAATTATATCGGCCCTCCCTCTTATATAATTCCAGCTCCGCCTCTGGGTATGGGTACCATACGCCGCCACCACCACTAGCAGCCAGCGTGCGGGTTCATGCACCACCGCTACTGGAGATATGCAACCTAGTGGATTTGAAACTCCACTCCCTTTTCACCTCCCTGCTAGCGTTGTCATGCAACGCCACTCCTAGAGAGAGATTTGGTCACTTAAAAAGTTCAGTTATTTCCTTCTTTCTATTTTCAAATCTGCTTCTATCTCTCTCTGCTAGTTTTCAACACCACCGATCGGTGTTGTGGAGGAGGGAGGTGAGTCTGGTGGTTGTATAGCAGTTCCTGATGGCTAACAGTGGCGCGCACAAAGAGAGAAGAAGCAAATGACAAAGTGGGTCTGTTTTGGGGCTTGTAATGGAAGAGAGGAGTTGTTATGGGTTTATTAGTGTGAAGAGGACCTGCTGGCGGGTTGGAGAAGGTTGGTGTTTGTGTCTTTAGCTGTTGATATGACGGTGGCTTCGAGAAGAATGATAGTGTGTGGGAGGCGGTCAATTGTGTGATTGCTGTTGGAAAAAGAGGTCATTTGGTTATGGCGAATATGGATGGAGGCTATGGAGAGGAAGGTCGGCTGAGAGAAGGCGGTTGAAGATGGTGGCTGTTTGGTGGAATTGGGTCTATTGGAAGAAACAACTTCAGGTGGCTATGGAGAGTTAATTAACTATTTTGCAGTTCTTTGGTTTGAGGGAGAGAGGGCTGTGTGGGCTGCTTTCACGATATGGAGAGGCTGCTGTCATAGGGGCTGATCTGCCGTCTACAGTGGAGGAGAATGGATGGTGGCTACTAATCTGCTGGGAAGGTGATGGAAAAAGGAGCTCACGATTTTCTCTGCATGGTGAAGGTACCTGATGATTTT
>Ga0325403_1002798_pt1 | contig 15613 bp, 13 predicted proteins | sample PopdelMetagenome_19_FD_205665 | JGI IMG/M metagenome (GOLD analysis project Ga0325403, IMG submission 205665) | Populus deltoides microbial communities from Bellville, Georgia, United States - Xylem-PdKOR-R4 | ecosystem: Host-associated > Plants > Phyllosphere > Stem > Wood/Secondary xylem...
TGCATGAAAAATCGGTCTCCTCTGTCCCTTGACGTGCCTCGTGCATTGGTTTTGTCTATTTGCCCTTTCTGTCCACACCAGGTAACAGCGTAGCATTTACAAGCTGTCTGGAAACTTAAAATATGATCAGAAATAAAATCGTTTCAGCACCATCTGTTTGGTATCGTGGTGGCGCGTGGTGATTTTTATCTGAAAATATATTTGAAATAATTTATGCAACTTCATGCAGTTTCTTTTTGAAGGGCGTCTCGTCAGCAGAAAATGTAACAAGGAATTACAGCCTAGATCTGTACGACGTAGGACCATAAAAAATCAGTCTGAAGCCAAGGAATCTCAGGTGTCTTCTCCAGCAGGTAGCGTAAGTTCTTTGAAAATAGGGGGGGTTTTGTTATTTTATTGAGTTAAAGGAATTCTTGGTAAAATGGTTTGATTAAATAAACTTCATTTATTTCTTTTTATCCGTTGATAAATATACAAAAATGTTTTTAACTCATTATTAAAATAAAAATAATTAAAATACAATGAATATAAACTAATAATTAAAGTTTCACTTCTTATTACTTTTCTACATAACAATATCTTAAATTAAACTTTGTAAACAATATTTGAGAATACATTGTTTTTTATTTTTAAATTAAAAAAAAAGGTTCAGACCGGTCACCAATCCGAACCCAAAAGATCTTGTAAGGTAAACCGAACCGCAAACACCTTTTACCCTCCCTTTTAAAAAAACTCCCGTTAGCGCGTCTCGCCATCGGCGTCAAATACCACCACCACCGCCTGAGTGCCCGAAACACAGACCCAAATCGGAATTTCAGAGAGAGAGGGGGGCAGTCACTCTTTGTTAGCCCTCTCTTCTCTCTTATCCATTCAAAACCCTAAATTTCTCGCATTCACTTCACATGCCAATTCCTTCTATTTGATGCGACGCCCTCATGTCCGCAACCGGGTCGGTTCCAATTCCACCGACCAGACCGACCAGCACAAGATGGATCCTACTATCAAACTCCATACCCGATCCATCAAATCCAAACTAATTACTATCATAACCCTAATCGCTCTCTTATCTTGTTATTATCTCTTTAAATCGAAAACGAAATCGTTTTCTAAAAAATACGGTATCATAATCGACGGAGGGAGTACGGGTACCCGGATTCATGTATTCGGGTACCGAATTGGGAGTGGAGGGAAAGCTGTGTTTGATTTTGAAGAAGGGGCATTGAAGGTGAATCCAGGGTTATCGGCGTATGCGGAGGATCCGGAAGGGGCAGGTGGGTCGGTGGAGGAATTGGTGGAGTTTGGGAAAGGGAGAGTGCCTAGAGAATTGTGGGGAGAGACCGAGGTTAGGTTAATGGCAACTGCCGGAGTGCGGTTGCTTGATTTGGAGGTTCAAGATCAGATCTTGAATGTGTGTAGACGGGTTTTGAGGAAGTCTGGATTTAAGTTTCAGGACAGTTGGGCTTCTGTTATTACTGGTATTATTTGTAGTTATATTTTGTTATTGGTAATTGTCTTAGAGGATTGACATTGGTCGTGATTGTGCTGTTTTTTCGATAGGGTCGGACGAGGGGTTGTACGCTTGGGTTGTTGCGAATTATGCATTGGGTGCTCTTGGTGGCGATCCTTTGGAAACTAGTGGGATTATTGAACTTGGTGGAGCTTCTGCTCAGGTTTTATTTTATCATCTCAAATTTAATTTTTTTTTTTGTGTTATATTGTGCCATTGAAAGTTTGTGAATATATGGCAGTAGGATGGTCGGTAATGAGAATTTAACTTGAAAATGTGGAGAATGACCATTCAAGGGCAGAGTGTTTAGAATATGTTAGGACCCCTTCTATTGTGGTGATGAAAATTTGAAATGTGCTAAGAGTCACTTGGTATGAACACGTCTCCTTGTTATTTGTTGTATTTCTAGATTTAGGGGATCTTTTCTTTTGTTCCTCATGTTGGTTGGTTGCTAATGGTCTATAGAAAATAATTGTTTTTAAGAAGTTAATATTGCTTGAATTTGCTATCTTCTTTCATGCTTTAAGTAATGCAAAATTGTTATCTATGCTTACTGTTTGATGCTGCTGTTGCAGGTGACTTTTGTTTCAACAGAGCCAGTGCCTCCTGAGTTCTCACGAACTATTAAGTTCGGTAATATTTCTTACAATATCTATAGCCATAGCTTTCTTCATTTGGGACAGGTAATCTTTCTCTAGAATAGCAGTCTTCATTTGAGACTTCTCTTATCGTATTTCTTGCTTGTGCTGTGATGCTTTTCAAGATTATCAACATATTTGGTTTTTATTTTTCATAGCTTGGATGGGTGATATTTATACTTGCATATAAATGTTATTGGTTTTGTGCCTTTTGGCATAAATTTGAATATTCCACCATTGTCAAATTTGCCTTTTTTTGTTCTTTTTTGGATAAAGGAAGAGTGAGCCCCAAAATTTGTTAATTCATTTGCTTGAATAGTTTTCTCATGGAGTAATCTAGGCTGGATTACAGTGCTGCAACAATGAGATGAATGCTAGAATGTGGGATCATGTAGGATTAAAGCCCAATGCCATTTTTTCTTCAGTAAAGGTTTGTTAAATAATGGAAAAACAATCAACTAGAAAACAGGGAAAAACTAAAAAAGAGCTTAAATAAAAATTTCTAGCATATTAAGCTAGATGAAAGTGTGTCTGCGTGGGCAGTATTTTAATCTTTATCATTGTGTCAACTGCTTCGATTTTAATATGTGAAACTCTTATAAAACATTTTGCATCTCAGCTGACTGCTTTTAATTGCATATATCTTCATTGCTAGATCTTTGAAGTTTGGTTATTGATCTCTTCTTGGATGCTAAGAAAAAAATAAGTATTGGTAGCTTGTAACTTTTTAATTATGCAGATTGCTGCATTTGAAGCATTGAGGGAATCACTTGTCTCAGGTGACCATCATTTGGGTAAGTATGCCGTGCCTTGTATTTTTTTAAGCGCTTAAATCTGAATTAAATGCAATCTAAGATTATTTTTTTTTTAGTTTTTGAGAATCAATTTAAAAGTAAAATCTGAACACAGCTATATTTATTCTATTACATGGTAAATTTCGTTGTTATATATTTTATCTTTCAATGTGCTCTGTTAGTCTAATATTTACATGCCAATTAAAGGGAACAGCAATAAGAACAAATGTCTATATATCTATGATTAATGTGCATGTTTATATTCTTTAGGCCAGTGATGTAAATTAAGAATAAAAAGTTGGAGGGACGTTACGGGAGGCGGGATGGAGAGTTTGATTTCTTTTAGAATTTCTTATTATTATATTTAAGTAACATAATGACTAAATGAAAAATTAAACATAAAATACTGATGGTGTACCCCTTTCAAATGTTTTGTTAGACTTGGTGCTTTTATATATATGTAAGGATTTAAATACAATTATGAGTTTGAATGTTGTGGATTAAGTTCTTTACTGTTGTTGCAACTGCTCAAAGTTGGGGTATAATTTCTCTACTTCCTTGAAGTTCTTGGGCTTGGAGTAGAGGGTCATCGTTGGTGCAGGCTATATGATATTTTTCTCTCATTGGGTCATGCATAATGATTGTTAAAGTTACTGTCTTTATCTGTTGTTTGATTGTAATCATAGGACCTTTGATTGGTTTGTATTGACCAATATGCACCAGTTCATTCTATCATTATTGGTTTTAGAAATGGGATGTCTTGACATAAATTCTTGCATTTCCCCAATAAAGCAGCTGCTGAATCTCTTGAGAAGGGAATATTTGAGGACCCTTGTACTCCCAAGGGATACTCACATGTTGTGGAGTCTTGGAAGCTCTCTCCAGGTTCTTTGACTGAAAAGAACAGATTTGTATCCACTCTTCATTCTAGGGGCAACTTCTCTGAGTGCAGATCAGCTGCCCTAACACTGTTACAAAAGGGAAAAGGTTTGAAATTCTTTCAGAAGAATCATAGCATGATATTTTGTCATAATTTTATGTCCTTTTAGTTTCTTTATTATCTGGATGCAGAGAGATGCTCCTATCAGCATTGCCACATAGGATCAATATTTGTACCTAAGCTTCAGGGGAAGTTCTTGGCCACAGAAAATTTCTTCCATACATCAAAGGTTTTACAACCTCCCCTCTTCTTCTTGCTTTTTTTTTTTTATGTTGCAGCTTACTGTTTCTTAGTATTTTGTGTTCCATGTAGGAGAAACAACAATTACAGTTACCTATCATGTTCTGATTTTGGTTGCAACCATATCCAGCATGTTTATATTATGCTCTGGTTATACGTTTCCAAATCCCTTTCTTATGTGTTTTGTCCTCTTTGATTGATTAGTTCTTTGGACTGGATCAAAGGGCATTTCTTTTGAATCTCATGATAGCTGGAGAACAGTTTTGTGGAGAGGATTGGTCAAGGTTGAAAAAGAAACACCAATCATTCAAGGATGAAGATCTAGCACTCTATTGTTTCTCTGCAGCATATATCGTTGCCCTACTTCATGACAGCCTAGGAATTGCAATTGATGACCAAAGGTAAATTTCTCACCCACCACGTGCAAGGAGTGTTTTCTACGAATAAGAATTATATGCTTCTTCAATTGCTGAATTATTAAATTAGTCCAGGAATTAAACTGCTTATGTTTCAGATTGCTTTTCACTCTTTGAGCATATGTTGCATACACTTGTTCACATCCCAATTGTTTATTGTTATCATTATCCCCATAGTTGAAATTCTTTTGACTGGCGGTTTTACTGTGCAGAATTGGATTTGCTAATCAGGTTGGTAATATCCCACTTGATTGGGCATCGGGAGCTTTCATCTTGTATACCAATGCTGCCTTGGATATGGAAGAGCACTCTGACTGGATTGTGACTATTATTAGTGATGACCCGCTAACACTACTCTCTCTAATTGGCATAGCCATAGTATTGATATTTGTTGCATGGCCTATATCGAAGTGGGGGAAGCACCAGTTGAAGACATTTTATGATCTAGAGAGGGGGTGGTATATAGTTACTCGAGGTGGAAAAAGTTGATAGCATCTGTGGCAGGATACAAATACATATTCCTGGCTTTGTATATCAGGTGGAAGCTTGTGTAAATTACATGAAGCCTCTATTGATTTTCCACGCTTCCCTGTTCACTGTACAGTCACCCACTCTTAAAGCTTGACAATTCAGTGGGAAGGTGAGATGTATTATTACGTGGGGATCCAAAAAATGCAGTGTAACTAGTGAAAGAACAACGGTATAGGATAGAAGATCAGGTTCCCACTATGTATCTAGCGGGAATTTAAATCCTTATTTTTATTTTACCAAATGCTTCCTCATGGCCTGAACTAATGAATTACTAGCCGAGATGGGGGAGTTCCGCACCTCGACACTGTGTTCAGTGTGCTGTATCAAAATGAGTTATTTAGTATTTATTCACTTCTAGCCTTCTCTGCTTGACTTTGGATAGCTAAACACGTCGTGCCATTTAGGTATAGGTGCAGGCACAGCCTTATCCTGATGCAAGATATCGTGATGCACGAAAGAATGTTACCCATTGACACTGTTGGAGACCAAAAATGGCAGGCTAAAACAACAAATCTTGCCAAGCTAGGCATATGCTATTACGGGGAAAGAAGATACAGGGCATGGTCCAGATTTATCACCTGAATATTGGAACTGGTCCTCGAATAGTGATCATCGTCCATACCCATTCACTAATTAAAAATCTCAGGACTCCGGTGAATATAATACCAGACCGCCGGTTCGAACTCGGGACAGAATAGGGGGGAAACAGGAATACAATAGCCTGCCTTCGTTGGGATTCTCTGTTTCACTATTTGTAGTCAAGGGCCTCTTTTCGTTGGTGATTTTTGGCCATAGTTTCACTTGTAATTATGTTAGGGAAAAAAAAAAACACACCTGACTTGTTTACTTAATTTCTGGAAAATCATTTGAAACAAAGAACAATGCTTTTACAATCTATCATAGAACCAGAAACATGGATATTACTGGTATAATGCTGTAGTTAGTCCTTGTTTTATTTTATTTGTTTTCCATGAAAAAAGAAAATGATTTAAACATTGGAGAGATAATGAATAATTTATTATAATTTTTGTTTAAAAAATATTAAAATAATATTTTATTATTATTTTTAAAACTTTATGATTCATATTAGCATTCCAAAACAATTCAAAAATATTTAAAAATTAAATTTTAAATAAAAAAATTAAATTTTAAGTAAATGATGTTTTAGCCGCACATTTTTAGTATTTCATATTTACCTAAGTAACCTTTCTTTTATACTGCCTTCCAGCTCTATCTAATCCTCTTGCCAGACAAAGACAATGAACGCGTCAATTACAACATCTTGCTCTACAATCGATTACAGAGATTTAATGGCGATTTCGCTTCTTTAAATTTATACTAAGTTTGAAAAATATAATTTTAAGATTCTTCATGTTTTCTCTTTACGAATTTTCATGGTTTTTTTATTGAAAAAAATAATTAAAATGATGGAAAAGTCTAATATAATATAAAGTAGTTCGTTCTTTCTTAGTTAACTACTATAAATTTTATATGATGATTTTTAATTTAAACAAAATAAAAATTATTATCTTATAGCTAGATTATCAAGAATACAGAATTTAAAGGTAAGTATTATAGATTATGGTTGTTTTTCAAATAATTTTTCATATCAAAATATATATCAATGATTTTTTTTATTTTTTAAATATTATTTTTGACATCAGCACATCAAAATGATTTGAAAATACCAAAAATATATTAATTTAAAATTAATAAAAAAATAAAAAAAAAATTCAAATTTTTTCAAAAACATTTTTGAAACACAAAAATAAACATAAATTATGGCGGATAATAAAATAGTTATAATTTTAACAGATTTTTTATTTTTTTATAACAAAATTATTCTTCATTGGTTTCATTCTCTGTTTACTCGATGTGTAATGAATTTTTTTTTTTGGAGGGGATGGATAATTTAGTAGGATCATGAGTTTTGAGTGTATTTGAAAGTGTGATTACGGTTGTTTTTTAAAGTACTTTTCATTTAAAAATATATTAAAATAATATTTTTTTTATTTTTAAAAAATTATTTTTGATACTAGCGTATCAAAATGATCTTAAAATATCAAAAAAATTAATTTAAAATTAAGAAAATTAAAAATACAAAAACAAAACACACCTTTTCCCCCAAGACAATGAAAATGAAACGCCATATGTTTCCAGTCTCTATAAATATCCTTCGTTCAAAATAATAAACACTTGGGACCTGAGATACGAGGAAGGGGGACGTGGTAATGAAATGATACTAACAGATAAGGAGGGGTATTTTGGTCTTTTGACAAGACGATTTTGATAAAAACTGTTGCTGAAGAAAAGTCATCGTGCCAACCGCTTTTCGACAACGACAACCCACCCGGTATCTTTCTGGATAATCTTTATTTTTATTAAATTCCGGATCAGATGAGCTGGATGGTTTGGAACCTCAGAAACGACCAGTCATGCTCCTTCCCGAATTTGGCTACGGGCTGTATTAACGGGTGATCGGTGGAATATGATAGTTATTTTTTGAAATGTTTTTTATTTTAAAATATATTAAAATAATGTTTTTTATTTTAAAAATTAATTTTTAATATTATTATATTAAAATAATTTAAAAATATATAATTAATGATTTTACACAAAAAAATAAATCAAGAAGAAAGTGTGTTCGGAACGGTGAAGCGACGAAGAAATTAAAGTGATGGAGAAATATTGAAATTTGTATTTTAGTTTTGGTCTCACAGAGGAGTAATTCCTCTGTAAAAAGTTGCGGGAATCAATCATGCCTGTAGATGAAATTTGCAACCTGGCCATTCTATTCTTTTTTCTAAATATCTCATCCATTACATAAGTAGATTTCCTTGATATTTTTTATAAATTCAATGGTTGGTATTTTTTTATAAATAAATTTCATAATACAATTATATAAGATTAATATCACTACATATGCATGAAGAGCATGTTTATTTCCGCTCTTAAAAGCGCTTTTAAAAAAATTAATTGATTATTTTTTAATATTTTTAAATTGTTTTTATATATCAATATAACAAATAATTTTAAAAAAATTATTTTAATATATTTAAAAATAAAAATTACTTTCAAAAAATAACTACTAAGCTAAAATTATCCAACGTGGTTATGTGGGAAGACTTCAATTCCTTCTATGCATAGCTTAATTAGCATTCAGCAATCACTGTTCATAAATTAAATTTTTAATATTGATATTAATTTGTCTTTCACGGAAAAAAAAAAACCCAATTGCCAAATGGATATATTTTGAGAGAAATTAATGGACCCAACCATGAGGCCGAGTAGTTGTGTCCCTGTTAGAGGTCCGGCAGGCGGGCACTTGGTAGCTTAGCTTAGGCGGGAAGTGAGGAGAGAAAAATATCTCGAGTAGATTCATGGTCAAAGAAATGAAATGAATATGAAAATGCCACGGACATGAAAAACACTAACGACGTTTGTTGGAATTTTTTTTTTTTGAAGTGATTTTTTAAAAAAATATATTTCTAGAAAATAAATTATTTTTTATATTTAGTAGTATCATAAAAAATAAATTGAAAAGTATTTTTCAGTGTTTAACTATATCATGAAAAATAAATTGTTAATATTTTTTTTCAAACTTGTTAAAATAACGAGAAACAAGTCACAAATTATAAAGTTGAATGAGAATAAAATTGAAAAAATATTTAATTTCATAAACTATCTCAAATAAAATAAGTAATAATCAAAATAATGGAGATCAAATTTAACATATAAAAAGTTGAAAGATTATGAAATTAAAAAAAATATAATTTCACAAATTATTTCAAATAAAATAAATAACAATCAAACGAATGAGTATCAAATCTAATATATATAAAAAATCAATTAATGATAAGATAAAAGCAAAAAACATTCATAAAAATAAAAATCAAAGTTGATATAAAAATCAAATTCTAAGGGATGAAAATACAAAAAAATTCAAAACAAAATATATATCAATCAAAAGTTTAATGATTAAATTTAATATAGTCAGCAAATAACATGATATTTCTAAACTTTTCATAGCTTTGGAAAGTGTTTTCTGCCCAAGATAAAAAGAAAACACTTTCTTAAAAACCAAACTAAATTTTTATTTGATTGAAAAGTATTTTTCGTTGAAAAATTTTTCCAATAACAAACAAACACATAAAAATTTAAAAAATAATTTTCAAAAACAACTTTATGTGAAACAAAGAGGGCGGTGATTCTCTTTTTCAGTTCTGGGATTTTTTCCGTCTTGATCTCCTAATTATTTGTCTTCGTATTTGGTTCTTTAATATCACTTTGATTTTTTATTGTTTTTAATTGTTTGTTTATCATGTTCGTGTATGGTTAATGTTGACGAGATATTTTGTTGTTCAATTAATTTGACAAAACAAATTTTAATTTATTTAAAACAATTAAAATTTTAGGGACTAAATCTAGAGCTTAAAGAAATGTCCAGTCCATTTTTTTGCCGAAATCTAAGACTGATTTCCACAGTTATGGAAGAAGTTCATGTCCATTTTTTAATCCTGGTCCCTTAATTGTTTGTTTTTTTAATTCGATTGGTTCACTTTGGTTTTATTTCAGGTATGAAAAAGAAATTCTCTGGGTTAAATGGTGCTCGATCTTGCAAAACTATACAATTTTAGGATGATTTAGAATAATTAAGCGATAAGGGATTATAATTGAAGCTAAAACAAGTATAAAGATTAGAGTAGAAGTCAAGTACGTTGGTGCTTGTGGTGCACATGCCAACAAGTATAAGATGTCCATCATGTTTAGACGGAGCACAGGCGTCTCCTAACATCCACGCGCTAGCTTTCACATGGTGGCACTGAAAGCAGCACGCAAAGCTCTTACACCAGGACCGATGTGTAGCGGCAGTTTGACACCAATAATTTTTTTTTCTCATTCTCCCTTTTTTTCTTGGAAATCGAGTTATGCCTGCTAAAATTGAAAGGTGTGCTATTATTTTGTTTTTATATCAAATTTGATTTTCAAACTTTTAATTCCTATTTGTTTTGTTTTGAATTGATTTTTTTTTTTAAATTTACACTTCAGTATTTGATTTTATTTTTTATATCAAAATTGATAATTATTTTTTTCAACTGTTATTTGTTTTGTTTTTAATTTTATTCTTATATGATTTTTTTTTTAATTTTACCATTTAACATTTGGTTTCATTTTATTTATATGTCAAATTCGATTATTATTCTCTTGATTGTTATTTGATTTGTATTAAATTCTTTTTATTATTTTTTTTCTTCTTAATTTCACCCTTTAATATTTTTATTTATTGAGAATTTAACTTTGTAATTTTTTTGAATTATTCTTCCATGTGGTAATTTTAATATCATGACTTGTATCATGATTTTGAAAGTTTAGCTCTTTCAACTCCTTTTGATTCTTCTCAATTTCATCTCTTTCAACTCCTTTTTTTTTATTTGTATTAAATAATTATAATAAGAAGAAGATCTCATGGTCAAGTTGTTAATTTTGAAGGCTGACTCATGTTATTATTTTTTTTAATTTCACCATTCAATATTTTATTTGTTAAGAATTAAACTTAATTTTTTTTTTATAAAATTATCTCATTTTTATTATCAAACAAGATACAGGAGCTTTATGAAAATATTAAGAAAAAATCTTTCTGCATTTATATTTTTCGGTTAATCATTGATAATTTCTTCTGGGTTGGCAGCCCTACGCGTGGAGAACCCCAACACTAATAATTAGGGGGTCCACATCTCTCGGTCATTTCTACACATTATAATTCAAATTATATAAAATACCAAAACTATCCTCAACCCCCACCCCCAGAATTGGTCGGGAGTTGGTGAGCCATCCGAGAACCCCTCCTCCATTAATTAAAAACCCCGGTATTCTCTCGTTGCTTAAATCCCAATAATCCAACCTTCTTCTTACTATAATTATTTATTATACTAAAAACAATACCTTTAATTATATCATATTCATCGTGAAGCCCTAAGCTTGCAAAATCCTACATTACGCGCTTTTTACCTGCCCTCTCTCTCTCTCTGGTCTCGCCTATTTCCTCGCTTAAATATCCACACAAATCCTAAAACACATTCGCGTAAATACAAGAAAAGAAAATTTCACAGGTGACCCAACCAAAAACAATTTCACAATTCTTTTTTCGGTTCTCTCTTTAAATTTCTCTCTCGAGATCCTTCGATCCGCTGTTTTGAAGCGTGATCCTAGGGTTTCAAATAAACTAATTTGTTCTTTCCATTTGTTTTTTTAGTTTGAAGAGGAGAAAACGAAATTAGGGATTGCAAATGAGTGATCACGTGGTGTTGGACGTTGACCAACTCATAAGGCCAGGGTCGGCGACGCCTGCTGAGGAGTCTGATAAGGCGATCGTCAAAGAGGCCGATGTCGGCCCTTCCTGCTCGAGGGCAAATGATGGAATCGATGATGGTATTTCGGGGGAGGAGGAGCCGTTGATTCAGGGGGCCGAGTGTCGCATTTGCCAGGAGGAGGATTCTGTTAGCAATTTAGAGAATCCTTGTGCCTGCAGTGGCAGCCTCAAGGTACAATAAATATTGACAAATTTTATTTTCTCTTATTTTGTTCGTATCTTAATCTCTTTAAATATTCTGAAATTGAGGGTTTTTGGTCAATGAAAAGGAGGGTAATAATTAATATAGCTTTTAAATGTCATTTTGTGCTCTTTAATGTTTGATTTCGAATGCAATTGAATTCAAGATTGGCCGGCCAGTGCCCGTGGATGATAGTTTTACTATCTTGGATTTAAAGCTTGATTTTTTTAATTCTTTGTTTAGTGTTTTACTCCTGTTAGACATCATTCGAGAATTTGTTGTTTCAGAGAATTGTATTAGTTTGTTTCTCGTGATTTTTTTTGAGCCCGTGAGATACATTTTAGATAATTTGACTACACTAGCAACTTTTGCTTCAATGGAATCTAGTGGCAAGAAAGAGAGCTCCTGTTTTCCATCTCATCCCTTTTTAAATGCCATCTGATCCTAGCAGCCTTCAGATTGATGTTAGTCTTTGATATACACTTTTTTATATATGTATTAACGGCTTCAATTTCTCTCATCCAGTATGCTCATAGGAAGTGCGTCCAGCATTGGTGCAATGAGAAAGGTGATATCACTTGTGAAATATGCCATCAGGTATGCTCATTTATTATCGTTTTGTAGTTGTTCTCTGTAGTGGGCTGCATGCTTGTTGATCTATATATAGTGCACCGCTTCATGAATTTACGTGAATTTCTTTCATGAAAACTTGCCGGGCAATTTTGAATCTCACCTGCTATCAAAAGCAGCAGGAAGGCATAATGATCAAATTGCAAGTAAATAAACACTTCCAAAGCTTACAGGTGATGTTGGGGACCGTAGGTTTCCAATGGGTCACAGCAGGCTTAATTGATCAGGAGCTATACATGTAGAGGATGTGTTTTTGTATTTGAAAAGGAGATTTAGGTTTGTATACCTTTGACAATTTCTTGGATTTCATGGAACTGAGTACAAGAGGGCAGGAAGAGTATTGTCTTTAACTCTTCAGAGGTTTTTTGTGGTTAAAACTTAACTTCTGACATGTTGGATCATTGTTTGCAGTTGAAAAGTTCTTAAATTATTTGTACTTGTTTTGTATGTATTTCTAGTCGATAGACATTTTTTTTGGCTTATGTTTAGAATATAAAGTTGTACATTTTGGTATGTGGTGAGCTATAATCTTCCTTTTCTTATAAAAAAAGCAAATTGAACAGATGAATGTACACAACATGCAAAATATATCATTAGCTTCTTGTGGTCATGATACTTGCAACATTACTAATCTACTCATTAAGAAGATTGCTCCTCAGCTTCCTCTTTTGAGATCTAGAGAAATATGTCTGAACAGGACTCTGCCACACTTCTTAGATGAAAGTAGCTTCTACTATATTCTGATTTCTGCAAATACCATGTCTGTCTACTCCTGGAAAAATTTCCTAACTTGTGTATTTTTATTTTATTTTAATTTTCAACTTATAATAGATTATAATTGATTTTCTTGTTAATCTTTTCTCTATGATGTACAGCCTTACCAACCTGGTTACACTGCTCCTCCTCGTCCACCTCATTCTGAAGATACTGGTATTGATATTGGGTATGTTTAAACTAGTATTTTCATTGTTTTATTAGTTATCTGTAATTATGCTCTTTGTTCTGGAATCTGGAATTGCTGGGGCTTTTTTTATCACTTGCATAAAATTTTACACACATAAAACTTCAACTTGGACCAGGGGTGTGTGCGTCAAAATAACTTTCATGTCGTTTACCAATCAATGATGATTTTTGCATCATCACACATTCTTTTGCTGATCCTTTTTGTAGTGGAGGCTGGACAATCTCTGGCACTCAACTGGATTTGCGTGATCCTCGCCTATTGGCAATTGCAGAGGCTGAGCGTCATTTTCTAGAAGCTGAGTATGATGACTATGCTGCTTCAAATGCCAGCGGAGCCGCTTTTTGCCGCTCAGTTGCTCTTATTGTAAGCCCTTAATTTCATAAATTCCTCTTATCGTATTTGCAGGAATCTAAAGTATTCTTTTTCATGGCTCCACTTGAAAAGTTTATTCAAAATCATATGTGAATTGGTCCAGTTGGTCATTTGTAATATGAATTAAGGCTATTTACCAATGTGTCTGTTAACATGGAAGTATTTGTTTGCAATCATAATAGGATCATATTCTCTCAATACCTGGAGAATACTAGCAATATAAAGAAACCTGTTTAGATTATTATTTGGAGGCTCGAACAAACTTCCTTCTAGATCATTTGGAAGTTCCCCTGAACATACCAGTTGAGTTTCAATGCTGATGGATACTTGCATCTACAATTTCTCTTGCTGATGCTTTCTTATTTGAGCTCTCATTTTTCTTTGATTCTCTATTCAATTGAGATTTGGTTTTAATCCCAAACTCACTCATATTGCAGTTGATGGCCCTCCTGCTCTTGCGTCATGCATTGACTGCTACAGATTCTGATGGAGAAGATGATGTATCTACATTTTTTTCTGTAAGTTGAATTGGGATTACCGTCTATTCTATGGTGACGATGATCATTTCTTCATCATTTAGTGTTTTTTGGATTTTATGTTTTCACCGATCTGATGAACTGGTGGATCCCCTACAGCTTTTCTTGCTTCGAGCAGCTGGTTTTCTTCTGCCCTGTTACATCATGGCTTGGGCCATCAGCATCTTGCAGCGTCGTAGGCAAAGACAGGTCAGTGTTTTTCCTTTCAGTATTAATCTATTGTATCCTATTTGTATCGTTTGTGCTGAAGCTTGTACCATAATTTGGTTTAACAGGAGGCAGCAGCATTAGCAGCAACACAAGTAGCTTTTGTGCTACAATCAGGGCAACAGAGGGGTCTGCAGTTTACCATAGCACCGGGACCTACTGTAACACCTCACCAGGAGCCTGTTTAATATACCACTAAAGAAATGATCGTGTAGCAGTAATGGAAGGATGAAAGAGACTGCCGTGAATAATTTTATCCTGAAAAATGTCCAACGGCCTGTTTATAAGGCCAAAATGCTGTCAATCGGTACCCTATCCTGTTTAAAATGTGTAAATACATTACATTGTGGCGAACACAGAAAGAAGAATTATAAAATCTGCTGGCAAACATGAGCGTCTGTTTCCTCCAGTATTTTGTACTTTGTTTAAACTTATTATGTTTCAAGGCTAATTTTCAATCATTTCCTTCTAATTCGAGCGTTTAGTTTTCGTGCTTTGAAACTGGTTTTATTTTCTACGATTGGCACCATAATTTTATGCAGTACAGTGATCGACATGTTTGTGTTATAAAGTTGAAAAAAGCTTCTTGATCGGTTCTTGCTCCAGTACTTCGGAGAAATTGTACCAGAAAGATTAGGTTCAGCCCTCCTTTTGAAATTAAGAACAGCCAAAACAGGATCTGGCCAGGCCAGTGTTCCTGCCCTGGGGAAGACCGAATAGAAGAATAGGAGGAGCTGATAGTAGTTGATGCTGGGGGTATTTGTTTTCTGAATAATCAAACTCCAGGTGGATGTGTTCCAGGGGAGGATCGTGATCTAACTGGCATTGGTTCACAGGAAAGATATCTTATGTAACTCACGAGTTTGAACCGCGAGACCAGGAGGGTAGATTGCAGCAGAGATGGCTCCATCTTCTCATCATCCTGTAAAGTGAAGAAGGGGATGGAGAGAAAATGCATTGCTCATCACAAAACAACTGTTGAGAAAGCATCAGGTATATTACTACTACTCTATTAAAAAAACTTAATAAGTTTATGGTGCTTCACTGTCCATACTATACTAAAAAAACTGAATAAGTTTATGGTCTTCACTGTTCACATGAACAGTGAAGCCCCTTAGGTTTTTTTTTTTGTCAAATTTTTTCCTTAAGTTCTATTATCAAGAATTTTTATTTCAATTTTTTATTGATTTTGAATTTATCATCATAATTTACTTTGATTTGCATTTTATGAAATTATTGTAATTTTAAATAAATATCTCAATATTTGATTGGTACTCAATTTTTACA
>Ga0325403_1002799_pt1 | contig 15613 bp, 13 predicted proteins | sample PopdelMetagenome_19_FD_205665 | JGI IMG/M metagenome (GOLD analysis project Ga0325403, IMG submission 205665) | Populus deltoides microbial communities from Bellville, Georgia, United States - Xylem-PdKOR-R4 | ecosystem: Host-associated > Plants > Phyllosphere > Stem > Wood/Secondary xylem...
ACCGGGTGGGGGCCGACCGCCCACGACCAGACGGCGGGGGTCAGGCGGTGAAGGAGTCGCGCCAGGAGTGCTCCGGGGAGTAGCCCAGCACCCGCTTCGCCTTCTCGATGCTCAGCAGCGTCTCGTGCTCGCCCAGCTCGCCGCGGACCTCGACGCCGGGGAACACCTCGGCCATCAGCTCGGCCGACGAGCGGCGCATCACCGTGTCGGCGTTGGCGATGATGAACACGTCGGCACCGGTGGTCTGCAGCTCCAGCGCCCGGCGCACGCCCTGGGCGCCGTCGCGGGCGTCGATGTAGCCCCACAGGTTCCACACCCGGGTGGCCGGGTCGGTGTCGTAGTCGGGGAACTCGGCGTACTGGTCCGGGTACATGACGTTCGAGAAGCGCAGACCGATGATCTTCGCCTGCGGGTCCCAGCGGCAGAACTGCCGGGCCATCTCCTCGCCCAGCACCTTGCTGAGGGAGTAGCTGCTGTTCGGGCGGGGGGTGTACTCCTCGTCGACCGGCGCGTACGGCGGCGGCTCCTCCTGGAACGGCAGGCCCAGCACCGTCTCCGACGAGGCCCAGACCACGTTGCGGACGCCCGCGGCGCGCGCCGCGGCGAACGCGCTGTACGTCGAGAGCGTGTTGTTGGCGAACGTCGCCGCGTCGGTCAGCAGCCCCGGGGCCGGGACGGCCGCGAGGTGCACCAGGGCGTCGACCCCGTGCCGGTGGTGCTCGTCGACGCCGAGCAGCGCCTCCAGCACCTGGCCGTGGTCGGCGAGGTCGACCTTCACGAAGCGCGCGCCCTCGGGCAGGGCGCTTGGTCCCCCGGGCGGCGGGGCCTGGTCGAGGTTGACGACGGTGTGGCCGTGGGCGACGAGGTCGGCCACCACCACCCGTCCGAGCTTGCCGGATCCGCCGGTCACTGCGATGTGCACGGCCCAACCCTGCCGCATCACCCCGGCAGGTGCGCCTCCAGCCAGGCCACGACGTCGGCGGTCACCTCGTCGCGGTTCGTCTCGTTGACCAGCTCGTGGCGGGCGCCGGGGTAGAGCCGCAGGACGACGTCGACCAGGCCCGCCGCCCGGTAGCGCTCCGCCAGCGCCGCGGCGTTCGCGCCGCCGGGGCCGCCGACGGGGTCGCGGTCACCCGAGACGAGCAGCAGCGGGAGGTCGGAGCGGATGCGCCCCAGCGCGGCGGGGTCGGCGGCGCGCCCGGCGGTGGCGAGGACCCCGCCGATGACGGCGTCCTCCGTGGCGAAGCCGCACAGCGGGTCGGCGACGTAGGCGTCGACCTCGGCGTCGTCGCGGCTGAGCCACTCGAAGCCCGTGCGCGGCTCGAAGCCGGCGTTGAACCCCGCCAGGCCCTCTCCGGCGTCGGGGTCGGCTGCGAGGCCCTGCACCACGCCGACCAGCCCGTCGAGGGTCGTCGACCCGCTGAGGACCACCCCGGCGTACGGCACCGGCCCGGCGAGCAGCACGTTCTGCAGGCACATCGAGCCGAGGGAGTGCGCGAAGGCGAACAGCGGCAGCCCGGGGTGCCGCGCGGCGAGGTGCTCGGCGTGCGCAGCGGTGTCGGTGAAGAAGCCCTCGGCACCCGGGGCGCCGAAGCTGCCCAGCGGCACCGCGTCGGAGACCGAGCCGCCGTGGCCGCGGGTGTCCGCTCCGGAGACCACGAACCCCGCGGCGACCAGCGCCCGCGCGAACCGGTCGTACCGGTCGGTGTGCTCGGCCAGCCCGTGGACCAGCTGGACGACGCCGCGGGGTGCCCCCTCGACGGCCCACGTCCAGGTGGCCAGCTCCAGGCCGTCGGCGGGGGAGCGGAAGCGGGCTGCTCGCGGGGAGGTGGTGGGCACGGTGCGACTCCTTCGTCAGGGCGGGACCGGGTCCATCCTGCTGGCGCCGCAGCGGGGTCGGAGCGGGGGCCGCGCAGAACGGTGCAGGAGTGGTGCATCCACGGGCGGGGTCCGGTGCGCAGTGGGGGGCAGAGCGTCGCGACAGGCGGCGCCCGGACCACGGAGGACCCTCGTGCGCAAGCCCCTCTGCACCGCAGCCATCGCCACGGCCGCCGCCTCGCTCGTCCTCGTCCCCGCAGCCGCCGCCTCGGCGGCCAGCGGCGGCGGGACCGCCACCGTCAGCGTGCTCCACGCGGTGCCCGGCCTGACGGTCGACGTCTACGCGAACGGGCAGGAGCTGATCCCGGACTTCGCGCCCGGCACGCTCACCGACCCGCAGCAGCTGCCGGCCGGGAGCTACGACCTCGCCGTCTTCCAGGCGGGACAGCCGTCCACCGGCACCCCCGCCATCAGCGCGGACGACGTCGAGGTGCCCGCCGGCGCGAACGTCACCGTGGTCGCGCACCTGGACGCGCAGGGCCAGCCGACGCTCACGCCGTTCGTCAACGACACCGCCGCCGTCCCGGCGGGCGACGCCCGCGTCACCGTGCGCCACGTGGCCGCCGCCCCCGCGGTGGACGTCCGCGCGGGCGGGCAGCCGCTGGTGCAGGACCTGAGCAACCCCGGCGAGGCGAGCGCCGAGGTGCCCGCCGGGACGGTGAGCGCCGACGTGGTGGCCACGGGCACCACGGACGTCGTGGCCGGTCCCACCGACCTGTCGCTGCCCGCCGGCACCAGCACGATCGTCTACGCCTGGGGCAACCCGAGCGACGGCGGCGTGCAGCTGGCGCTCCAGCGCATCGAGGACCTGGGCGGAGCGCCGGGCGGCGTCGCCGCCGGCACCGGTGGCTTCCTCGACGACGGCGGTGCGCCCGGGTGGCTGCTGGCGACGTCCGCCGGCGCGCTCGGCATCGCCGTGACCGCCGGCATCGGCGCCGCTGCGCTGCGCTCGCGCCGCTCCGCCGTCAGCACCGGCGACCGCGCGGCGTGAGCACCGCGCCCGACCGCGGACGCCGCGCCGGGCGCCTCCTGAGCGCGGTGGCGGTGAGCGGCCTGGCCCTCGCCGCCACCGCCCCGGGGCGAGCAGCCAGGCCGCACCGCTCAGCGGTGTGCTGCCCGCTCCGCCGACGGTCCCGGCTGGCTCGCCCGGCCCGGCCAGCCCGGCCGGCTCGGCCAGCCCGGCCGGCCCGCCGGACCCCTCGCCGTCGGCGACCTCACCCGCTCTGCCGCAGCTCCGCGCTGCCGCTCCCGCGCCCGCCGTCGTCCCCGCGGCGCCGGCGCCGGTGCGGGTGCAGCTGCCCGCGCTGGGCGTCGACGCCCCGGTCGACGCCGTGGGCGCCTCCGAGGGCGGCGCCGTCGTCGTCCCCGACGACGGCGCACGCACCGGCTGGTGGGCTCCGGGCTCCGCTCCGGCCGACCCCGACGGCTCGGTGGTGCTCGTCGGCCACGTCGACACCGCCGCCGGGCCGGGCGCGCTGTTCCGGCTGCGGGAGGCCGAGGTGGGGCAGGACGTCGTGGTCACCGACGCGTCCGGCGCCCAGCACCTCTACCGCACCAGCGGCGGCGCGCAGTTCTCGAAGGACTCGCTGCCGGCGGACGAGCTGTTCACCACCGCCGGTGCTCCGCGGCTGGTGCTCATCAGCTGCGGCGGGGAGTTCGACAGGGCCACCCGCCACTACGCGGACAACGTGGTCGTGGTCGCGGAGAGGGTCTCGTGACGGGGTCCGCTCGGCGCGCCGCCGCCGCCCGATCCGCCTAGCGTGCCAGCGTGGAGCCGCCCGTCGACCAGCGCGAGGGCGCTGAGGGGCGCGCGGCCAGGGACCACCGGCTGGAGCGCGACTTCTGCGCCGGGCACGACGACGCCCTGGCTCGCGCCTACGAGAGGTGGGGAACGCTCGTGCACGGTCTGGCGGTCCGCGCCGTCGGTCCCACCGACGCCGACGACGTCACCCAGCAGGTCTTCATCAGCGCCTGGCGGACCCGCGAGCAGTTCGACCCCGCTCGCGGACCCCTCGGCGCGTGGCTGGTCGGGATCACCCGGCACCGGGTCGCCGACGCTCTGCGGCACCGGGCAGCGCGCCCCGAGCAGCCCTACGACCCGGCCGACCCTCCCAGCCCCTCGGGCCCGTCGTGGTCGTCCGCCGGAGGCGGCGCCCCGGACGAGAGCGTCCAGCACCTCGACCTGCGCGACGAGGTCAGCCGCCTGGGCGACCCCCAGCGCCGCATCGTCGAGCTGGCGTTCTGGGAGGACCTCACCCACGCCCAGATCTCCGAGCGCACCGGGCTGCCGCTCGGCACCGTCAAGAGCCACCTGCGCCGCACCTTCCTGCGGCTGCGCACGCGGTTGGGGGGTGCGGGCGGTGTCGCCTGAGCAGCCCGCGGGACCCGAGGAGCCGCTGCGCCGCCTCCCGCCTCCCGCGGTGTGGGAGGGCATCGCCGCGGCCACCGGCGTGCGCTCCGCACCTGACCCCGAGGCGGTGCGCCGCTCGCTCGGCGACGGGGGCGTCGGGGGCGACCGGGGCGACCGCGGCGACCGCGGCGACACCGGCGGCAGGGCCCAGCCGGCGGGGCCGCCCGCCGGCGTCCCCGCGCAGCGGACGCAGCGGCGCTGGTCGACGCCGGTGCTGCTCGGGGCCGCGGGGCTCGCCCTCGTCGTGGGTGCCGCAGCGGGTGCCCTCGTGGCCTCCCGCGCCGGCGGGGCACCGGCGGTGGTCGTGGTGTCGACGGCGCAGCTGGCCCCGCTGGACGGCGGGGACGCCTCGCGGACCGGGACCGCCGAGGTGGTCGGCACCCCGGGGTCGGACGGTGGGCGGCGCGTCGTCGTCACCACCGCGGGGCTGCCCGCGGTGGACGGCGCCGCGCACGAGGTGTGGCTGCTCGACCCGGCGAGCGGTGGCCTGGTCGCGCTCGGGTCGCTGGCCGACGGGCGCAGCCCGCAGGGCGGCTACGTGCTGCCGGACGGGGTCGACCTGTCGAGGTTCAGCGAGGTCGACGTGTCGGCGGAGCCCCTCGACGGCGACACCGCCCACTCCGGTGCCAGCGAGCTCCGCGGACCGCTGAGCTCGACCACCGCCTGACCCCGCCCCCCGCCCGGGTCAGGCGCGGTCGGGCAGGGCCTCGGCGAGCAGCTCGACCAGGTGCTTCGGGCGGCGGCCGGCGAGGGCGTCGGTCTGCGTGCGGCAGCTGAACCCGTCGGCCACGACCGGGACGGCGTCTCCGGCCTCGCGCAGCGCCGGGAGCAGCTGCTGCTCGGCCACGGCCACCGACACGTCGCGGTGGCCCGCCTCGGCCCCGAAGTTGCCGGCCAGGCCGCAGCAGCCGCCGAGCTGGGTGGCGTCGACGCCCGCGCGGGCGAGCAGCGCCGCGTCCGCGCCGAAGCCCATCACGGCGTGCTGGTGGCAGTGCGGCTGGACGACGGCGGCCGTCCTCAGCTGCGGCGGCGTCCAGTCGGGGCGGTGCTCCGCGATCAGCTCGGCCACCGTGCGCACCCGGGTGTGCAGGGCGGCGGCGCGGGGGTCGTCGGGGAGCAGCCGGGAGGCGTCCTCGCGCAGCAGCGCGGTGCAGCTGGGCTCCAGGCCGACGACGGGCATGCCGGCCAGCTCGCCGTCGAGGGCGTCGAGGGTGGCCGCGAGCTGGCGCTTGGCGCCGTCGAGCTGACCGGTGGAGACCCAGGTCAGGCCGCAGCAGACCTTGGCGCTGGGCAGGTGCACCCGGAAGCCGAGGTGCTCGAGCAGCTCCACCGCGGCGACGCCGACCTGCGGGTCGAAGCCGTCGGTGAAGGTGTCGACCCAGAGGACGACGTCGGTCAGGTCCGGCTGTGCACGGATCCCGTGATCACGGTCGGGGCGGCGGGTGAACCAGGAGCGGAGGGTCTGGCGGGCGAAGGTCGGGACGGCCATCGCCGGGTCGATCCCGACCGCCCTCATGCCGGCCCTGCGCAGCGGGGCGACCTTCGCCGCGACGTTCACCAGCGCGGGGAGGACCGGCTGCCCGAGGGCCACGAGGCGCGTCCACCGGGGCAGCCACCCGAGCGCGTAGTGGTTGAGCGGGCGGCGTCGTCCCCGGTAGTGGTGGTCGAGGAACTCGGCCTTGTAGGTGGCCATGTCGACGCCGGCGGGGCAGTCGACCGAGCACCCCTTGCAGCTCAGGCACAGGTCGAGCGACTCCTTGACCTCCTCCGAGCGCCAGCCGTCGGTGACGAGCGTGCCGTTGGCCATCTCCTGCAGGAGGCGGGCGCGGCCGCGGGTGGAGTCCTTCTCGTCACCGGTGGCGAGGTAGCTGGGGCACATCACGGTCGCCGAGCCGCCGATCCCGCCCACGGGCTCCGCGCGGCACTTGCCGACCCCGACGCAGCGGTGGACGGCGGCGGTGAGGTCGCCGCCGTCGGCGGGGTAGGCGATCGACAGCGGCCTGGAGGGCAGGATCTCGACGGCCGTGCGCGCCGACGGGACGCGCAGGTCGGCCTCCAGCGGGGCGGGCTTGACGAGCACGCCGGGGTTCAGCAGCTCCGCCGGGTCGAAGGCGGCCTTGACCTCCTCGAAGGCCCGCAGCGCGTCGTCGTCGTACATGAGGGGGAGCAGGGCGGAGCGGGCGCGGCCGTCACCGTGCTCGCCCGAGAGCGACCCGCCGTGCGCGGCCACCAGCCGGGCCGCGGCGCGCAGGAACTCCCCGGACCTGTCGACGCCGCCGGGCTCGGACAGCGGCAGGTCGAGGCGCATGTGGATGCAGCCGTCACCGAAGTGCCCGTAGGCGTGGCCGTCGACGCCGTGGCTGCCCATGAGCGCGGCGAGGTCGCGCAGGTAGGTGCCCAGGCGGGCCGGCGGCACCGCCGCGTCCTCCCAGCCCGGCCACGCGGGGGTGCCCGAGGGGGAGCGGCCGGCGTAGCCGGCGCCGTCCTCGCGGATCCGCCACAGCGCCTTGGCCTGCGCGCGGGTCGGGATGATGACGTGCTCGCGGGTGCCGGACGCCGCGACGAGCGCCTGGGCGGCGGCGAGCGCCTCGGCCTCGGTCTCACCGCCGGCCTCGACGAAGAGCCAGCCGTTGCCGCCGGGCAGCCCGTCGACGTCGCCGCCGCGGGCGCGCACGACCTCCACCAGGCGCCGGTCGAGGCCCTCGACGGCGAGGGGGCCGTGCTCGAGGAGGGCGGGGGTGTGGTCGGCGGCGGTGGCCATGTCGGGGTAGCCGAGCACGACGAACGCCGTGGCCGGCGACTCGCGCACGAGGCGGACCTTCGCGCTCGTCAGCACCGCGAGGGTGCCCTCGGAGCCGGAGAGCAGGCGGGCCAGGTTGGAGCCGGGGGCGTCGCCGCGCCCGCCGTCGCCGGCCGGGCCGCCGTGCTCGGGGAGCAGCGTCTCCAGGGCGTAGCCCGAGACCTGGCGGCCGAAGGTGGCGAACCTCGTGCGCAGGGTGGCCAGGTGGCGGTCGGCGACCCCGCGCAGCGCGGTGACGAGCTCGGGCGGCGGCGCCGTCGTGGACCAGCGGCGGCCGAGCCCGTCGACGACGTCGAGCTCGAGCACGTTGGCGCTGGTGCGGCCGTACGCGAGGGCGTGCGAGCCGCAGGCGTCGTTACCGATCATCCCGCCGACGGTGCAGCGGGCGTGGGTGCTCGGGTCGGGGCCGAAGCGCAGGCCGTGCTTCCGCGCCTGCGCCTGGAGCGCGTCGAGCACGATGCCGGGCTCGACCACGGCGGTCTGGCTCGTCGGGTCGAGCTCCAGGACGCGGTTCAGGTGCACCGAGGTGTCGACGACGATCCCGGGCCCGCACGCGTTGCCCGCCACCGAGGTGCCGGCGCCGCGCAGGGTGAGGGGCACCGACTGGGCGCGGGAGACGTCGACGACGGCCGCCAGCTCGTCCGCGGTGCGCGGGAAGACGACGACCTGCGGCACCACGCGGTAGTTGGAGGCGTCGGAGGTGTACTCGGCGCGGCGGCGGGTGGAGGCGTCGACCACGCGCTGCGCCTCGGGGGTGCCCTCGCGCAGGCCGAGGGAGGAGCGCAGGGCGCGGAGGAGGTCGGGGGTCGCCACCTGGGGCTGGGTGCCCGCGGGCCGGTCGAGCTGAGCCGTCACGGTGCCCATTCTCCCCACCGCGGGGAGTGCTCCGGCCCCGCTGTGACCACCACCACCGCCGCGGCACCACCGCGGCAGCGTCGCCGCACGGTCACGGCACCGTCACGGCTCGTCGTCGTCGCGGTGACGGGGAGGAGTTGTGATCGTTGTGTTCGCGTCCCGGGTGCGCTCCCGGGCGAGGCGGGGATGATCGCCTGCGGCACCAGAACGGCGACCCAGGAGACACCCGTGGGAGACACCTCCACCACCGCGTCAGCCGCTGCGGGGCTGCAGCTGCTGCAGGACCCGCTGCTCAACCGCGGCACGGCCTTCACCGAGGCCGAGCGCGACGAGCGCGGGCTGCGCGGCCTGCTGCCGCCGCAGGTGGAGACCCTCGAGCAGCAGGCCGACCGCGCCTGGCGCTCCGTGCGGGCGGTGGAGGGCACCTCGGCCACCTCCCGCCAGCTGGCGCAGCACATCACCCTGCGCCAGCTGCAGGACACCAACGAGGTCCTCTTCTACGAGGTGCTCTCGCGGCACGTCGAGGAGGCTCTGCCGCTGGTCTACACGCCCACCGTCGGTGCGGCCCGCCAGCGCTTCAGCCAGATCTACCGCCGCCCGCGCGGCCTGTTCGTCTCCTACCCCGACCGCCACCGCCTGCGCGAGGTGCTGCGCAACCGCCCGCGCGCGGAGGTCGACGTCATCGTCGTCACCGACGGCCAGCGCATCCTCGGTCTGGGCGACCAGGGCGTGGGCGGGATGGGCATCCCGATCGGCAAGCTGTCGCTCTACACCGCCATCGGCGGCATCGACCCGGCCCGCACCCTGCCGATCGTCCTGGACGTCGGCTGCGACGACGACGACCTGCGCGACGACCCGTACTACCTGGGCTGGCGCCACCCCCGCGTGACCGGAGCGGAGTACGAGGAGTTCGTCGACGCCTTCGTCACCGCGGTGCGCGAGGAGCTGCCCGGCGTCTTGCTGCAGTGGGAGGACTTCGCCAGCAAGAACGCGCTGCCGATCCTCGACCGCTACCGCGACCAGCTGCTCACCTTCAACGACGACATCCAGGGCACCGCCGCCGTCGTGGCCGGCGCGATGACGGGGGCGGCCTCGGTCAGCGGCACCCGGCTGCGCGAGCAGCGCGTCGTCGTGGTCGGTGCCGGGTCCGCCGGCATCGGCGTCTGCGACCGCCTGGTGCAGGCGATGGTGGCCGACGGGGCGGAGGAGGCCGACGCCGTCGCCGCCGTGCACGTCCTCGACGTCGGCGGACTGCTGCTGCAGGGCCAGGCGGGGCTGGCGCCGGCGCAGGCCCGCTACGCCAAGAGCGCCGAGCAGCTGTCCGGGTGGGGGGTGGACGTCGAGCACCGCAGCGAGCTCGACCTGCTCACCGTGGTGCGGAACGTCAGGCCGACGGCCCTCATCGGCCTGTCCTCGGCGCACGGGATCTTCACGCGCGAGGTGGTCACGGAGATGGCCTCCCACGTGCAGCGGCCGATCGTCTTCCCGCTGTCCAACCCCACCTCCCACGCCGAGGCCGAGCCGCAGGACCTGTCCGACTGGACCGACGGGCGCGCCCTGGTGGCCACCGGCTCCCCGTTCCCGCCGGTCGAGCAGGACGGCGCGAAGCGGCGGGTGGCCCAGTGCAACAACGTGTACGTCTTCCCGGCGGTGGGCCTGGGCGTGGTCGCCAGCCGCGCCACCCGCGTCACCGACGCGATGCTGCTGCAGGCCGCCCTGGCGCTGGGGGAGCAGTCCCCGGTCCGTCACGACCCCGACGGCGCGCTGCTGCCCGAGGTCGCCGACATGCCGACGGCCGCGCTGGCCATCGCCGAGGCCGTGGCGCGCCAGGCCGTGGCCGACGGCGTCGCACCGCACGCCACCGACGAGGAGCTGGCCGCCGCCGTGCGCGCGGCGCGCTGGACCCCCGCCTACCGCTGACCCACCGGGCCCCGTCCGCGGTGCCAGCAGGCGTCCGCCACCTCCCCCGGGTGGCGGGCGCTCGCCGGCACCACGGCCGGGGGCGGGCTCAGAAGGCGTAGCGGACGGTCAGCCACGGGGTGCGCTCCGCGATGAGGTCGAGCAGGCGCTGCACCCACACCGCCTTCCACCGCGCCCGGTAGCGCACGTTCTCCATGCCGTTGTGCGACCGCTTGGACTCCTGCACGTCGGGACGCCACAGCGCCTCCTCGCCCTTCGGGTGCCAGCCGAGGTTCACCTCGTGGAGCCCCGCGTTGTGCGTCAGGAAGATGACCTCCGCCGCGCACTGCGCCTTCGAGCGCGGTGACAGCGCGTCGTCGAGCTGGGCCAGCAGCTCGGCCCACTCCTGGAGCCAGCCCTCGTGCACGATCACGGGGGAGAGGTTGAGGTGCACCTCGTACCCGGCCTCCACGAAGTCGTCGACGGCGGCCACCCGCTCGCGCACCGGGTCGGTGCGGACGTCGACCAGCTTCGCCATGCGCTCGGGCATGACCGAGAACCGCACCCGGGTGCGCCCGCGCGGGTCGTAGGTGAGCAGGTCGCGGTTGACGTGCTTGGTGGCGAAGCTCGCCTTGGCCGTGGGCAGGTCCGCGAAGGCGGTCACCAGGTCGCGGACGTTGTCGGACACCACCGCGTCGACCGAGGCGTCGGAGTTCTCGCCGATGTCGTAGACCCACGCCACGGGGTCGCACTGGTCCGGCGCCGGCTTCGCGCCCTGCCGGGCCACGTGGCGCTGCAGGTAGCCCACGACGTCGTCGCTGTTGGCGTAGACGGTGATCGGGTTGGCGTAGCCCTTGTGGCGGGGCACGTAGCAGTACGCGCACGCCATGGCGCAGCCGTTGGACAGCGACGGCGCGATCCAGTTGGCCGACCTGTCGTTCTTGCGCGCGGTCATGCTCTTGCGCACGCCGAGCGCCAGCACCTCCGTCTTGGTGCGCACCCAGCGCTCGACGCTGGCGTCGTCGCCGTGCACCTGGGGGATGCGCAGCGCCGAGGGGACCTCCACCACCTCGGCGCCGGGCCAGCGCTGCACCACCTGCTGCCCGCGCGGCAGGGCGAGGGCGGCGGGCTCGGCGTAGACGGTGCGGACGTCGAGCAGGCTCCGCGGGCGCGCGAGCGGTGCAGGGACCGTCACGGCGCCGTCACAGCGCCGTGAAGACGACGACGAGCACCAGCGTCACGACGAGCGAGACCACCAGCGAGCCCAGGCACCCGGCCCGGTTGCTGAAGAAGAGGAACACCCCTCCAGCATCGGTGCCACCACCGACAGCCGCCCGGTGGCCGGCTCTGCGGGTCAGCCCTCACCGCCGCCGGCGAGGACGGTCCCGACGGAGGACCGCGACCGCTGCCGCAGCACCCGGACCCGCTCAGCGCGCCGCGTCGCGGTCGAGGCCCAGGTGGGCGAGCGGGGGCAGGACACGCACGTCGTGCCAGCACTGGAGGTCGCGGCGGAGCAGGTGCCGACCGTCGCGTCGCGCCGTCCCGTCCCGTCGCGCCGTCCCGCCGGGCCGTCCCGCCGGGCCGGCGAGCCGAGCGGCGCAGAGGACGACGTCGTCCAGGAGCATCGCGGAGGCGTTCCGCGGAGCCCGCGGCGATCGCCGACGGGCGAGGGTCCAGGGCGGGCGCGGCGCCGCTGTCCGGTGACCTGCGCAGGTCACCGGGAGCGGCGCTCACCTCGTACCGGCGCCGCCCCTGCCGCTGCGTCGGACCCCCGTGCCACGGTGCTGCCATGACCGCGCCGTCCAGGATCTCGATCGTCACGCTCGGCGTCGCCGACCTCACCCGGTCGACCGCCTTCTACGAGGCGCTCGGCTGGCGGCGGCGCCCCGAGTCGCAGCCGACCATCAGCTTCTTCGACAACGCCGGCTCGATGCTCGCGCTGTTCGACCAGGGCTCGCTCGCCCAGGACGCGCGGCTGGCGCAGCCCCCGCAGCCGCCGGCCAGGGGCCAGTTCCGCGGTGCCACGTACGCCATCAACTGCGACTCCGACGACGACGTGCTCGCCGTCCTGGCGGCCGCGGAGGCCGCGGGCGCGCAGATCAGCAAGCCGGCCGAGCGCAGCCCCTTCTTCGACGGCCTCGACGGGTACTTCCTCGACCCCGACGGCCACGCCTGGGAGGTCGCGCACAACCCCGACCTGCGCGGCCTGCCCCGCTGACCGCCGTGGGCGACGCACCGGCAGAGCTGCCGATGGGGCTGTCCATGCTGTGGGAGCCCACCGACCCCGCCGCGGCGCTCGGTGACCGCTTCGGGTTCGCGGACCTCGACGAGCTCGGCCGCTGGACGGCGGGGGCGCTCACCTCCGCCTGGGGGCTCCCCGCCGGCGGTGCACCGGCCGTGAGCAGGGCGGTCGTCAGCGACCGCAACGCCGTCGTGTGGGCCGCTGCCGGTGAGCGCGCCGTGGTCGTGAAGGTGTCGTGCGCGCCGGAGCGCTTCGACCGGCTGGCGGCCTCGACGCAGCTGGTGGCGCTGCTCGCCGGGCACGGCGTCCCGGTTCGCCGCTCCGCTGGCGTCCGTCGACGGGCGGGTGCGCGTCGTCGTCCCCGGACCCGCGGGCCCGCTGTCGGTGTGCGTCCTGCCGGAGGTGGCGGGGGACTGGCTCGACGTCACCGACCTCGACGCGGTGCGCGCGGCGGGCGCGTGCCTGGCGCGCGTGCACGCGGCGCTCGCGCAGGCCCCGGACGCGCTGGTGGCCCCGCTCGCGCAGGCACCCCCCGGGCTCGCGGGCGCCACCGCGGCCGGAGACCTGCGGGCCCAGGTCGGCGGGTGGCTCGCGGGACACGACCCCGGGCACGTGCCGGGCGCCTCGCGCCGCCTGGCAGCGATGCTGGAGGGCGTGCCGGACCTCGACGGCGCCCCGCAGCTCGCGCACGGAGACTTCCGCGCCGCCAACGTCCTGGTGCGCGGGAGCGAGGTCGTCGCCGTCCTCGACCTCGACGAGGTGGCGCTGCGCCACCGCGTCGCCGACCTGGCGCAGGCGTGCACCTACCTCGCCACCCGGTTCACCGGGTGGGGTCCGACCCCGCCCGCCGCGAGGGAGGCACTGGTCGAGGGGTACGAGTCGGTGCGCCGGCTGAGCACGGCCGAGCGGGCCTGGCTCGACGTCCTCCTGCTGTGGAACGCCCTCGTGGCCGTGCCGGGCCCCGACGACCCCGCCGGCTGGGCCCGAGCCGTCTAGCGCGGGCCGCTCGGCGGTCCGCGTCACCACGGCCAGCGGGACGGCCACCTCCTGCGGACCTCGTCGGCCTCGCGCCACTGCGCCTCGGTGCGGGTGACGTCCTGCTGGGCGCGCAGCAGCTCCCCGCTGCGCGCCGGGTCGGTGCGCGCCAGGTGGGTCACCACGCGCTCGCGCCGCAGCGCCGCGTCGTAGGCCTGCCGCCGCCGGCGCTCCTCGTCCTCGGCGAGGTGGCGCAGCCGCACCTGCTCGTCGCTCACCCGGCGCTCCGCCGCCCGCTGCTGCTCGGCGAGGTGGCGGCGGCGGTCGTCGTCGTCCTGCTGGCGGCGGCGGTCGCCGACGGCCGCCTGGCGCCGCAGCGCCGCCTGCTGGGCGCGCTGGTCGACGGCGGCGTCGTGGAGGCGCCGCTGCTCGTCGAGTCCGGCGCGGTCGACGGTCTCGGGGTGGGTCGGTCGGTCGGCGGCCACGGGGTCCGCCCCTCTCAGCAGTGGGGGCGCAGGTGCGCGCTCCCAGGCTCGCACGGATGCGGCGCCGGCGGCGCGGAGGCGCGCGGACCGCCGGCCCCGTGAACTTCACGCGCGGGAAACCCGTCGAAACCCGGACGAAACGGACTCCGCAGCAGGGTCGCAGGTGTGAACCACGACGAGCTCGACGCTCCGCAGACCGCCCACCTGCTCCACCGGGGCCTGGGCCGTCGCGGTCTCCTCGCCGCGGCCGCGGCGCTCGGCACCGGCGCGGGGCTGCTGGGCACCGCCGCTCCTGCGCTCGCGACCGGGGGCTCGACCGGGGGCTCCGCCGGGGGCCCGGCCCGGCCCGGCGGCGGTGCGCGGGTCGAGGTGCCCAGCTCCCCGCTGCAGCCCGGGGCCGGGCGCATCGACGGCGAGTTCTACCTGCCGTCGGAGCCCGACGCCGTCCGGTGGGGCTACCTGCCCGCCGTCGGCGCCGAGGCGGTGCTGCAGGTCCCCAGCGGGGCCACCGTCACCGTCGACACCGTCAGCCACGAGGGCATCCTCGAGGACCAGGGGCGCGACCCGGTGGCGTGGTTCGGCGAGCACGGCGTCCCCGCGTCCGGGGTGCTGGAGGACGCCGTCGCCATCGCCGCCGGCTACGCGCGCCACGAGCGGCGCTTCGACGTCGACGGCCCGCACGTGGTCACCGGGCCGGTCTTCGTCGAGGGGGCGCAGCCCGGTGACGTGCTGAAGGTCGAGACGCTGAGCGCGCTGCTGCGCGTGCCCTACGGCGTCGTCTCCAGCCGGCACGGCAAGGGGGCGCTGGCCCGCACCCGCGACGGCGGCGCTCCCGCCGGCATCACGCTCGACGAGGTCATGCCGCCGGTCGCCACCGACGGTCGCAGCACGGGCGACCCCCAGCGGTACGGCAACGTCTCGGTCTTCACCCCCGCCGAGCCCGGACCGGGCGGCTCGGCCGTGGGCACGATGGGCCGCTCCGGGGGGCGGATCGCGTTCCCGCTCGACCCCTTCATGGGGATGATGGGCGTCGCGCGCTTCCCCGCCCCGGCCGCGGGCGGGCTGGTCGACCCGGCGCTGGACTCGGTGCCCCCGACCCTCGGCGGCGGCAACATCGACGTCGGGCTGCTCGGCCCCGGCTCGGCCTTCTACCTGCCGGTGGCGGCCGAGGGCGCCCTGTTCCACACCGGTGACCCGCACTTCGCGATGGGCGACGGCGAGGCCGCGCTCACCGCGCTCGAGGGGTCGCTGCGCACGACCTTCCGCCTGACCGTCTGCAAGGCCGGCTCCGGTGACGCCCCGGCCCTGGCCCACCGGTACCCGTTCGGCGAGACCGACGAGGCCTGGGTGCCCATCGGGCTGTCCGACCCCGACGGGATCGCCGACGGCACCCAGGGCACCGACCTCGACGTCGCGGCCCGGCGGGCCGTGGTGAACGCCCTGGACTTCCTCGTGGAGGAGCTGGGCGTGGAGCGGCCGGTGGCGTACGCCTACCTGTCGGCTGCGGCGAGCTTCGTGGTGTCGCAGCTGGTCGACAGGACGGTCGGTGTGCACGGCGTCATCCCCAAGGCCCACTTCTCCTGACCCGACCCGACCGTGATCAGGGGATCCGTGCACGAGGTGCGCACGGATCCCCTGATCACGGTCGGGTGGGCGGTCAGGTGGGCGGTCAGGTGGGCGGTCAGGTGGGCGGTCAGGGGAGCGGAGCCGACGCCAGGGCCCCGGCGAGCCAGGGCGCCACGAGCACCGCGGGCGGCAGCACCAGCACCAGCCCGGCGAGCAGGACGACGGCGGTCGCCCGCAGGCGCCCTCCGGGCGGTGCGCCGAGGCGCTCCAGGCGGCGGTGCCGCTGCTCGGTGGCAGACGCGGCGTCGGGGGAGCGGTGGGCCTCGGCGTCGGCAGCCGCCAGCGACCCCACCCCGGGGTCGAGCGCGCCGCCCAGCCGCTCCAGCGCCGCCGCGACGGGTGCCCGGCCGCAGCGCCGGCTGGCGGCGTCGTCGGCCGCGGCCTCCAGCAGCAGCTCGACGGCGCCGAGGGCGCGCTCGTTGCGCAGCGGCCGGGGGACGGCG